>LDZU01010438.1_pt1 | contig 51443 bp, 51 predicted proteins | sample 615531 | NCBI WGS metagenome assembly LDZU01 (sample SAMN03408293, study PRJNA278302) | terrestrial metagenome | isolation source: oil reservoir sample SB2 | place: USA: Alaska, North Slope, Schrader Bluff formation | collected 2011-09 | reverse complement strand
ATCAATTAAACTACCTTATATTACACCATAGAAGAGAGGTAGTTCAGCACATTTTTCTGATTGGATAGCGATACTCTCGTTGAGTTTCAGTTTAGCGGCTTCCAGTTTGGATCTATCATTGGCGAAGATGGTAAAGAGTACATCACCTTTATTAATTCTTTCTCCAACTTTATGTACAACTAAAATTCCGACGCCGAGATCAATGGGAGCGCCTTTTTTCTCACGTCCGGCTCCCAACAATACTGCGGCTTCTCCTACCGACTGTGCATTGACCATGGAGAGATAACCATCCTGATCTGCCCGGACTTCATCTTGAATGGATGCAGTTGGCAGCTTTTCAGGAAATTCAACAAAGGAAACATCCCCATGCTGCGCTTTCACTAGCTGGATGAATTTTTCCCATGCTTTTCCATCATAAATCGCTTTCTCTGCGATGCTGTGCGCTGCATTCAGGTCCTTTGCTTTTTCTCCCAGCAGCAGCATATGCGCAGCAATCGTAAAACAATGCTCTCGAAAGTCAGCAGGACCACCGCCGTGTAACGTTTCAATAGCTTCCTTCAATTCAATAGCGTTTCCTACCGCTTCTCCAAGGGGTTGGTGCATGTCTGAAAGAAGTGCGCGGACTTTTCGACCACTTAACTTCCCAATTTCTACCATCAAATGTGCTAATTCTTGGGCGTGCTCAAGGTCCTTCATAAAAGCGCCATAACCCAGCTTTACATCTAAAACAATTGCCTGGGCACCAGCCGCGATTTTCTTGCTCATAATGGAGGAAGCAATCAATGGAGTAGATGGAACAGTACCGGTCACATCCCGCAGCGCATATAGAATTCCATCGGCTGGTGCGAGATCCCCGGTCTGTCCGGTCAGCACAATTCCGATTTCCTTTAATTGACGCATGAATTCGTCTTCAGATAGATCAACACGGTATCCCGGGATGGATTCCATTTTATCCAGCGTTCCCCCGCTGAAACCCAATCCCCTGCCAGACATCTTTCCAACTGGCAATCCATACGAAGCCACAATTGGTGCAACGACCAGGCTGGTTTTATCGCCTACTCCTCCGGAAGAGTGTTTATCCACAACGATCGGAGCGATTGAAGATAGATCGAGGATATCTCCCGAATTTGCCATTGCCAGGGTCAGATAGGTTGTTTCCTGTGGGGTCATGCCATTCAATAAAACAGCCATGGCCCAGGCGGAAATCTGATAATCGGGGATGGAACCGGAGGTTACTCCTTCAATAAAGAATTCAATTTCATCTTTTGATAATTCTTTTTTATCCCGTTTTCGAATGATAATATCAATTGCTCGCATCATACTTCCTTTGCTTGCAACACAGAGGATTTTTATTCTCGCGGTTTTAAGAAAATTGTGGCACGCCGATTGGGCTCTTCTCCGGTACTTTCCGTCGTCACAAAAGGATGGTAGCGCAGTTCGAGATGGATAATCCTGCGTTCATTTGCGGGCATCGGTTCCAAAACCTGTTTGCGGCCGGTTTGAACAACTTGATCAGCAATCCGCCGAGCCAGTTGACGAAGCTGACGCTCTCTGCGATATCGGTATCCCTGCACATCAACCATGAGAGGAACCCATTCCCCAATTTGGTTACAAAGGATCAGACTCGTGATGTATTGCAGAGAATTCAAAGTCTCAGATTTTCGACCGATCAGGATGCTGAGATCCTTCCCGGAAATATCTGCCAGGATAATAGGACGATCCTTATCATCCTCTGGATCAACAATACGAGTGACCACTTTCGCATCAATACTCATTTTTTCCAGTAAATCAGTGAGGGTTTCGTAAGCCATTTCTCTGGCTTTCTCGATTTTATCTTCAGTGTCATCAAGGTATGAGGATATTTGGTTTGAAAGCTTAACTCCAGCAGTTTGTTCTTCCATGAATTATTCCTTCCTTTCCCTTTCAGCGCTTCAGGGGTTTGTTTTTTAGAATTGAAATAAACAACTGCATAATTCCATCAAGTGATCGGAATTTATTTTCAGTATTTAATCAAAACCTTACTACCCCTTCTTTTCAAAGGGGTAGAAACCTCTAAAGCATTCTCTTTTTCTATTATTCTTGCACACAACGTCATTGGTTCAACACCACCTATGCAGATGGTTTTTTAGGCGCTGCTTTCTTTTTAAAAATATCTTTTAATTTCACTCGTCCTAAAGCTGCATACTGCGCAAGGCTGATTACATTCGAAATGGCAAAATATAATGCCAGACCAGAAGAGAGTGAGTATGCAAACCAACCCATCAAGAGCGGCATATAGATGTTCATCATGCCTGTGGCCTGTGAAGCTTGTGGGTTATCTCCGGATGGACTGATTAGTTTATTCTGAATGAAACTGGTGATCACAACAAAAATTGCCAGTACCGGAATGCCAAAGGAAATACCAGGGATATACACACGATCAGGTTGACTGAGATCCATCCATAAAAACTCGTTGTTCAAAGGGATCAATGTATAAGGATTCTTGACAGACGGAATGAATGAGAAGAGATTGGATAATCCCATCCCGATTTTTGATACAAGGGTCAATACCTGCAGTGGTGCGGTTCCCATGGTCTGGATGATGCTCTGATAGAGACCAATGATGATCGGGAATTGAATTAAAGTTGGCAGGCAGGAAGCAAAAGGTTTGATGCCTTTCTTTTTATACAATTCCATCTGTGCCTGACCCAGACGTTCTTTGTCATTTTTATATTTTTTTTGCAGTTCAAGATATTCTTCATCTTTTTGAAGATCTTGAAGGGCACTCGAACTTTTGATCTGGCGCGCAATCAAGGGATGAGTAATTGCTTTGATCAAGATCGTGAAGACAATGATCGCGACTCCGAAATTCTGTCCGGTCAGGTTATAGATCAAAAGCAAAGAATTGATGAAGGGTTTAATGATAATTGAATCCCACATGGTTTTTTCCTTTTCTATTTATTTTTCTGTAGAGAACGACCAAAACTCACGGCCATTTTCGTCCAGTGCATAAATCAGTTTTTCTCCGCTAACCATCATAAGATAAAGTTTTCCATTTTTGAAGGTTGGCGTGGTATAGATACTGCCCTCACGGCTTAAGGAAGGAGAGGTAACTTGGTCTTTATCTACAATTACAAAATTACCATCTATTGTTCCAAAGCCTACAGTATTATTCAGAATCACGCCACCAGCAACAATCTGCGAACTGGTAGCCATCGGTGAATCCCAAACTGATTCTCCTGTCTCCGTATTGAGAGCAAAAATATACCCATCTTCGGTTGCAAAGAAAAGCACATCGTCAAGGATAACCGGTTTTGTCCAGATGCTCTTAATTTTCGTTTCACCTTCAAAAGACCAGATTATATTTCCATTGCTGGCATCGACTTTAAACATTTTCCCATCAATTGTTCCAACATAGAGAAAACCATCAGCCAATAGTGGATCGGAAACAATTGCGGTTCCCAGATCGGTTTTCCAGACCGGTTTTTCTACCAGGTTCTTGGTGCCATCTTCATCGGCGATCAAGTCAGAAACTTGATAGTTAAGATTCAACGCATACATATGGTGATCCATGGAAGCCAGATAAACATACTGTTCATCAGCAACAGGTTTTGACCAGTTAGGCCCATCGGTTTGGAATACCCACTGCAGCGTTCCATTTTGGTCAAGCACATACAGCTTTTTATCAGCATTGGGAGCATACGTGTATCCATTTTTATAAAAAGCACTAGCAACATAACGGCTTTCTGCCCCATCAAATTTCCAATTTAAAGAACCATTATTGGTGTTTACAGCATACAAATTATGGGCATAATCTCCTGCAATGACCATATTCTCTGCAAACTCTGCGGGGGCATAAAAAATGATATTCTGGTCCTGTTCCGCCGGAAAAACCCAAACCTTGCTCCCATTTTGAACATCAAGTGCATAGAGCTGGTATCCATACGACAAAACAACCAGATCATCACTAACTGCCAGACCAGGCCAGCTAGAAGATGCTCCAACAGTGGAGGTACAACCTGCGAGGGTTGCAGCAATGACAAATATTAAGAGTACCGCGATAGAAATGTTTTTTTTCATATTTTCACCTAGTTTTTTTCTTCCCTATGGGACTGGATCATATCCGCCCTCATTGAAAGGATTACAGCGGATTAAACGATGAATCGATAGATAACCACCTTTCCATATTCCATATCGTAAGACTGCTTGATATGCATAGTGAGAACATGTAGGATAAAAACGGCAGGTATTGGCCGGTAGCGCCGGAGAAATCGTTTTCTGATATACACGAATCAAGAACATTACGATAAAGCGGGGGAATGTCCAGATCGTAATTTTTACATCACGAATAGATGGTTTTTGAGAATTGTTCTCGTCAGCGATCATAAATATTTTCTTTAGTTTTTAGCAAGCCAGCTTGAAGAAATAAATTTTCTACAGCAGCTTGTATTTCGCTTGAATTTGAATGCAAAAATTGTTTTCGAATGATAAAAATAATATCCCAACCAGTTTCACAATCACTTTTCAAAAGATTCAACACAGCTCTTAATCTTCTTTTGCAGCGATTTCGCTCAACTGCATTGCCAATTATTTTACTGGTTATTACCGCGAATCGTGAAACTGACAATCCATTATCACATACCGCCATTTTCATGACCGGGTGAAAGAATACATTACCAGAATTCTTTACTTTTTTAAAGTCCGCGCTCTTTGTAAGACGGAATTTTCGGTTCACTCGAAACTCAAGCGAAATAGCTCAGATCACTATTAAATTCTGATCTACCAGCGTACATTTTTCACGTGATTATTTTTTGTCACTGTCAGACTGTGGCGCCCTCTGGCCATTCTTCTTTTGAGAACTTTTCTACCATTGGCCGTTGCCATACGTTGTCTGAAACCATGAACACGAACGCGTTTTCGTATACGTGGTTGGTATGTCCTTTTCGGCATGTTTCTTTTCCTCTTCTACCTGATGATTTCTTTCGATATAGCTGGAAAATTATACCATAATGGTCATTTTGTTTTTAGCGATGTTTTGATTTATCTTACTGGGAATGTTTTTCGATTTCGCCAATCATGTACTTTCCGCATTCTTCTTTTAGGTTGACATATGAAATCGTATTCCAAAGATTTACTGCAGATAATGCTTGAACCCGGATATAGTTGGTTGAAAGGCCCTCCATGATCCATCCACCGTCCTTCTGTTTCTGTCCTTGTTCCCAGATTACCGGCACTGTTTGATGCAGAAATTTAGTACGATATTGGATAGCAGATTTTTGCAGTATCTCGCGCATTCTCTCATTGCGTTCTCTTTTTTCAAGCCCGGCGATCTGGCCGGCATACTTCGCAGCCGGTGTACCGGGCCGGGGGGAATACCGAAAGACATGCCCTCCTGCAAAATGCATTTGCTCCACAAAGCGCAGACTCTCTGCAAACTCTTCCTCAGTTTCGGCGGGAAATCCAGCCACGATATCCGTTGTAATCGCAATATCTGGATTAAAAGATCGAATTTTTTGCAGTAAAGCATTAAATTCTGACGGAAGCATAGCTCTACCCATTCGCTTTAAGGTCGCAGATGAACCGGACTGCAGCGGGAGGTGCAGATGGCTGCAAAATCTTGGATTCTCAAGAAGCGGAAAAAAATCCATCCGGATATCCCAGGGTTCTATGGAGCTCAATCGAATATGGGAGATGGCTGTCTGGTCAAGAATTGTCTTGACCAGATATGCAATCGTCTTCTGTTCAGGAAAATCCCTTCCCCAACCGCCCAATTGTGTGCCGGTGAGAACGATCTCCTTTACATCCGCCAGAACAGCCGATTCAATGTCTTTCATTATCAGCTCCAACGGACGGCTGACGCTCTTCCCGCGGGCGATGCGAGTAATACAGAATGTGCAGTGGTAATCACATCCTTCCTGCACTTTAATAAAAGCGCGCGTCCGCTTCGCTTTTCCGGGCAATGAAATTCGTGGAGAAATTTCAGCTTGTGAAGCAGCCGATGCATCGAAATATGTTTTGACAATATCCATTTTTTGACTGTTGGAAATAATGATCGTGCCGGCAGGCAGCGTTCCCTCTTCGAGGTCATCCAGAGAAGCCCAGCATCCCGTGAGGTAGATTTTCTCCACTCCCGCCCGTTGAAGGCGATGTACCAGCTGGCGTGAATCAGCCTCTGCAGCCGCTGTTACCGTGCAGGAATTAACGACCGCAGCTTGTGCCTGCTCCGGAGATGCAACAATACCATGGCCTGCTGCGCGCAGCTCCGCTGCCAGCATCTCCAATTCGCTCTGGTTGAGGCGACATCCGATGGAACCGAGAAATACTTTCATTTTTAAGGATTTACTGCAAGAAAATTATCAAACAAGATCGCCACACCGGGTTCTTCAAAAGAACTGGCCGTCAAGCCGATTCGCCCTTCTGAAAAAACGTCATCCTGAACCTGTGCCAATGGAACATTGTTCACATACAAGGTTAACTGGTTCCCGATGCAATCAGCACGGATATGATTGACATTTTCTCCCTGGTAGATGGATTCAGAATACTGCAGTTTTCCACCATTCAATACAGTATAACCGCCATACAATACCCGCAGGATACCGTAATAACCATCCGATGAAACCAGAAAAGCGTAATAGTTGGAATCATCCTGATACCGGCAGACTAATCCAAAACCATTATTCAATAAACCATTTAAATTATTTGCAATTGCTTCTAACCGCACATTCGTGTAGATGCTGTTTGCCGTGCTGACATAGTCGGTATTTTGTGAATTAATGATGAACACCAATCCATCTTGATAATAACCGACCGTCGAACCATCCGTGCGTTTCCAGACATCCCATTGGAAATTGGGAGATGAAAAATCATCCACCATAAGCAGTTCTCCGGATTGTCTGTCAGTCTCGAGAGTAATTGTGCAAGCAGCCGCTAGAATGCAAAATGCAAAAAATAACAAGCCGATTAATCTATTTCGCATCAAATCTTTCCTTGATGAGCAATTATACATTGGATGCAAATTGCAGCATTTATTGACCAATCCGGTTCAATAAAAAGCTTCATCGTTCCAGCACATAAGAAATATATTTCAGATATTCCAGGATGGCAAAATGCCATCCCTTTACTTTTAAGAACCAGGTGTTAACAGTGAACCAATGATGAGAAGTCGGTCTGATCATGACTTTAATTCCCGTATCTGCGAAGGTATCCCTGAAGATCGTATAAGCCCGGCGGGAGTGGTAAGGATCGGTAACCACAATACAGGATATCAGCTGTCGAGCAGTTAAAAGGCGTTTCACAGCTTCGGCTTCTTCTTCAGTACTGGTGGCAACCTGGTCGGTCAATAGAATATTTCCGCTTGGTACGCCATTGTTCAGGAGTTCAATGCGCATGTCAAAGCTGTGCAAATAGTCGTATCCCTCCACCACATCCCCGGTTTCGGTAAGAATGATCAAACTGGCATAGTTTTGATTGTACAGGTTCAGTGCTTCCTGCATGCGGCTCTCGTCTCCTCCGCTGAGCACAACAATGGCATTGGCATATTCAAGTTCGCTGGAAACGATCAGATAAGAACCCATCGCTCTGAAAAGGAATACAGAGAAAAATAAAATCACAAGAAGAACAGCTACTTTCTTCATGCTATTTTTATTCTTTTTTTCTGTTTGTTGATCAACTTTTTATTCATCTCAGCAACAATCCTACCAGAATTATTATAGGTCAGATATGATTTTTAACTGCCTGCCGCATCCGGGTTAATCCTTCTTCCAGTGTCGCACGGGGACAGGCAAAATTCAACCGCACGAATCCTTTTCCCGCCCGTCCAAAATCGACTCCATTATTTAATCCGACCTTCGCCTCTTTAAGGAAAAAGGAATAAGGATCATCCCCAAACGGCATGCTTCTGCAGTCTATCCATGCCAGAAAGGTTCCTTCCGGTTTAGCCATGGAAATACCCGGCAATTCAGCCTTGACAAATTCCTCCAGAAAATCCCGATTTGCCTGCAGGTAATGGATCAGATCCTGCAGCCATTCCCTGCCAGAAAGATAGGCTGCGCGAGCTGCCTGCACAGCCAGCAGATCAGGGTGCGGTAATATTCCGCTGAAGGTCTTTTTCATCCTATCCATCAATTCTTTATTTTTAATGATCATCACCGAAAAACCAAGTCCGGCAATATTGAATGTCTTGCTTGGTGCAATCAGCATGATCGTTCTTTGTGCAATTTCCTGTCCAAGCGACAATATCGGAATATGAGTGCATCCTTGATAGATCAGGTCGCAGTGGATCTCGTCAGAACAGAGAATCAAATCGTGCCGCACGCAGAAAGCCGCAATTTGCTCTAATTCTTCTCTGGTAAAAACTCGCCCAACCGGATTGTGAGGATTGCAGAGCAGGAACATTTTTGTATTTTGTTTAATCCCCTGTTCCAGCGCGTTAAAATCGATTGCGTAAGAACCATCGGGATTTTGAACAAGATCAACCAGGTGGTTTTGAAAATTGGCGTTTTCTCCTACCCCGAAAAAAGGCGGATAAATGGGAGGTTGGAACATCAGCCCGTCCCCCGGTGAAAGGAATGCCCGGCTCGCCATATTCAGCCCTGTTATAACACCCGGAACATACAAAATATGCTGTGGTTCGACCTGCATTCTGTATTGTTCAGAAATCCACTGGATCACAATTTCATCCAGGTCATCCGGCTTTGTCGCATAACCAAAAACTCCATGGCTCACTCTGTCAACCAGTGTGTTTATTACCGCGGGTGGTGAAAGAAAATCCATATCTGCAACCCACATGGGAAGCACATCCCTGGGAAAAGCATTCCATTTTATTGAATCACTATGCGCACGATCAATCAGAAGATCAAAATTCGCAGCCATGACACCTCAATTCATCCAATGCCTCAATTCTACTTTAAAGTGCCGGGTTCATTGGTATACTAAACAGAAACACATTCATGCGATGAAAATAGACGAACAGAGTGATCCCATGCCTGTTATCCCCATCACTATCAGCCGCGGTTGGAATGATTATGAATTGCTTGACAGCGGCGATGGGATGAAGTTGGAGCGCTACGGAAAAATATTCCTTATCCGTCCTGAACCGGAAGCATTTTGGAGAAAAAGTCTTGCAGACCAGGATTGGAGAAAGGCAAATGCCGAATATATTTCTCCATCCCAGGATGAAAATGGTTTTTGGAAAATAGCCGCACAATTCCCAACGTCATGGGATATCCAGGTAGATGGGATATGCTGCAAACTGGAGCTTTCCAGTTCACGGCACATCGGCCTTTTCCCCGAACAATATCCACAGTGGCAGTGGCTGCGTGACCATATTGCACAAAGCAAGTTTCCCATGAAAGTACTCAACCTGTTCGGATACACCGGCATGGCAACTTTGTTTGCTGCGCAAGCCGGGGCACAGGTAACCCATGTGGACGCATCCAAAAAAGCGGTCAGCTGGGCAAAGGAGAATCAAGCTCTTTCCGGATTACAGGAAAAGCCTATCCGTTGGATCGTGGATGATGCGCTTAAATTTGTAAAACGTGAAGCGCGCCGGCAGAATTTTTACGACGCCATTGTATTGGACCCCCCAAAATTCGGCCGGGGACCCAATGGAGAGGTCTGGGAATTCTATAAATATTTTCCCAATTTACTGCAAGCATGTGAAGAAATTCTCAGCAAACAGGCTTCTTTTTTGCTGTTGACGGCGTATGCTGTGAAAGCCTCTGCTCTCACGCTCTTCCGTGCCATGGAAGAAAGGATGAAAGAGCGGGGAGGATCCATCACTGCTGGTGAATTAGTCCAGCAAGAAACATTCAGTGAAAGGTATTTATCGCGAGCGATTTACGTTCTTTGGAAAAAATAAATCTTTCGGAGGAATTCCATGAAACCATTCTTGCATACCTATTCCATTGTCGCGAGAGATGAAGCAACCGGTCAACTGGGGGTGGCAGTTCAATCGCACTGGTTTAATGTCGGTTCCATGTGCCCCTGGGTAGAAGCAGGCGTGGGAGCGATCGCTACCCAATCCATGGTCAAAGTCAGTTACGGTCCGCGCGGTTTGGAGCTGCTGCGCGCCGGGAAAAGTGCACAGGAAGCGCTGGATTTCATGCTCGCAGAGGATGAAGAAAAAGAATCGCGCCAGGTTGCAATCGTCGACGCCCTTGGAAGGGTGGCAGTGCATACCGGAACTCGCTGCATTGCGCAGGCTGGGCATATTGCCGGCAGCAGTTTTTCTGTGCAGGCAAATATGATGAAAGAAGCCAGCGTCTGGCCAGCCATGGCAGATGCATTTCAAAAGACTCAAGGAGATCTGGCAGAACGGATGCTGGCAGCTTTGCAGGCCGCACAGGTACAGGGGGGCGATATCCGCGGCAAACAGAGCGCAGCCATGCTCGTCGCGGATGGAATCCGCAGCGACGAACCATACGAACACATGCTCCTGGATCTGCGCGTGGATGATAATCCCGAACCGCTGGCAGAATTGGAGCGCCTCCTCCACATCCAGCGCGCGTACGAATACATGAACAAAGGCGATGAACTGTTAACAAAAGGTGAATTGGATGAGGCTATGAAAAAATACAGCATGGGAGCAAGCCTGGCACCTGCGATTGATGAGCTGCCCTTCTGGCAGGCAGCCACCATGGCAGAAAATGGACATCTACAAGAAGCATTGCCGATTTTCCGTTCTGTTTTCAACAAGAACAGGGATTGGGCTGAAGTACTTAAACGCCTTCCGGCTTCCGGTCTATTCCCGGACGACAAGGATATGCTGGATGTAATCTTGCGGGAGTTAAAAGAGTAAGGAGGAATCATGCAGCAGTACAGGATTGATCCTAAAAAGCCCATTAAAATAAAAAAATTGGATGCGAACAACCTGGGAGAATGGGAAGGGAAAAAGAAAGCAGCCCAAAAAACCTTCAAAGACTTGCAGAAGGAACTCGCAGAGCTCCAGCAGGTTTTATATGCCGAACAAAAACATAAAATCCTGATTCTTTTCCAGGCCATGGATACAGGTGGAAAAGATGGCACCATCCGCGCTCTTCTGGAAAAGGTGAATCCGCAGGGGGTGAAGATCGCGAATTTCAAGGTACCTTCCACGGTGGAGCTTGACCACGACTATTTATGGCGAGTACATGCAATGGTACCAGGCAAAGGGGAGATTGTGATTTTCAACCGTTCTCACTATGAAGATGTACTGGTAGTGCGGGTGCATGAACTGGTGCCTAAAGAAGTGTGGAAAAAACGCTTTGACCAGATCAATGCCTTCGAAAAAATGCTCGCGGAAGAAGGCACAACCATTCTGAAGTTCTATTTGAACATTGACAAAAAAGAACAAAAACAGCGCTTTTTAGAGAGATTGACCGATCCTCAGAAGCAGTGGAAATTCAATCCGAATGACCTGGAAGAACGAAAAAAAATGGGATGCCTATCAGGACGCCTATCAAGATGTACTGAATAAGACCAGCACTGCCTGGGCACCCTGGTATGCCATTCCCGCCAACCGCAATTGGTATCGCAATCTCTGTGTTTCTTCCATCATCACGGATGCACTGCGATCGCTCAAGTTGAAATATCCTGACCCGCTTCCAAATCCGGAAATGTATATTCAAGCGCTGGTAAACGAATCTGCAGAAAACTAAATCTTGTTCGCTCGCAGCTTCCTTCAGTGTTGGGTTTTTTGAATGATCACATCACGGAATGATTATTTGACCGTGATGTACATTTCGCCCTGTCTTCCGATCACCGATCCAATCTCAAATGCAGGAATTCCTTCCTCTGTCAAATATGCTTTCATTTGATCCGCCCATGCACGATCCACTGCCACCAAAAGCCCACCGGATGTCTGGGCATCGTTCACGATCAACTGCTGAATAGCGGTCAGCTTCTCGGCATATTGTACAAAGGGCTTTGTGTAGGCGTGATTATTGCGGCTGCCGCCCGGGATAACTCCCGCAGCCGCCAAATCGTATGCACCTTCCATGACAGGGATCGCTGCAAAATCCAGTACAGCCGTAAGTCCGGCAGCTTTCATCATCCCCAGCAGATGCCCCAGCAGACCAAATCCGGTCACATCCGTGCAGGCATGCGCATGGAACTGATGCAGAACAGCTCCGGCTTTCTGGTTCAAAGTGGCCATGGTTTTGATCAGCCTCTCCATCGGATCTTTTTCTAGCAGCCCTTGTTTCAGTGCGGTGGTCAATATCCCGGTTCCAATCGGTTTTGTCAGAATTAAGCGGTCCCCGATCTGAGATTTCGCATTGGTGATCAGCCGTCCGGGGTGAACCATACCCGTTACAGCCATGCCGTATTTCGGCTCCGTGTCATCCACGCTGTGCCCGCCAATGATCGAGATGCCCGCTTCGGCTGCTTTATCCTGGGCACCGTGCAGGATTTCGCGCAGCACAGATATCGGCAGTCGGTTGCTCGGGAAACCTACAATATTCAACGCAAACAGGGGAGTTGCTCCCATGGCATAGATATCACTGAGCGAATTAGCCGCTGAAATGGCACCGAAAGAATAAGGATCATCCACAATGGGGGTGAAAAAATCCACCGTCTGCACTATGGCTGTTTCCGGATTGATCAGGTATACCGCCGCATCATCTCCGGTTTCCGTACCCACCAGAATGCGCTGATCCGCAGGCGGCTTCATATCAGCCAGAACTTCTTCCAAAAGCTGGGGACGTAGTTTGCAGGCGCACCCCAATCCATGGGTGTAATGAGTTAGTTTAATGGCATCGGATGAGCCTGGTTTGATCGCAGCATGTTCCTGCGTCTGTAAATTTCCGATCACACGCTTGATCTCTTCAAGCGCAAAATCGATTTCTTCTTCGGTGGTATTTCGTCCCACCGAAAAACGGATGGTTCCCATGGCATATTCTACCGGAATGCCCATCGCCGCAATGACAGGCGAGACATCCACCTGATCGGCATGGCAGGCTGCTCCAGCCGAAGCGGCCACCTGATCCAGCTCCGCCAGGATGGTATTTGCTTCCAGCCCGTAAAAACTTACGTTGGTGGTATTGGGAAGGTGTTTTTCAGGATGACCATTGAATTTCAAATTCGGAAAGGCATCTCGCAATCCCTCTTCCAGATGTGCGCGCATAGCGAGCATGTGTGCCTGATATTCCGGCAGATTTTGCCGGATAAGCTCACAGGCCTGGCCTAAAGCGGCGATTTCGATCACATTCTCCGTGCCGGCACGTTTATTCATTTCGTGTTCCGCGCCGTGCATGATCTTTTCCACGCGCACACCCCGCCGGATATACAACGCCCCAATTCCTTTGGGTGCATACAGCTTATGGCCGGCAATGGAAAGCAGATCAACCCCCAATTCATCAACCTGCACAGCAATCTTCCCGACGGACTGGGCTGCATCTGTATGCATGAGCACCTGATAGACATGGGCGATTTCAGCAATTTCGTAGATCGGTTCAATAGTGCCTACTTCGTTATTGGCATGCATGATGCTGATCAGGATCGTATCGGGAGTAATGGCTTTTTCAACCGCTTTCGGATCAACCATGCCGTATTCATCGACCGGCAGGATGGTTATGCGAAAACCCTGTTTTTCTAGATATCCCACCACGTCCAGAACAGCCGGATGTTCCACCGCGGAGGTGATGATATGGTTGCCTTTTTCACGATAGGCAAATGCAGCCCCTTTGATCGCCAGGTTATTCGATTCGGATCCCCCGCTGGTGAAAACAATTTCATCCGGCTGGCAGCCCAGCATTTCAGCGACCTGCCGGCGAGCCTTCTCCACCCCCTTTTTTGCAGCAATCCCATAGGCATGACTGCTGGAGGGATTGCCAAAATTTTCATAAATATAGGGGCGCATCGCTTCCGCAACCTGCGGAGCGATAGGTGTGGTCGCGTTATAGTCCAGATAGACTGGCTTTTGCATAATTCACCTCAGAATACTTCCAGTGTCCCACGTTTCTTGGCTGTGATCTCAAACCAGCGAAATAAAGTATATCCCAGGAAGGCAAAAAATAAACCGATTCCAAATTCTTCAACAAGCAGAGGCATCACTTCCGCCAGCCCATGACCGGTGATGATCAGGCGGGCTGAGGCAATACCGCGGGTTAATGGTAGATAGTTTGAGACAACCTGCATCCAGGTGGGCAGGGAAGGTAAATCCAGATTGGCACCGGAGAAAACGAGCAGCACAAAATAAACCGTGTTGTTGACAAACATCACATTGCGCGTGATCAGCCCAATACATCCCATCAGCAAGCCCAATCCCGCCGTGCTAAAAGTGGTAATGAGAATCGTAAGCAGCAGTGCCCATGGATTGGTTGCCGAATAATCCAGGTGAAAAAGCACCAAACCCCAGAAAAGCCCGATCAACACACCGATCATCCCATTCAGAATGTGCATGAAGGCCCTTCCCAGAAATACTGTCATGCGGTTCGCGGGAGCGCCGAAGAGATATGGCAGCGTGCCATCCCAGCGGTCACCGCCAATGCTCATGGTCACACCGTAAATACCGCTCATTGCGGCATTCATCAAGGCATTCCCAATGACATAAAACTGGGCTTTGCTCGTTCCCTGGGCATACGTTCCGATCAGGACAAAAAACAGCATTTGCGTCAATGGTGAAAACACCAGGGTGGCCAGGTAGGTGGAAGGTCTCAACCAGCGGAATAAACCCACATAGGATAAATAAGCACCTTCAAAGAAAATTTTGATATTAAGTTTTATCTTGTCCATAGCTATTGCATATTCAAGGTTGCGTCTTCTCTGGCTTTGCGTAAAATAGCCTGAAAAAGAAATTTGGAGACGATTGCATAAACCACACTGAATAAAATCAGCATCACCCAGCAAAAGAAAATTTCTCCATCACTGCCCGATCCGCTGGAAGCAGCGTGCAGTGCGCGCGCAGCCCAATACGGGGTCAGGATATAACTGAAAGGAGTGGTCCACATGGGCAGCAGGGCAATGGGGAATAAGAAACCGGAAAAAATATAAACAACAAACTCCAATCCATTTTGAAAACGCTGCACATCAGGATTAATGATGAACAGCGAACCGATGATCAATCCGAACGCAATGAAGGCGACCACTGTCAGGAGGATGGATCCAAAAAATAACCAGGGCTTGGCGATTGTGAGCGGCAGCCCCATTATCAGGGATATGAATGTGTAACAGAAGACGATCGATAACAACGATTGGGTTATGCTCGCCAGCAGTTTACCAGAAACAACTGCCCGCAGTGGAGCAGGAGCACAGGTCAGTGGTTCCAGCGTGCCCGTCCACCGTTCACCGGTAATGCTGTTTCCTCCCTGAAAAAGCAATGTGGTCCATAAACCGGTCATTGCGCTTCCTACCACCACAAAGATGGCATAATTGGCAACCTGGTCTTTCAACATCCAGAGTGCCATGAAGGCCACGATCATGGGCTGTACAATGATGCCAAACAATACAAAGGCATCGGTAAAAGATTGGCGAAATTCAATCTCGAACGCCATGAAAATGACGCGCAGATTGCATTTTATCTTCTGCCATGCGGTCATCACTCCCCTCCCACCAGGCGCACATAGGCATCTTCCAGGGTTGGTTCGCGCGTGGTCACCTTTCCCAGTTTGAGGCCCTGCAGTTCGGCGATCAACTGCGGAATGGCTTCAGCACCTTTGGAAGTGTGCACCAATAAAAGCTGGCGCTGGTCGCGATCTTCCACGCTGGCACTTTCCACAACCGGCAAGGTCTTTATTTTTTCAACCGTTTCCGGAGGAATCCCAAAAACTTCAATCTCGACCACCGAAAGGTCATTGACCGTATCTTTGATCTTTGCAGGTGTATCTAGGGCAACGATCTCCCCTTTATTGATCACCGCAACGCGCTGGCAGAGCGCATCTGCTTCAAACATATAATGCGTGGTCAGTAGAATCGTTTTCTTTTCACTCTGCAGGTTGCGCACGGTTTGGCGCAGTTCGCGCGCCCCCACCGGATCCAGCCCCATGGTTGGTTCATCCAGAAATAACACCTCCGGATTATGCAGCAGAGCACGGGCGATGTGCAGTCGCTGGCGCATTCCACGGGAATACCCTTCCACTTTCTCGTCGGCACGGTCTTTCAATCCGACCATTTCCAGCAGGTATGGCACACGTTTTTTCGATACAGCCGGATCAAGGTAGTACAAACTGGCAAAATAACGCAGGTTATCAGTGGCCGATAAACGCCAGTACAATCCGCGTTCTCCGCCAAAGATAAAACCGATCCTCGGGCGGACCTTTTCAGCATCCTTGATAATATCCAATCCCAGAATGTGAGCAGTGCCACCGGTTGGAATGAGCAGTGTGGTAAGCATCTTGACAGAGGTCGTTTTTCCCGCGCCATTTGGGCCAAGCAGGCCAAATAATTCTCCGTCAGCAATTTCGAATGAAATATCTTTTACGGCAGTCACGGTCTTCTTCTTACGTCGGAATATACCGATGGTTGTTTGGAAATCTCGTTGTAAATTAATTACTTCAATCGCGCTCATTGCTACCTTTATTGGATGGATTTAATCATATTAATATAACCCATTTCAGCAGAATTTACATGTGTACCATGTACCATACGGAGATATTTTAATATCCATCACAGTTTGATTTGACCGCTATAATTAATGAAAGAATATTGGGGAGGGAGCATGAACGGAAAGAAAGTGGGAGAAGTTCTTCGTTTTTATGATCATATCTCCGTGGCTGTCATCAATCTCTACGCGGTTCTAAAGGTCGGCGATTCTGTCCATTTTCTTGGGCACGGCAGCGATTTCCAGCAGGATATTACTTCAATGCAAATTGAGAATGAACCGGTACAGCAGGCTGGAAAGGGTGAACTGGTGGCTGTTAAAACCATCAAGCCTGTCAAACGCGGAACGACAGTTTATGTCATGCTGGAGTAATTGACAAAGAAATAGCATGATCATTTATTAAAATAGTTTTTTCAGTATAGTTGATCAGAACAGGCTTTTTATAAGGATCGTATTCCATGGTTCGGAATCTATCGGCTTGGTTAATAAAGTTCAGCACAAAATGGGTTCCCCTCATTGGATTTATTATATTCCTTGCTTTTTCCCTCCTTTTTCTGCCCGGGCAAACCAGATTGACGGAAACATACTCTGCCGGTTTGGGATCGCCGGATACCTCTCTATTCTATACCCCTGCAGATCTTTACCAGATGGCTGAAACATACGGCGCAGAAGGGCGCAGTGCATATGTACAGGCACGGCTGACCTTCGATATTGCCTTCCCGATCGTATACACATTCTTCCTCGTAACCAGCATCAGCTGGTTTGAAAGCCGCGTTCTTGATGAAGGGAACGAATTCCGCACCGGCAATATCCTTCCCCTGTTTGCCATGCTCTTTGACCTGCTGGAAAACGCCTGCACAGCGCTTGTTTTTTCGCGCTTCCCAACCTACAGCCCCTTTTTAAGCATGCTTGCGCCATTCTTCACCCTGGTCAAATGGACCAGTGTAGGTTCTTCTTTCCTATTTTTATTCATCATGATGGTATGGGTTGTGGTTCACCGGAGCCGAAGAAAAGGGAAATAATCATTCTCTAGTAATTCACAGCGAGGTTTGCGACTTTTTTAAGAATCGAATCCACCAGGAAATTATTTTTTCAACGCTTCCGCAGCCGCGCTGCCAGCCAACCAGCCGGTTGAAAAGGCTGCCTGTAAATTGTATCCACCCGTATCTGCATTCAGATCCAACACTTCCCCGGCAAAGAAAAATCCGCTTACCAATTTTGATTGCATGGTGCGCGGGTCAACTTCGTGCAAAGCTACTCCCCCGGCTGTGATGATGGCTGCTTCCAGCGGCAGGCTCCCGCTAACCGAGAAACGAAAATCCTTCAGCCAGTGCAGCAATGTACTGCGCTCTCTGGCGGTGATCTGGTTGCAGAGCTTTTCTTCTGCGATCCCAGTTTGCTCCACACAAATCGGGATCATTTTTTGCGGGAGCAGGTTTTTCAGCATGGTGGCGAAGAACTGTTTCCCATGCGTGTCCAGCTCGCGCAGCAGCCGGGCATCTAATTTGTTCTCATCCAGGGCTGGTTTCAGATCAATGGAAATGACTACCTTGTTGCCTATGCGCAAGGCATCCACCACCTGCCCGCTCAACGTCAAAATGATCGGACCGCTCAACCCGAAGTGCGTGAACAGCATTTCACCGAATGCAGCAGTTGACTTCTTTTCATTGAGAAAAATGGTGGCGCGCACGTTTTTCAAACTCAGCCCCTGCATGCGGGCTGCGGCATCCCCGGCAGTCTTCAATGGCACCAATGCCGGGCGAATGGGTACAATCGTGTGCCCCGCCTGTTCTGCCATGCGAAATCCATCCCCGCTGGAGCCGGTGCCAGTATAGGATGCTCCGCCCGCAGCGAGGATCACAGCGCATGCAGGCAGTTCCGTTCCATCCTCCAGCAGGTCTCCCTGAACCGTTCCTTCCCGGATGAGAATCTCCTTTACAGCGGAACGCGTCCTCACTTCCACCCCCTGTGCCACTGCCCACGCGGTTAGCCGATCCGTGACCTCATCCGCATCACTGCTTACCGGAAAGACACGCCCTCCGCGCTCGACGACCGTTTCAATTCCCAGCGCATTGAGAAATTTGAGCAGGTCTTCGATGAAAAAGCGCGCAAAGGCTTGATATAGAAATGTACCGTTGTTCCCGAAATGGGAGATGAATGCTCGTAACTCCGTCTGGTTGGTGAGATTACAGCGCCCCTTGCCGGTGATGCATAATTTTCGGCCCGGCCGCTCCATCTTTTCCAGGAGCAGGGTAGGAATACCATTCCGCGCAGCAGTTCCAGCAGCCATGAGACCCGCCGGACCACCACCGATGACAATGAGTAGTTTATTTTTCTCCAAGTCGAGTTTTTACTCTCAATCAGATTCTTCAAAATTATTCTACACTGATCCGTGCTTCCGAGGTCTCCTCAGCACTTTTATTAGGATTGACAACCGGTTCTTTCTCTATTTCACGCAGCGATTTGAAGAAGAGCCCACCGGCCATGGTGAGGATGACTAGAACCCCAGCCAATATAAACCAGAACTGCACACCCAACGCATCGGAAACCGGCCCGGCAATCGCCAAACCAACCGGGGTGGAAAGGTAGAGGATGCTGCCGAACATGGTAAAAACTCTCCCCTGGTATTCATTGTCAATCTTTTCCTGCATGATGGCCATTAAAGAACCATCCACCATGGGGATCATAAACCCGATCAGGAACATCGTTGGAAGGCTGAAGAAGAAACCATCTTGCGGAATAGAACCCAGCAGGATCATCCCCAGCCCCACACCAATGCCACCCATCAGCATGGTGTAAACCTTTTTCTTGAATCCACCCCACATACCCAAAATCGATCCGCCCCCGATAATACCAATCCCGGCTGCCACTTCCACCATGCTGTATTTCGCAGCATCGCCCAGAAAATGGCTACTCACCAGGAGCGGGATCAGCGAAAAGGCAGGGGAAAGCGCAATTTTAAAAATGAGCGCCATGACCGTGATCACCATTAATCCCTTCCAGCCGATCAGATATTGGAATCCTTCTTTCATGTCGTGCATGACCACACCAAACCAGGTGCCATCTTTTTTCGCTAACTGCTGCTGGCGCGGGATGAAAGTGAAAGAGACAATCCCAATTGCGAGGATAGCGGTGACCACATCGATCAGCAAAGAACCTTCCACTCCGATCAAATCCATCACAAGCGCTCCCATGGGAGCTGCTACAATGTTGATCACGCCTTTGGCTGCCTGGTTCAGACCGGCAATTCTGGCAAGTTGATCCTTGGGAACCATGAGGGAAACCGAAGCCTGTTCTGCCGGGTAATGGAATGCACTTCCAATTCCCCTGATCATCATAATGACATAGATGTACCAGATTTCCACATGGTCCAGGAAGAAAAACACACCCAGTACCAGTGTCGCCAGTGCGATTGCGGCATCCGATAGAATAATGACCTTTTTACGATTAATACGGTCGGTGATCGCCCCTGCGAATGGTTGGATCACAATTTCCGGGATCAGGGCAAACATGGATGCCATTGCCAGCACCGTGGCGGAACCGGTTTCTTTTGTCAACCACCAAACTAATGAGAACTGAACCAGAGAGCTCCCCAGCAATGAAAGCATCTGGCTTGCCCAGAATGGAAAAAACGGACGTTTCCAATTTTCTTCTAATTTCATATTTTCCATCTTTTTGCTCCTGTGCATCAATAATGTTCAACCAGTATTGAGTATTATTAATATATTTTTCTATTATTATAAATAGTACTAATGTAGTATTTTACTATTGTTTATAGTTGTGTGAATATAATCAATTCCCGTTCGCGATACAATTCAGTCATCCAGATCGGATCAGTATGATAAGATGATCAAAGAACCAGATAGCGGAGAGTACCATGGATCTATACGTAACATATACACCTATAGGTTTCATCCACAGTCCCTTTCAGAGCTTGGAAAAAATGCCCATCCAACCCAGCGGAGCCCTTGGGATTCCCGGGCAGGTTGAAATTCTCGAACCATACATACCCGCCTTAAAAGATCTGGAAGGATTCTCACATCTTTACCTTCTATATCATTTTCACAAAGTGAACGATTGGACTCCGCACGTCATTCCTTTTTTGGCTGATACACCCCATGGACTTTTCTCCACTAGAGCTCCAAAACGACCCAATCCGCTTGGCCTGTCGATTGTAAAACTGAATCATATTCAAGCGGGTATTCTTTTTATAGAAAATGTGGATATTCTCGATGGAACACCCTTGTTGGATATCAAACCGTATGTTCCGGTATTTGACCATTTTGAGGTTGATCGCATTGGTTGGCTGGAGGGATTGGATTCAGGCGTAACGACACAACGTTCAGATCAGCGCTTCAAAGAATAGATATTATAGAGATTCGTGCTGCAGCCAATCAAGCAATCCAGGGGATGCATCCAATCCCGCCACGGTATGCAGAAAATGGAATCCATTTTCATAGACCGGACAGATCAGATCATCTAGTTTTTTTTACGCGAGAATCCGCAGGAATTTGCGCATGCAGGTGCAGCGGGTAGCTGGATGCCTCCGGAAGCATTCGTATTTTTGTATAACCCAACCTCGTTTCCAGCAGTACGCCACTGCAATCGATCGAACCACATCCAGAAAAATACCGCCGGCTGCTGAGATCAAGATCGACCCAACGCCGGTAATCATCCCACTACCGCCCAGAGAAATACGATAAAGGGATGCGACAATGCTCGCAATTGGCAGCGACCAAGGGACCGCCGAACAACCCACCAATGCTCAATACTACCGAACGCCCATCGAAAATAACCCCCTGGCTGAAACGCATCGGTGAAAGCATACAACCTACCGCTATAATCCCGAAGAAGAATCCGCGTACGATCTGCCCCCACAAGGAACTGCGGATCCATTGATGATGAATGAAACTCTGACTGATACCAAGGACTAATAATAAAGCTGCGTTATTATAAATTTCCCGATAGTTCATTCCACCTCAACATTGGTTGTCCCGGCTTTGAAAAGTTCATCAATACTAGTGCATAGAATTTTTCTCCGTTTTTCTACTCTTCTTTTCAAGAAATCGTGCATGGTGATTTTTCGAATCATGCTACCCATTTCCATATTTAAACCGTGTGTGATTCCCATAGTGGTATAGCAGTATTGGTATAGCATACAAAGCTGCTCTTTTTCTATTTCATGCTTTCACTATAGAATTTTCTGTTGGAAAGAATAATAAGAGAATTGTATGCAATTTCCTGAAATCACCGATGAAAACGTTGACTTTTCATTCTCATCTCCGGTACACTTAACCCATGCTGGCACGCGTCTTTTCCTGTGCCGTCCTGGGGCTGGATGGAGTCATCGTTGAAGTAGAGGTGGACCTGGCGAATGGGTTACCGGGGGTAATCATCGTGGGACTGCCTGATACGGCTGTGCAGGAGAGCCGCGAACGCGTGCAATCTGCTATCAAGAATTCCGACCTTATTTTTCCCCGCAAGCATGTGCGTGTCAATCTGGCTCCCGCTTCCGTGCGCAAAGAAGGACCCTCCTATGACCTGCCCATCGCGCTGGGAATTCTAGCTGCTTCCGATCAAATCCCTACCGGAATCCTGCAGGATATGCTTGTTGTGGGAGAGCTTTCTCTGGACGGTTCAGTGCGTCACGTGCGCGGTGTGCTGCCCATGGCAGCGCTGGCAGTGGAAAAGGGATATCACCGTATTCTGGTGCCTGAAGCCGATGCAGCAGAAGCGGCTCTCATTCCTGGGTTGGAGATCATCCCAATCCGGAATCTGGCTCAGCTCTGCGCATCTTTAAATGGCACGGCAACGATAGAAGTACAGAAATCCGTGGAAAAAGAATCTCTGCCTGCCTGGGAACTGACCGATTTTCGCGAGATTAAAGGACAGGAGCACGTCAAGCGCGCTCTGGAGATCGCCGCCGCCGGTGGGCATAACATTCTCATGATCGGTCCGCCCGGAGCGGGAAAAACGCTACTGGCGCGCGCCCTGCCTGCTATCCTCCCTTCCATGACCATCCAGGAATCGTTGGATGTCACCCGCATCTATTCCGTGGCAGACCTGCTGCCCAAGGAAGTACCACTCATCTGCACCCGTCCTTTCCGCGCCCCACACCACACCATCTCGCATGCCGGGCTGGTGGGCGGCGGCAACTGGCCGCACCCTGGCGAGATCTCACTGGCGCACCGTGGGGTGCTCTTTCTGGATGAACTGCCTGAATTCAGCAAACAGGTGCTGGAAGTGTTGCGCCAGCCGTTGGAAGATAAGATCGTCACCATCAGCCGTGCACGCGGCTCGCTCACCTTCCCGGCCAATTTCCAGTTGGTGGCAGCCATGAATCCCTGCCCCTGCGGGTATTATGGGGATGCCAGCAAACCCTGCACCTGTTCCCCCTCCAGCATCACCAAGTACCAGAAACGTATCTCCGGACCGCTGCTCGACCGCATCGATATCCACATTCAAGTACCGCGCGTGGAATATCAGAAATTGAGCGACTCCCGTATGGGGGAGTCCTCTTCGGTCATCCGTGCGCGGGTGGAAGCAGCGCGCTCCCGCCAGCAGGAACGCTTTCAAGATCCTGTCGGTGGTAATCAAAGGATCATCTTCGCCAATGCAGATATGAAAAACGCGGATACCCGCAAATACTGCGCGCTGGATGCGGATGGACAAAAGTTGATGGAAGCCGCCATGCGCCAGATGCAGCTCACCGCGCGCGCTTACTACCGCATTCTGAAACTGGCGCGCACCATCGCTGACCTGGCGGGCGAGGAACACATCAGCAGCACTCATTTGGCTGAAGCGTTGCAGTATCGATCGCAGATGCTTTTTATGTAATTCCTTTTATCTAAAAAAACTGTAATTATTTAGAAAGTATGGCATTTTATTTGTTTAATGTGTGTCATTTTAGGGGGAAGATTCAATTTTTCTTTAGGGATTTCACCCAGGCTGCCGCGCGCTCCAGTTCGCCCTCCACCAGTGGACCTTCGGATTCCTTCACAAAAAAGCCTCCCGGTTCTACGATCAAGCTGGCACCCTTGCCTTCCAGTCCTTTCGCAATGACCGGAGCAGCATATCCCCCTTTTTTCACAATAAAGCGAAAAACGGGAGATTTAATGGTGTCTGTGGGAATGCGTGTATCGAACGCGGCAGCTTTCACACCATTCAGCGCGTTTGCGGGAATATTTTTTAAAAAAGCAGCAATGGCTTCCGTTGGACGGAATCCACGCGTGGGAGAACCGACCAGCAGCAAATCAAGACCTTGCAGGTCTTCACTGCTCGCCTCCGTCACCCGCTTTACCATCACATCCTTTTCAGCACCCACTGCAGATCCGATCGCCTGGGCGATTTTTTCCGTATTCCCAAACACTGAGTCGAAAATAACTAACGTTTTCATAATAATTTCTCCCTTATAAATAATTATCAACCATTTTCTATACGCATATTCCATTATAAAGTTTTCCCACTCCAAAATAAACCCAATAAGGTAGTGTATATAATAAATAGATGAACACTGTATCTGATCGGAATTGTATGGTATGTCAAAAGCAGCGCGGAGAAATCTTCATCCCGGGAGGTCCGATTTTTGAGAATGAACTGATTTTCATTTCTCACGCTTTACCCTTTGGGGATGAAAAAGATCATTACCTGGGACATATTTTCATCGAAACTCGGCGGCATATTGCCGAATTGTCAGATTTAACAGATCAAGAAGCCAGTGCCATCGGGCTTTATACAAAATACACAGCAGATACCTTGATCAACACAATCGGAATGGTGCATGTCTATTCCTTTGTGATTGGAGATGGCGTACCCCATGTGCATGTGCACGTGATTGGCAGATATGCAGATGCACCACGCGAATACTGGGGCGCCAAAGTGGACAAATGGCCGCAAGCACCGCGGGGGGCGGATGAAGAGATAGAATCAATGAATCACATGTTACATGATTATTTCAATATGCATTTTTTAGAATAAAAATCGGGGAAAGTTTACCCCCACCCTCTTCTTCCTATTTTGGGCGCTAGTTTCAGAGATATTATCCGGGTACACTTTGTTAGGCAGCTTATCTGCCAATTATCCCTTTAATCTTTAGAAGTGCTGCTTTGAGTTTTTTTTCTTGCGTGTTTGACATGGTGAGACAATTACTGTCCAATGCAATAAAACAGATGACTCGCAATACATCTTTCACTATTTTAGAGGATCCTGATAAGTCAATTGCCCATCTTTTTGGCGAGAAATGCTCAAACTCATTCCTAAATTCCTTTGAAACCTTCTTAATACTCCTTTTCTCACTGTCGGAAAGGGTTAGCGGTTTAACATTGTCATATGGCGGTAAGTTTGCTTGTTTTTGAACTCGGCAAAGAGCCTCATCGAAACTTATAAGCCAGGGGCTGGCTAACCATTTGCCAACTTGCTTTTCGGAAACTCCGAAACAAGAAGCGATTACGGAATCTGGAATTCCATTAGCGTGAAGCGCAATGGCTTTGCCCTCATTTCTACTTTTATCATATACAGTTTGTCTCGGGTCGTTCCCCCCCAAAGCTGCAATTGCTAAACCGTATAGTGATTGATACAGTGCTATGCATACCCACTTCCACTTGAACGCAAACGTCGAATTTAGAAAATGAGCTACCATTTCCAGATTATCAATTGCATTATCAATTTCATCAAAGTCGAAATAATCACGGGTTGACATTGTACATCACCTAAAAAAACAACCGTCTAACAATTTTAGTTGGTGACGGCTGGGCAGGCATAGACTCTGATTGGGAGTAAACAAACTCGAGGTCAGAAAAATACAAGAAAATACTGCAGCATCCCAGCCGTCCGCTGCAAGCTTTATTCGCTCTTTTTTTTCTATTACAGTGCGATGAGTTTTTTAATAAACTTTCGAAGTGAGAGTATATCATTTGCTTTTTTTGAGACTCCTAAAACAGTATCGGCAAATTGTTTTATGGGACGATAACTTGCTTTTTAAACAAACTTTTTCTCAAATTTTTCGCAAAGTCTACTGATAATATCTCTTGCAGTTAATAATTTGCAAGTGTAATACCAAGTCTAGCATTGATTAACTTTAATTCATTAATACATTTTTCGCTTGTGATTACGTGTTTCTTTACATCAGTTACATCTCTTGCAGACCGGATAACATTTTTTGCCCTTTCTTTCAGATCCTCTTCCCCTTTCTCTTCATAGTGAATCAGGATATCATGAATATCCATGAATTGGCTGGTATTCAGAGCCAATTCATGCACGGGGGAAACATTTTCCAGCAGAGAAATTGGAAAAAGAAAAGGTCCGACAATCAAAGCTACCAGGATAATCAGTAAAATGATTCCCAGTATCCGAACCCATTTTTTCATTGATCCAATCCCATTTTAGTCATTGATTCTATGATAGTCTGCTGTCATTCGATAAACAAAGATTGGCTTTGCTTATCAAACCAATAAATCTTCTAATAATTTCAAAAACTCATCCAGGTCAATATCCAGCAGCACATCCACCAATCCGATATGGTCATCCGCCGCATAGCGTGCCTTGCTTCCGGGATCTTCATACCATTTCCCGCGTGGCACCGCCAGCGACTGCCCCATGCAGCTACCCTCTGTTTCGACGAACAAATATGTTCTTTCAAGTGTGAACATCTCCGGTTTAAGAAGATACGCAGAAGCAAGCGTATCCGGCAGAGTTACCGCATCCTTCAGTTCGAAGAGTTCAAGGAATTTTTGGAAGAAAGGCAGCGATCCTTTCATATATGGAGCAAGCGGGCTCTTCCCGCATCCAATTTTCTCAAGCAGTTGCTGTGGAATCAGGCCACGACTGCACACATCCAAACCGGCCAGCACAACCTTCCAACCCGCACTGAGAACAATTTGAGCAGCGTGCGGATCATGGAAGAAATTTGCTTCTGCTGCCGGAGTGATGTTGCCAGGGCAGTGCACGGCTCCTCCCATGATAACCACTTCTTTTACCAGGTCAACAATGCTTGGTTCAAGAAGAACCGCCATGGCGATATTGGTCAGCGGTCCAATTGGCAGCAGAGTAACTTCATGCGGATTTTCCAAAATGGCATCAATGATCGCCTGTGGAGCACACAGAGCGCTTTCTTGCATATGAGCATCCGGAAGGGGCATATCCCCCAACCCATTCGCACCATGCACAAAAGGAGAAGTATCCAGCGGGACATACAGGGGAAAGCTGGCGCCACGCGCCAGTGGTAAATGCTGTTTTCCGGCTGCTTCGAGCAGAAGTTTAGCATTATGGGTGGTCTTTTCCACAGTTACATTCCCGAAAACGGTAGAAACACCGATAATCTCGATCTGTGGATCTGCCAGCAGCATGGCAATGGCATAGGTATCATCAATACCGGGGTCCGTATCTATCCAAACTTTTTTCATGGTTACCTCAAGAAATAAATTGGTTAATCAGCTTTTTTATCAGGATTAATAATTTCCTGATTCGATTAACCGGGCTCTTCGTATCAAATGATATCGTAGTTTGCTTTCTGAGAGAAGTAAAAAGCCAAATATGCACGTTTGTTTTCTCGTATGGAATGAGAAAATGGGTATACTTAATCAACTCTTATCTTTACAAAAGTTTATAAGTATGTACAAAAGTAAAATTTCTGGCCTCATCACACCTATCCTTACCCCATTTTCAAGCGATGGGAGGATTGCTGAAAACTTCGTTTCCCCATTCGTGCAATTCCTTACCCTTTACACAGCCGGTTTTTTTATATGCGGTAGTTTTGGGTCGGGCGTGATGAGGGAAATTCCTGAACATCAGAGAATGCTAGAGCTGGTTGTTGCGGCAAATACGGGAATCCAAAAACAAGTCATCACTCATATTGGGACCACCAGCACGCATTCCACCATAGAGCTGCCTTATTATTATCCGCACAGTGATGCCGCCATTTTGACTCATTTCAAAGCATTCCTGGAAAGCACCAACTTACCCGTGTATCTCTACGATCATCCAGCATACACAAATCGTAAAGTGGATCTGGACCTTTTCGAAAAATTGATTGCACTTGCTGTGTGTGGTGTGAAAGATACCAGCGGCTCTCTGGATGTGTTGAAAAAGCGGATAGCCCATATTCCATTTTCGCAGTGTGATTATTTAATCGGGACAGAAGCACTGCTTGTCCCGGCTTACAAAATGGGCATCAGAGGATGTATCTCGGGATTATCCAACGCTTTCCCTGAGATTGCGTTCTTGCAAATACTCAACGAGAATGCTCTGGATGAGATTTCGCATTGGCAAACCGTGATCAATGCTGTTCGCCAATTCATCAAGCAGTATTCAAAAATGGAAGCGATCTACGCAATTTTAGCCATGCGCGGTGTGAGTTGTGGAAATGCCGGGGCACCTTTTGGGACGCTGGATAGAAAAAGCCAGGGAACATTGCAGGAAGAATTGATCAAAATGAATTTACTCGAAAGGAACAAAGAAAAATGGATGTGATCGAATACTATGCCAAAGATGGTTCGTTGCGTGAGATCGGAGCATTGGTCATTGATCTGCATGCTGCCGGTTACCACTGCTCCGAGACACTGATCAGAGCATTATGGCCGTATCTCCTGCCCGATTACAGGCTTGATGAAACCATTCTGAGAATGACATCCACCCTGCATGGTGGCATGGCAGAAACCATGAGCAGCCACTGCGGTGGATTGACGATCGGAATTCTGCTGATCGGCGCCTTGTATGGGCGTACAGATATGAGCGGTGATGCCCGTTATGATTCTGCGATCGCCAGGGGATTCTGGCAGCGTTTTCTGAATGAATTTGGAACATCCCACTGTACATCCCTCAAACAGGGAGAACCAACAGGGGAAGCTTCTTCACGCTGCACTTGCATCATGGTCCGTTCCGCACGGATGTTCTTAAATTATCTGGACGAATTACAGAAAAATCCCGTCGATAGAGAAGAACTTTATTATTGGAGAGTTGATCGCACCAAGGAACTCTGTCATGAGCAAATCCAACCTTTGAAACCAGCCGAGGAAATAAAAGCTGAATTGCGGAAAAAACAAATGGAACAAAAAAACCTCAACGCTTGAGTTGAGATTTTTTTCATTATTTAAAAAATAGTTCTCAAACAGCCCTGGTCAACCGGACAGGAACTCCATTTACCTTGTACTGCCCATTGCTGTTGTTGAGTATGTTCTGTACATGTTTTTCGGATACATCCAGCAAGGTGTGATCGTTAAATATGTGGATCTTGCCGATTGTTTTTCCGGAAACACCCAGCTCACCGGTGATTGTTCCCACCACATCTCCGGGTCGTAAGCCCTGTTTCTTGCCCAGATTCATCTTCAAACATACCATCCCTTTTTCCTGTTCATGCACATGGAAATCGTCATTATGCTTCTTTGAGGAGGATTGGCCGCGTTTTTTTGAAGCGCGCTTGAATTCTTGTGGAGAATCGTTTCTATAAGATGCTTCCGGTTGGGAAGATTGAACAGATTTATGGTTTTCTTCCGGCAGAGGATTTTCAATACTGCGAACCAGATGAAATGCCGCAGCCGCCAGATCGAGTGGTGCATAATCCATATTCATCAACTGCATAACCAACGCGCGCTCGCGCTCCAGATCGCCCAGGTTCAACTGTTCCACCAGCTTTTGAATAAAGCTTTCATCTCGTTTTGCCAGAATATCTCCGCGTGATGGAACGGGGCATTCCTGGATCTTTTGGTGAGAAAAAGACTCAATTTGATGTAATTTGCCGCTTTCCTTCTTTGTTAAAAAGGAAATTGCGCTTCCCCGACATCCAGCCCGTCCGGTTCTTCCAATGCGGTGTATGTAATCTTGCGGGTCCGCGGGCATATCGTAATTAATCACATGGGAAACATCTTTGATATCCAGCCCACGCGCTGCCACATCGGTAGCCACCATCATCATGATTTGGCGTTTCCGAAAACTCAATAAAACCGATTCGCGCTGTTTTTGGTTCAAATCTCCATGCATGGCTCTGGCAGAATACCCTAATGCTGCCAGATCATCTGCCAGTTCTTGAGCACGTCTTTTCGTGCGCACAAAAACCAGGGCACTCTGCACCATATCCATTTCAAGGATCTTCAACAACGCAGAGAATTTATTATCCTCCCGCACAAAATAGCAGCGCTGGTCTATCTCTTCCAGTGTGCGGTTAGAAGGATTGATCATGATTTCCTGGGGATCCACAAGGTATTTCTCAGCAAGAGAACGCACAGCTTTTGGCATGGTTGCCGAGAATAATGCTTTTTGTTCCACGTTGGGCAGGTGTTTCAGAATTTCTTCAATATCTTCAACGAAACCCATTTCCAGCATTTCATCCGCTTCATCCAGAACCAGGTAGCGCACCTGTTTCAGGTCAATCACGCCTTTCCGAATCAGATCCATCAAGCGGCCGGTGGTTGCAACAACAATATCTGCTCCATTCTTTAATTCGCGGATCTGAATACTGTACGACTGCCCGCCGTAGATGGTTGCAATCCGGATTGCTGAGAACTGCGCGATCCGTTTTGCTTCCTGAGCTATTTGCATCGTTAGTTCACGAGTAGGCGCCAAAATCAATGCTTGAATATACCCAATACCGGGTTGAGTATGCTGTAATATAGGAAGGATGAAAGCAGCGGTTTTTCCGGTCCCTGTTTGAGCCTGTCCTAAAACGTCCATCCCCTCCAACAGTAAGGGGATAGCCGATTGCTGGATTGGAGTGGGTTGGTGAAAGCCAAGTCGATCAACCGCCTGTAAATACTGCACATCCAAACCAAAGTCTTTAAAAAGTAAATCCATTATTTCTCCTGTTAATAAATAAAAGAAGCACCCTTCTGAAACCAGCAAGGTGCTTCGACCCTAGCAAGATCTCGATTTCGATGGAATCTCCATCGCGGACGTCATTCTACCACAAATACTGTATAATGGAATTCAACTTCAAGCCCATCAACTTCAAGTTAAACACTGGCGAGTTTTTCAACCTGCAAACAATCTCAATTCGCCACTCAAAAATGACCTTTAAAACGATATTGTATTTTTTGATGTTTTACATACAATTATATTGAATGGAATAGGAGGAACCCAATGAGAAAGCCCTTCAAGCTCGCGATCATTTCTATTAGTTGTTTGGCTATCATTTCGATGGCTTGCAGTTTCCCTTTCTTTCAGAGCAGTGAAGAGGAAATTGTTATACCCACCCTGGCACCCCAGGTGATTACCGTTCTTGTAACCGCGGTACCGGGAGAAAAAGCAGTCAGCACTTCCACATCCGCCCCCACTGCAATAGCTACTATAGATGTGGATTGGGATGACCAGTGGACCATCTGGATGGGAGGCAGTAGCAAGGGGTATACTATCGATTTTCTCGTCCAGGGAGATAAGATCAGCGGTTCGACTGTGTTAACCAATCGCAATTCCATTTCTTTCATCGGCACAATCCAGGAAGACGGTCGAACCGTGAAAGGTGCATGGGAAAATACCGATGGCACCAATGGAGAATTCATCATGTACATGGATGAATCCGAGGCTTTCTTTACCGGTCGCCTCAGCAGCAGCTCCGCTTTCTGTGGAAGCCGCGATACCAGCATCAAGCCTTCAACCTGCTTTAAATAGCAGTACTTGATAAGATCAGGTTAGAGAGAGGCAGAGACTATTTGCCTCTCTCTTTATTAACTTGTTCTTTTAAAAACATGACCTTTTTTAGATCATGATGAGAACCACCGCCATCATGCTCGTTGAAATCATAGACACAAATCTGCTTTTTAGCGGAATAATGGTTAAATGCAGCATAGACGGTCGAGGGAGGGCAGACTGTATCCATCAGCCCAACACTGAAGAGAGCTGGGGCATTTGCCCGGCACACGAAATTTAATGCATCAAAATAGGAAAGTGTTTGGAAAACCCTCTCCTTCTTTTCGCGGTGTGTTTTACAGAAAAGGCGGATCTCATTGTAGGGAGCCGCATCCGTGATGGCCACAGCGCGTTTGAAATGGCATAAAAAAGGAACATCCGCCATCACAGCAACCAGATCATTGACCATGCCGCTCACTGCCAGGGCAATTCCACCACCCTGACTCTTTCCACACACTGCAATCCTGTTCGGATCAGCCTGCGGCAGGTTGCGAGCAGCTTCCACAGCACGTACTGCGTCACAGAAGACCCGGCGATAATAGTATTGGTCTTGATGGAGGATCCCCAGAGTTAAGAATCCGGGGATATGGGGACTGGAACCACTATCCGGAATGTCGGGGGTATCTCCCTGCATCCAGGTACTGCCCTGCCCACGTGTATCCATGACCAAAGTTGCATATCCTGCGCCCGGCCAAAGCAGCCAATCCTGCGGAAAACCTCTGCCACCCCCATACCCGATATATTCCACCACACAGGGCAGTTTTTTTTCGGAATTTGCCGGGAGGATATACCAGGCTTTGATAGGCTGACCACCATATCCCAAATATGTGATATCGAATGTCTTGAATGTGGTTAGACCAAAATCAACCTGATGAATTTCCAGGTTAAGTGAATAACCTTCAGCTTCCCGAATTGTTCTGGCCCAAAAATCAGAAAAATCCGCAGGTTCTTCTCTGGCAGGTTTATATTGTTCCAGTTGATCAAGCGGCAGGTCAAAGAACATATCATGTACTCCCTTTCACTAAATATTAATCAAATATTAATCCCAAAATTGATTTAATTGTCTTGAAATATGCCCAAAAATCATATATAATGTGGGAACAAGTGGAGAGAAATGGGTGAAAGTGGAGCGCCGGTTTTAACCGGCGTTCTGGTTATTCTAAGAGGTAGAACAGATGTTCTTCGGGCAATACGAACACACGATTGATGAAAAAGGGAGGTTGACTATCCCTGCCCGCTTTCGTGAAGATCTCGAAGAAGGCACTTATATTACGTTGGGTTTTGATAACAACCTGATGTGTATGAGCCAGCATAATTTGAATGTATTATCTCACAAACTGCGCACCCATAACATTATGGATCCTTTCGCTCGCAAACTGCGCCGTATGTTCTATTCATACGGAGTGCTTGTCGAAGCGGATAAGGCAGGACGTATCCTGATTCCACAGAACCTGCGGGATATGATCAACCTGGATGTCAATGTGGTCGTCACCGGCGCAGGTGATTATTTTGAGATCTGGTCGGCATCGCAATGGAACTCTGAATCGGACCAGCTCCAAAAATCTGATCTTAAAGATAAGAAGCTTGAATACCTGGATCTTACATTCGAGGAACCATGATAGCTTCCGACCAGATTTTTCCCCACTTACCAGTGTTAAACCGGGAAGTACTTGCATACCTGAATCCCGTCAGTTGTGGCAAATACCTCGATGCCACCCTTGGAGCCGGCGGGCACTCTGAAGCAATCCTGATTGCCAGCCAACCGGACGGGCTGTTGATCGGTCTAGATGTCGATCGCAATGCGCTTGCCATTGCCACAGAGCGCCTGCGGAAATTTTCCACAAGAGCAATCCTTTTCAATAAATCTTATACAGAGTTGGATGACTGCCTTCAAAAGATAGGTTGGAAAGGGCTAGACGGCATCCTGTTCGACCTGGGCGTTTCATCCATGCAGGTTGATTCTGCAAATCGGGGATTTTCCTTTAACAAGGAAGGTCCTCTGGATATGCGTTTTGATGATCAATCCACCGTCAGCGCAGATGACATCATCAATCATTGGAGCGAAGAAGAATTAGCTTCCATTATCTGGAGCTACGGGGAAGAACCGAAAGCGCGTGCTATCGCAAAAACCATCTGTTCTTCTCGCCCGCTCAAAACAACCACACAGCTTGCACAGGTCGTTTTGGGTGTCTATCACGGAAAGCGCGTAAAAATACATCCGGCAACCAGAACTTTCCAGGCAGTTCGAATTGCAGTCAACCAGGAATTAACTGCATTAGAAAAAGGGATCAACCTGGCGATCGAACAATTATATGTTGGCGGAAGAATCGCAGTGATTTCCTTTCATTCCCTTGAAGATAGGATCGTGAAGGAGATCTTTAAGCGAGAAGCAAAGGATTGTATTTGCCCCCCGGAGCAGCCGACCTGCACCTGCAATCATAAAGCCAGTCTTGCGATCCTCACAAAAAAACCTATCACCGCTTCAGATGAAGAGATTAAAATAAATCCCCGATCACGCAGCGCAAAATTACGGGTAGCGCAGAAAATCGGATGAAATAACATGGCAAAGAATCTAGTACAGGCATACAAACAAACACCACGTCGAAAACAGATCCAAAAACTGGGCCTGTATGTTCTGCCTGTGATCACCCTGGGAACCGTCTTTGCCCTGTATTTGGTTTTCAGTGCGCAGGCGGCAGCAGCCGGTTTGGAAATCCGCTCCTACCTTGAGAAGAAAGAAGAACTGCAGCGAACCGTGGCTAATGAAAATACCCAGTTAGCCTGGTTGATCTCAAACACGAATATGTCGAAAAGAGCAGAAAAACTGGGATTCAGCCAAATTTCAGAAAATAACATCACATACATGGTGCTGCCTTCTTACCCCGGCCGCAGCGTCAAACTGACGTCTCCGGCTCCGGGAAGTGATTCAGTAAGTGATATAGTCCTTAATTCCGCTTACCAGCAATCACTTGGTGATTTCTTAAGTGAATTCTTATTCTCAGCTTCCAACGATGAGGGCCAGCCATGAAATACAAATCTGGCGCTCGTTTAAACCTCATCGGAGCAATCTGCTCATTTCTGTCGATTATGATCATTTTTCAACTTTTCCATATCCAAAATAGCAATGATTACATTGAGCTGAGTGAGTGGGCAGATGAGCAATACACATATGAAAAGAAAACTGTATATCCTGAACGGGGCAATATCTACGACCGCTGGGGACATTTGCTGGCGGGGAACGAAGAGGTATACGAGGTAGGCGTCCTGCTTCAATACGTCAAGAATGCCAGCACCATCGCCGAAACGCTCTCTGCTATCCCGGATGTGGATTATGAAAAAGCACTAGAGACAGCCTCCCTGGATTATGGAGAAGGAAAGAATATTTATGGTATCATTGCTGATTTTCTCCCTTCCGGTGTAGTTGATGCTCTATCGAAAATTAAGGATGAGTATGAAACACTCAATCCTGAAGGGGAGGATCCAGACCTACCCAGCTTGCGGGGCATGGTCTGGTATCCTCATCTGAAACGCAGTTATCCTGAAAACACTCTGGCTGCGAATGTGCTGGGGTTCTATAAATTCCGAGACCGCAAGAATGGGGTCGGATTCTACGGCGTTGAAGAATACTATAATGACATTCTCTCTGGACCACCTGTCACGGTCGAAATACCTCTCGACCCCTATATGATCGAAGAAACCCCCACACTTCCCTCCGGCGCCAGCCTGGTGTTAACCATTGATCGTGAGATCCAGGCTATGGTCGAGGAAAAGCTGGATGAAGCAGTTAAACATTACAAGGCTGCATCAGCCACAGTGATCGTTATGAACCCCAAAAATGGTGAGATCCTGGCAATGGCTTCTCAGCCGCGCATCAACCTCAACCAGTATTGGATTTACGAAGAAGAATTGGAAGATATCACCCCGTTTAATCGGGCGATCTCTGAAACCTACGAACCCGGTTCGGTTTTTAAAATCCTGACGATGGCCGCCGCTTTGGATGCGGGAGAGGTCGACCTGAAATCGAAATTCAATGTCGGTCAATACTTTGAATACTTCGGCAGTTACATCTACAACTGGAACCGCAAATCATGGGGAGAACAGGATGTTCTTGGTTGTTTGCAGAATTCTCTGAATGTATGCCTGGCAAAAATTGCTACAGAAATGGGCGCTGAGAAATTCTACTCTTACATGCAAGCTTTTGGCATCGGCCGCCGCACAAATATTGATCTGGGTGGTGAAGAGACCTGGCCTTTAAGTGTTCCCGAGGATGATGGATGGTATCCCATCAATCTGGCTACAAATTCCTTTGGGCAGGGCGTTGCTGTTACCCCCATCCAAATGGCAACAGCCGCTGCTGCTATCGCCAATGACGGGAAAATGATGAAACCGCATGTGGTGAAAGCCATCATTGATAATGGGGAAATCTATGAAACCGCACCGCAGGTCTTGAGTGTGCCTATCAGCGAGAAGACCGCGGATACCATGAATGAACTTCTGGCAAAATCACTGGAAGGAGGAGAAGGATCCTTAGCTCTTGTGGATGGATACCGCCTCGCAGGAAAAACAGGTACGGCAGAAATTCCCATTGAGGGAGAATATGATTCCAACCTATCCAATGCCTCTTTTGTGGGTTGGGGTCCGGTAGATGACCCACAGTTCCTGGTTTATGTGTGGATAGAAAAACCCGATCCGGAAATCGGATACTGGGGTTCGTATGTTGCCGCACCGGTCTTTCATGATATTGTTGAAGAACTTGTTATTATGTTGAATATCCCACCCGATTCGATACGGCAGACATTGTATGCAGCAGGGAGTGAAAATGATCAAGTTAACTGATTTATTTGGATCATTTGATATCAAAATAAACAATCATGAAGATCGGCTGCTTTCTGAAGCAACCATAGATTCCCGTCGTGTCATCCCTGGTTCGATCTTTTTCGCGGTCAAAGGAGATCGCGTTGACGGGCACGCTTACATCCCTCAGGCGATCTTGGCGGGTGCCCAGGTGGTGGTTGTCGACCAAGCAATCGCCTGTGATTTTCCAATCATTGACCTAGAAAGCATCAATAGAACGGATCCTCTGGCAATCCCGGCTGTGCCATTTGGGATCAGAGTGAACAATACTCTACAAGCCATGCAGAGAATCGCCGCTCATCAAAGGCGGATCATGAATCCGAAGGTGATCGGAATCACCGGCAGCGTTGGAAAATCATCCACCAAAGAATTGGTGGCAGAGGTGCTCGGGCAGCACTTTTACACGCATAAGAATCCGGGGAATTATAACAATGAGATCGGACTTCCTCTGACTCTGATGAACTGCGGGTATGGCCAGGAATGCGTGGTGCTGGAGATGGGTTTCTACTATCCCGGAGAGATTAAATTCCTGTGCCAGATTGCTGCTCCTGAAATTGGCATCGTCACCAATATCGGTACCGTGCATGCTGAACGTGCCGGATCACAGCAGATGATCGCAGAGGGCAAAGCAGAACTCATTCAGGCTCTACCCGAGCATGGGGTGGCAATCTTGAATTACGATGATCCATTCGTGCGTCCCATGAGCGATAAAACTCACGCACAAGTGCTCTTCTACGGCCTTTCTCCGAAAGCAGACCTCTGGGCTGATGCCATTCAGGGAAAAGGGTTGAAAGGAATCACCTTTGATATTCATTATCAAGGCTTGAAATTCCATGTGCAGGTTCCCCTGCTCGGTCGGCATTCCGTCCAGACCATTCTGCGGGCAACCGCAGCAGGATTGGCAATGGGTATGGCCTGGGATGAGATTATCCTTGGGTTGCAAAAAGGGCATTCCCAATTGCGGTTGGTCGCCGTGCGCACTGAATCCGGCGCACTCATTCTGGATGATACCTATAACGCCACACCCGAATCCATGCTCGCTGCACTTGATCTGCTGGATGAATTAAAAGGCCATAAGGTCGCAGTACTGGGTGACATGCTTGAATTGGGAGCATATGAAGAACTTGGCCACCATCAGGTTGGCGAACGGGCAGCAGCCGTTGTAAACCATCTGGTAACTGTTGGTAAATTAGGCAAGATCATCGCTGAAACGGCAAGACAAGCTGGTCTTTCAGAAAACGCTATTACCACGGTCAATAACTCGGCCGAAGCGGTGGAAGTTCTTAAATACAACCTTACAGCAGAGGATGTCGTCTTGATCAAAGGCTCGCATGGTCTGCGAATGGACACAATCTCTGCTGCACTGGAGAAAACACAATGAGAGAGGTAAGTGTATCGATTACGCTGGTAGCCCTAAGCTTTGTCCTTTCTTTGATCTGGGGCGGACCATTAATCAAACTCATGCGCTATTTTAAGATAGGCAAGATCATCCGCGAGGACGGACCGGAGAGCCACAGCGAAAAATTGGGCACCCCTACCATGGGAGGCTTCATCATCCTTGTTCCAGTGATCATCTTGACGATATTGCTCAATGCTGCCACCGTCCTTGGATTTGACATTTCAGGATTATCGGTACTTGTACCCTTAGGCGTTATGGTCGTTTTCAGCATCCTTGGTGCCATTGATGATTGGGAAGGTATTCGCGGACCCCGTAAGGGATTGGGGATGTCAGCGAAGACAAAATTCCTAATGCAAACCATCTTTGCTTTAATAACCTCTTTTCTGCTCAAATACGCGCTGCATGTACCCGAACTCTACTGGCCTGGCTATCCGGATGCCATTCCCCTGGGAGTTGCGTATATCCCAATTGCAACCATTATCATTGTTGGTTTTTCCAATGCTATGAACTTCACAGATGGATTGGATGGGCTGGCCAGTCTGATCTCCATTACCGCATTCGCCGCGTACGGTGTTATTTCTCTCATGCAGGGGCAGACTTTCCTGGCGAACTTCTGTTTTACGATCGTTGGCGCACTTCTCGGATTTTTATGGTTCAACGTTCATCCAGCTCAATTATTCATGGGCGATACAGGTTCCCTCGCGCTTGGGGCGGCCCTGGGGACGGTGGCGCTAATGACCGGCCACTGGCTTCTTCTGCCTCTCATCGCGATCATCCCGGTAAGTGAAGTGTTAAGCGTTGTTTTACAGATCGCATATTTTAAATTCGCCGGAGGTAAACGTCTTTTCAAAATGGCCCCACTTCACCATCACTTTGAATTGAGTGGTTGGAGTGAGACGCAAGTTGTACAGCGTTTTTGGATCATTAATTTGCTTTTCGTATTAATTGGAATAGCCATCAGTATGGTGAGATAAGAATGAAAGATTACAGAGGAATGCATGTACTTGTTCTAGGTGCAGCCCGTCAAGGGATTGCTCTTGCACGCTTCCTCGCGGAAAAGAAAGCTGTTGTCACCCTGAACGATAGCAGACCTGTAGAAAATTTCACGGAATTGATTCATGAATTTGCAGGGATGAATATCCAAACTCATTTTGGCAGCCACCCGCTCGCGCTGCTGAAGGAGTGTGACCTGGTATGCGTTTCCGGTGGTGTTCCACTGGATCTTCCCATTATTCAGGAAGCGCTAAAACGCGGCATCCCCCTTTCAAATGATTCGCAGATCTTTTTTGAAGGATTGAAAGCCAGAGCAATTGGGATCACCGGTTCGGCCGGTAAAACTACCACAACCACATTGGTAGGTGAGATTGCCAAAAAAGCCTGTAAAAAAGACCAAAAAGCCTGGATCGGCGGAAATATCGGGACTCCGCTCATTACGTATATAGAGGATATCTGCAGCGACGATATTGTGATCCTGGAGCTTTCTAGTTTTCAACTTGAATTGATGACCATTTCACCTGCTATTGCTGCCGTTACCAACATCACCTCCAACCATCTGGATCGGCACGGTACCATGCAGGCGTATACGGAAGCGAAGGCGCATATCCTCGCTTATCAAAAATTCACTGACGCAGCCATATTGAATCGTGATGATCCCGGATCATGGAACCTGCGCGATATCGTGCACGGTAAATTAATCTCATTTGGATTGGATGAGATGCGGGGAAATTTACCGGGTACCTTCCTGCGTGATAATTCCCTCCGCATAAAAGATGGTGATATTGAACAAGAAATTTGTACCACTGGTTCCATTCACCTGCGCGGGGAACATAACACGATCAATACGTTAGCCGCCTGCGCGATCGCGTGGGCAGCAGGTTTTTCCACGGATTCAATGAAAGCAGGCATTGAACAGGTCCGGGGAATTCCCCACAGGTTGGAATTCGTGCGCCGCTGGCATGGATCTGATTGGTACAACGATTCGATCGCCACCGCACCGGAAAGAACGCTTGCAGCCATTCGTTCTTTTAGCGAACCGCTGGTATTGCTGCTGGGCGGCAGGGATAAAAAATTACCCTGGATGGGCCTGGCCGCAGAGATTCACAAGCGAGTCGATCATATCATCCTCTTCGGGGAAGCGGCTGATCTGATCTATGCAGCCCTGGATTCGTACGAACATCACCAGTTCCCTTATACGCTGGAAAAGGTTTCTACCCTGCCCGAAGCAGTCCAGGCAGCTGCTCGCATTGTGAATGAAGGAGATGTGGTTCTGCTTTCTCCCGGTGGAACAAGTTACGACGCTTTCAAGGATTTTGAAGAACGTGGAGCGCTGTTTAAGAAGATTGTGGAGGCACTGGAATGAACACGAAACCAAAAATCACAAAAAGAAAAGAACGTGCTCTCCACCTTGGAATTGATGTGCCATTTCTGGTATGTGTTCTGGCATTGCTGGCAATTGGATTGCTGATGGTTTATTCCGCCGGTTGGGAATATTCCGTCACAACGCTTGGAGAAAAGCCTGATTATCTATTCAACCGCCAGGTTCAATTCGTCATCATTGGAAGCATCGGTGCTTTGATCATTTATTCCATCGATTACCACAGGTTTAAAAAACTACTTTTCCCCATGATGGTTATTATTATAGCCCTCCTGGTATTGGTCTCTTTTGTGTATGGCGAAACGCGTCTGGGTGCCCGGCGTGCTTTATTCCAAGGTTCCATCCAACCCTCCGAATTCGCCAAGCTCGCAATCGTAATATATCTGGCTTTCTGGCTGTTCGCAAAGCAAGAAGTTCTGGATACGGTGAAATTCGGATTGGTTCCCCTGACAGGCATTTTAGGACTGATCGCTGGATTGATCATGGCCCAGCCGGATTTTTCCGCAGTTATTACCGTGATCCTGATGGGCGGCATTATGTTTTTCATTGGAGGAGGGAATATCCGTCAGATCATCCTTGTAATGGCTGTGGTATTGGTGATCGGGACAATCTTGATTTTTATTTACCCCACTGCCCACCAACGGGTAAGTGATTTTGTAGCAGGATTGCAGGATCCTCAGAATGCCTCCTACCATACACAGCGCTCGATCGAAGCGATCGTAAAAGGCGGTTTCTGGGGTGTCGGGATCGGGCATGCCACTACCAAATTCACCGGTTTGCCGGTGGCTCCGACAGATTCAATTTATGCAGTGATCGCCGAGGAACTGGGTCTTTTTGGGGCGTCTGTGATTGTTCTTCTTTTCCTATTCCTCCTGTGGAGAGGATTATATATTGCCAATCAAGCGCCCGACCTACTTGGAAAACTGCTGGCGGCCGGTATAACGATCTGGATATTTATAGAAGCAGCGATCAATATCTGCGTTATGGTCAATATTCTACCAATCGCCGGAAACGCCCTGCCCTTTATCAGTGCGGGTGGTTCAAGCATGGTCACTGTTTTAGCCGGCGTTGGATTTATTTTGAATGTGTCAAGAGCAACAGCAAATCAAAAAAATAAAGAAGAAGGGAGACCCCTGGATGAAATTGTTGATCTGCGCAGGGATGACGGGTGGCGGAGTGTATCCCGCTCTCGCCGTCCTTCAAACGCTCGGTAATCGAGTAGATGATATCCTGTGGATCGGGAGTGAAGGCAGCATGGAAAATGAACTGATCACCCGCTTGGGCATCCCTTTTAAAGCCATTCCTGCCGCCGGATTGCATGGGGTCAGTCTCCGTAGATTACCCGGAAACCTGCGCAAACTGGTGCATGGCTACCACGAAGCTCGTAAAATTATCCGCTCGTTTCAACCAGATGTCTTCTTCTCGACCGGCGGATATCTTTCCGTACCGGGGGCCTTGGCTGCCCGCCGTATCCCTGCGGTGGTCTTTATTCCGGATGTGGAGCCGGGTCTGGCACTCAAGGTATTAATAAAATTCGCCGACCAAATCCTCACCAGCACCGCTGAATCGGGACAGTATATTTCCAATCAAGGGAAAGTAACGGTTTGCGGGTATCCCTTACGGAAAGAGATCACCGGGTGGGATAGAAATTCTGGTCGCACAGAGTTCAATCTGACCAATGACCTGCCTGTACTGCTCGTTTTTGGTGGCAGTAAGGGTGCTCAATCCATCAATCGAGCGCTATATCCACTGCTCCCTGAAATTCTGAAGATTGCTCAAGTAGTCCATGTCAGCGGTGCAGATAATTGGGATGAAACGCAAGAAAACACTCAATTGCTGGCAGTTGCCCTGAGAAATCGCTATCACTCCTTTCCTTACCTGCACGAAAATATGGGCGCTGCGTTAGCTTCTGCTGATCTGGTCATTTGCCGTGCCGGGGCATCGACGCTGGGCGAATTACCATATTTCAATTTACCCGCAATCTTAGTTCCCTACCCATACGCCTGGCGCTATCAAAAAACCAATGCTGATCATCTGGCAAAATCAGGAGCTGCTCTGATCTTGCGGGATGAAGATCTTGAGGATTCTTTGAAATCAACCATCTTTGAGCTTCTCAATGATCCGCAGCGCTTGCAGAAGATGAGAGCTTCCATGCGTGCTCTATCAACTCCCACGGCAGCTGAGAAAATTGCAGAAATCATTCTAAAATCATCCGCGCAAAACAAGCAGAAAGGAGTAACAGCATGATCAGTTTAGGGGTCCTTTTCTGGATATTCATCATCCTGTTTGGATTGATCGGAGCGATCAGAGGTTGGACAAAAGAGATCCTGGTCACATTCAGCGCGGTGATGGGAATTTTCGCGATAACCATCCTGGAAGCGTATGTACCCTTTGTTCAGACGTATCTGGCATCCAATCCAGTCACATCCAAAGTTTGGCTGCGTATTATTATTTTCACAGTTCTGGTCTTCTTTGGGTACCAAACGCCAAATATCCCGCGTTTTGCAGGGGATGAGCGCCTCGCTCGAGGTCGTTTGCAAGATATTTTATTAGGATTGATTATCGGAGGGGTAAACGGATACTTGATCTATGGATCTCTCTGGTTTTTCCTGGCGGATGCCAATTATCCGTTCGCGATCCTAATTCCCCCCATTGCCGGAACACCAGCCGGGGAATCCGCGCTCAGCTTGATCCCCTATCTTCCTCCGGTCTGGTTGACCGCTCCCACGATTTATTATGCAGTGGCAATCTCATTCATTTTGGTATTGGTGATGTTTATATGAGAAAACACTATCACTTTATCGGTATCGGCGGCACAGGGCTTTCAGCCATTGCGCGGATTCTCCTGGAACAGGGGAATACGATCAGCGGCTCGGATATGATCCTTTCTCCACTCGCGTTGGAACTGCGCAGCCTGGGTGCAACAATCTATGAAGGGCATAAAGCCGAACAGATAGTCGGTGCTGATATGGTGATCCGATCCTCTGCCATCAAAGATGAAAATGAGGAAGTGCAGGCAGCGCGGAATGCTGGCATCCCTGTTCTCAAACGGGTCGATTTTTTACATGAATTGACCTCCGGTTTCAGACTGATCGCAGTTGCCGGAACGCATGGGAAAACAACCACGACTGCCATGGCAGCCTGGGTTTTTAATCAGTTGGACCTGGATCCCTCTTTTATCATTGGCGGAACTTCAAAGGATTTGAAAAGCAACGCCCATGCCGGCAGAGGAGATTATTTCGTCGTTGAAGCGGATGAATACGACTCCATGTTCCTGGGATTGGCTCCGGACTCTCTCATCATCACGAATGTGGAATACGACCACCCTGACTGCTATCCCACCCGCGAAGCATATTTCAATGCATTCAAAGAGCTTGTCCGAAAGATGAACAAGGATGGTGTTTTGCTGGTATGTGCAGATCATCCTCAGGCGTTCGAAATTGGAAAATGGGCAGAACAATATGGGAATGTTCAATATTACGGCTCATCTTCTCATGCACAATACCAGATCAAAAATATTCATCATGAAGAACAACATGGGGTTTGTTTCAGATTGCGATTCCCAGATGGAAAAGAGATCGATCAGGAGCTTTCGATCCCCGGAGATCACAACGCATACAATGCCTCCGCGGTGTTTGCTCTGATCGACCGTCTGGGCTTTTCGATCGAGAGAACCTCACAGGCGCTTTCTAAGTTCTCCGGCACAGAAAGACGGTTTGATATTCTGGGAACATTTCAGGGTATTACATTGATTGATGACTACGGCCACCATCCCACTGAGATCCGTTCTACTATCCATGCCGCCCGCTGCAAGTATCCTCAGAATCGTGTATTCACCATCTGGCAACCGCATACTTACAGCAGAACCCAAGAACTGTTCACTGATTATCTGGACGCATTCCACGAAAGTGATGTTGTGATCGTTACGGAAATCTATGCCTCACGTGAAAAAGTTCAAAATTACTCCGCAAAACAGGTCGCTGAAAAGATCAACAATGCCAATGTGCATTTTATCGCTTCTCTGCAAGACACTACAAAATTCCTGCTGCAGGAATTAAAGAGCGGTGATGTGGTGTTGGTTCTTTCTGCCGGCGATGCAAACCAGATCAATCAGGTTTTATCCAGGGAGCTTTCCACTCCTCCAACAGAAGGGAGGGGGCATGCTTGAATCGGATTTGAAACGGTTACGAGAAAAATTTGGTAACAGGTTGCAAGAAAACGTACGCATGAAAAATTACACCACCATTCAAACCGGTGGATTTGCAGACGCGCTGTTGATCGCGCAGGATGCACAGGAATTGGAAAAATTCACCAATCAGGTTTGGGAGCTTGGACTTCCCTTACTGGTTCTGGGAAGCGGCTCAAATATCCTGGTCAGTGATGAGGGCATCCGCGGGGTAGTGATCATCAACCACGCACATAATATCAGCATTTATGCCCGGCAGGATGCCATTCAAGTGATTGCCGAATCCGGTGCTTTGATGGCAAAAGTTGCCAAACAAGCCATCAATCGCATGCTAGCAGGCTTAGAATGGGCGACTACCCTGCCCGGTACTGTTGGTGGAGCTGTCTATGGAAATGCCGGCTGTTTTGGAAGAGAAACCGCCGATAATTTCATCCAGGCAGAAATCTTGCACCGAAAACAAGAAAAAGTGATTTATGGAAAAGAAGATATGGCTTTTGAGTACCGCTCCAGCATTCTTAAACGCAACCTTCAGGAATGTGTGGTACTCTCTGCCAGTTTCTTGGCACAACCGGGCGAGTATGACCAGATGATGCAGAAGATCGAATCGTACAAAGAACGCCGTCAAAAGAACCAGCCGTCTGGTCCCAGCATGGGTTCTATCTTCCGTAATCCGCAGGATGATACAGCCGGTAGATTGATCGAAGCAGCCGGACTGAAAGGAAAAAAGATTGGCGGAGCAGAGATCAGCGATCAGCATGCGAATTTCATCATCAATGCTTCCGGCGGCAATGCGCACGACGTCTGGGAATTGATCCAAACCATCGAGACCGCAGTTCATCAGAAATTTGGATTTTTCTTGCATCCTGAGATCCAGCTTATTGGGGATTGGGATAGAAAGATTTTACAGGAATTTGAAGAATACCAAACAACACAGGAGAACGCATGAAAAAGATTCGCATTGGCATATTGTTTGGGGGCCGTTCCGGAGAACATGAAGTATCACTCATGTCCTCGAAATCTGTTCTATCCGTGCTTGATCCGCAGAAATATGAGATCACTGAGATTGGGATCACCCATGAAGGCGAATGGTGGAGCGGTAAGGATGCCTGGCAAAAATTTCAGGATAATTCTTTGCAGGATTTGCATCGTGTGCTGCTCATCCCCGAACCGGGGAAAACAGTATTGTACAAACACACGAATGGAGCATTGGAACCACTTACGGAACTTGATGTGGTTTTTCCGGTATTGCACGGAACGTTTGGAGAGGATGGCACGCTGCAGGGATTTTTCGAAATGGCAGATATCGCTTATGTCGGGGCAGGCGTCCTCGGCTCGTCCGTAGGCATGGATAAAGCATTGTTCAAGGATGTCATGCGATCGAATGATATTCCGGTAGTCGATTGGATCGTTACCAGCCGCATGTATGCCGAGAAAAATATAGACACTCTGATTCAGGATGCCGAAGCATTGGGAAGCTATCCCTTTTTCATTAAACCCGCCAACTTGGGATCTTCTGTTGGGATCAGCAAGTGCAAAAACCGTTCTGACCTGCTGGAAGGCATTCTGCAAGCCTGCCGCTTTGACCGTCGAATTCTGATCGAACAGGGCGTGGAAAATGCTCGTGAGATCGAGATCAGTGTTCTGGGGAATGAATTCCCTCGCGCTTCATTGCCCGGGGAAATAAAACCATCCGATGAATTCTACAGTTACAACGCGAAATACATTGATGACCGTTCGGAATTGATCATTCCCGCGCCGCTGCCGCAGGAAGTCATCGTGGAGATGCAGAATCTGGCAATTCGCACCTATAAAGCGATTGACTGCGCCGGGATGGCACGCGTGGATTTTTTGGTGAATGGAAAGACCAACCAGATTTACATCAATGAGGTTAACACCATTCCCGGTTTCACCAAAATCAGCATGTACCCAAAATTATGGGAAGCCAGCGGCTTGAAATATGCTGAATTAATTGATGAATTGATCAACCTGGCAATTGAACGGAAAGCGGAGAGAAACCGCAGTGAAAGGAAGTATTCAGGATAAAAATGAAAAGGAAAAACCGCGCTGAGTCTGTGAAACGATCAGACTTACTTCGGCAAAAACGCCAGGAAAAGCAGAATGAATGGCTGCACACGGTCGATTCCCGTGCGGAGCATATCGCTGCGCGTCCTGCCTCCGAAGCCTACGAAGAAAATCAGCGTGATTTTCGCCCTCTAAAAGGTGAACAAAATCCGCTCGCACATATTGCGATTGATAATAAGGATTACACGACACCCAAGCTTCATCTGAGCTGGCGTTTCTTAAGCGCAGCCATCGCGTTGGCAAGCAGCTTTCTCTTGATCAGTGCCTGGCGTTCCGCTGATTACCGCGTCAGCGATATTGAAGTGGAAGGAATAAACCGTGTAACAAAAGAGGAGATTACCTCTATTCTAAATATTGACCAGCAGCGCATCTTCATGCTTTCTCCGCTTACGCTTGAGCAAGCTATCAATGAGAATTTTCCCGAACTGTACAATGTACGGGTTTCGCTTTCTTTTCCAGCAAAGGTTACAGTGCACGTGGAAGAACGCGAGCCATATCTTACATGGAACTATCAGGGGAAGAACCTGTGGATTGATGCAGAAGGATACTTGCTTCCGGGGCGTGGTTCAGCAGATGTGTCGCTCACCATTGATTCCAATGAGCAGCCACCATTCTATATTCCAGAAGAGAGCATCATTCTGCAGGGTGAAAAGCGGCTTCGTAAAACCGTCATTGCGAAAGGAGATGATGATTATTTAGCCTTATTCAAGATCTATCAGAAAATTGATCCGGTTACGTATCAGGCTATCAAGGAACTCAATCAACTGCTGCCAGAACAGGGCATCATTTTATATGACGCTCGCAGAGGATTGGGCTGGAATGATAGCCGCGGATTTCAGGTTTATGTGGGATCGGATCTGCAGGATATTACCGCCAAGATGAATATGATTGAAGAGATTGTAAAAACACTTACCAAAGCAAACATCCAACCCACCCTGATCAGTGTGGAACAGATTAATGCACCATATTACCGTTTGGATTAGAGAAGTATGGAAGAAGAGATTATAGTTGGCATTGACGTAGGAACCACCAAGATCTGCACCCTCATCGCCCGGGTCGAAGAGGATGAATCTTTTCGCATCCTGGGTGTTGGCATTGAGCCATCAGAAGGACTACGAAAAGGTATGATCATCGATCTACAGAAAACCATTAATGCCATCGCAAAATCTATAGAAAAAGCGCAGCGTTCATCCGGCTACGAGATCACTTCGGCATTGGTGAGCATCGCCGGATCGCATGTCTCTTCCATCAACAGTCGCGGAGCGGTGGGAATAACCAATGGCGTCGTGAGCCAGATTGATATCAATCGTGCACTGGAAGCAGCTCAGGTTGTAGCCATCCCGCATGACCGCGAAGTACTGCATGTCATTCAGCGTGGATTTACGATCGATGGTCAGGATGGCATAAACCAACCGATCGGAATGCATGGGTACCGCCTGGAGGTAGAAACGCACATTATCACTGCTTCAGCGGCATCAGTCGAAAATATCCGCAAATGTGTAGAAGCAGCCGGGGTTAAAGTTAAAGCATTCGTGCTAAATCCTCTCGCCTCCGCTGAAGTTGTGTTAAGTGAAGCCGAGCGTCAATTAGGTGTGATGGTATGTGATATCGGTGGCGGGACGACTGATCTGGCTATCTATATCAATAACAATGTCTGGTATACAGCCGTTGTCTCCCAGGGCGGCGACCTGATCACTTCTGATATCGCTTATGGCTTGCGTCTTTCACTGCCGGACGCCGAAAAAGTAAAGATCGCCTATGGGCGCGCTCAGGAAGCAGAAATCAACGACCATGAGACATTCAGCATCCGTTCTTTTGGAGATGAAGAATCCACGGAATTCAGGCGCGCTGACCTGGCTTATATTATTGAAGCCCGAATTGAAGAAATCTTCCAGTATGTTATGCAGGAGGTTAAACGTTCCGGCTACGACGGTTTATTGCCCGCAGGGGTAGTGTTGACCGGTGGTTCCAGTCTATTACCGGGAATACGTGATCTGGCAAGCGATGTTCTGGGTTTGCCCGTTCGGATTGCCCAACCGGATAACCTGAACGGTCTTGTAGACCAGCTTTACTCGCCGGCGTATTCCACCAGTGTGGGATTGCTGAAATGGGCGGGCATTCTGACCCGTGCGGCCAAGCGGTCTACCCGCACGCGCGGTTTACCACCCATCGGGATTTGGGAACGTATAAAAGAATTTGTGAAGCGATTTTTACCACAGTAAATGGAAAAGTTAAGGAGAAAGATGCAGATCGGAGGAGAAAAAATGGAAACAAATTCGTACCAACAAGGAGAATCATTTGCTCGCATCAAGGTAGTAGGAGTAGGTGGTGGTGGTTGTAACGCTGTCAACCGCATGATCGCCGAAGGAATACACGGAATTGAGTTTATTTCGATCAATACCGATGGACAGGCGCTGCTGTTTTCGCAAGCGGAAACACGCGTGCGCATTGGTGATAAAGTCACCCACGGAAGAGGGGCGGGAGGCGTGCCGGAGGTCGGTCGCAAAGCAGCCGAGGAATCTTCGGAGGAACTCTACCAGGTATTGAAAGGGAGCGACATGGTATTTGTGACCGCCGGAATGGGTGGTGGTACAGGAACCGGTGCAGCCCCCGTCATCGCTCAGATTGCAAAAGAGGTTGGCGCTCTCACTATCGGTGTGGTCACGAAACCTTTCACTTTTGAAGGCGCTCAACGCATGCAATCGGCTGAAATGGGAATTGGTAAATTAAAAGACCAGGTTGATACATTGATTGTGATCCCAAATGACCGCCTCTTACAGATCGTGGATAAACGCGCATCGCTTGAAGAAGCATTTTCAGCGGCAGATGACGTTTTGCGTCAGGGTATTCAGGGTATCTCGGAACTCATTACCGTTCCTGGCCGCATCAATCTTGATTTTGCCGATGTGCGCACCATCATGTCAGAAGGTGGCGCTGCATTAATGGCAGTCGGGCGTGGTAGTGGCGAGAACCGTGCGCGCGAGGCAGCCGAAAAAGCCATCTCCAGCAGTCTGTTGGATATCACCATTGACGGTGCGCGCGGTATTCTATTCAATGTGACCGGTGGATCGGACTTAACGCTCTTTGAGGTGAATGAAGCCGCTGCCATCATCAAAGAAACAGCACATCCCGATGTGAACCTGATCTTTGGCGCTGTGATTGATCCCAATATGGGCGATGAGGTCCGCATCACCGTTATTGCCACAGGATTCGGCCAGAATAATATGCGCTCACGTTTGCACCGGATCGGAGATCTTAGTGAGAAAAAGACAAACGAAAATACTTATGGAGCCCGGACGATAAAGGAAAACCAGGAACCTGCTCGCACAAATTACGATTTTCAACCGCGGGTATACAACACGGAAGAAATAGATAAAATTCCTGCCTTTATCAGAAATCGCGATCACGATTAACCTGAAATTCAGGAAAATCCTTTTTCTCCTTTGTAAGGGGTATGGGCTTTCACCCGGTCCATACCCCACATTCCAAGAGTTCAGGGGGGCCGTTCTTTTCCAATTAACTTGAAGAATATTTTCCTGTCATTATTAAAAATCCGTAATATTTAAGGTTTATTATTGCTCCTTACTTGAATCCACCTTTTTTTTATGCTAGAATGACCCCACTGATATATATTCGCTGTTATTGATCCCCCACATATGGGGGTTTTTCAAAGATTGTTCATCGACCGTCGCCAAATAGGGATTTTTTTGAATTCACCGAAGGAGTAATCTATGCGCTGTCCGCATTGCGAAAGCGAGAATACTAGAGTAATCGATACAACCCACGATTCCAAAGGCGGAATTCGCCGCAGAAGAGTATGTGAAGCCTGTAATCAACGCTTCAGCACCTACGAACGTCCGGTTCTTTCTACCCCACTGATCATTAAACGAGATAATACTCGCGAGGAATTTGACAAAGAGAAATTGCTGCAGGGTATCCGCTTGGCATGTACAAAGCGCCCCGTCCCGGCTGAAGAGATCGAACGCCTGGCAGGTGAAATCGAAGCCCGGCTGCAACATATGACCAAACTGGAAATTCCATCGCAGGTGATCGGTGACCTTGTTATTGAAGGATTGCGGGGACTTGATGATGTTGCGTATATTCGCTTTGCCAGTGTATATCTGCCTCTTGGAAATCTTAATGCGCTGCGTGATGAAATTGATCGCTTATTAGAACATAAAGGAGATAATGCATGACCACAAATTCGACCAGCCTGCCGCCAAATAATGCTCGCCCTATGATTGAAATACCGCAAGGTCTGCCGAAAGTGGAATTCAGTGAGAACAGCTACCAGGTTTTCACAAAAAGGTACGTCAGAAAAGGGGAAGATGGTCAATTAATGGAAACACCGGAAGAGACTTTCTGGAGAGTCGCATACAATATCGCGGCTGCAGAAAATAAAGGGGAAGATGAGATCATTGAAACAGCCAAACAATTCTACACATTGATGGCCAGTATGAAATTCTTGCCCAATTCTCCCACCTTTACCGGAGCAGGAACCCCTCTTGGCCAACTGGCTGCCTGTTTCGTCCTGCCCATCAGTGATGATATGGGCAAAAAATCGAGCGGAATTTTCCAGACCCTGCGGGATGCTGCTCTCATCCAGCAAACAGGTGGCGGCAATGGCTTCTCTTTCTCATCCCTGCGCCCCTCCGGTTCGTTGGTAAAATCATCCGCCGGCAAAGCTACCGGACCAATTGGTTTTATGCGCGTATTTGACCATGCTTTCGGCGAGGTTGCCCAGGGCGGCACCCGCCGGGGTGCGAACATGGCAGTTCTGCGTGTGGATCATCCGGATGTCGAAGCATTTATCACCTGTAAAACGCATGAAAATGCGATCACGAATTTCAACATTTCTGTCGGTATCACCGATGCATTCATGCAGGCAGTGGAAAATGATGCCATGTGGGACCTGCACTTTCCGGACGTGAACCACCCACTCTACCGAAATTTTGAGGGAACGTTTGAGGATGCCGAAAGGGTTGGAATCCCTCTCGTTACATACAAACAGGTGCGTGCTCGCGATCTTTTCAATTTGATCGTGTTTCAAGCCCATCACAATGGCGAACCGGGCATGCTCTTTCTGGATACTGCCAACCGCACCAATCCGCTTCCGGACCTCTACAGTCTGGAAGCCACCAATCCGTGTGGAGAACAGTGGCTTGGACCCTATGAAAATTGCTGCCTTGGCTCCATCAACCTCTCCAAGCACTTTGGAGCAGACGGCAATGTGGATTGGGAAGCAATCCGCACCAGTGTCAGGTTGGCGGTGCGGTTTTTGGACGATGTTGTGGACGCAAACAAATATGTCCCCTCTGTCCCGCAGCTTCGTGAAAACGCACTGCGTGCTCGCCGCATTGGGCTGGGCATTATGGGTCTGGCAGATTTGATGTATTCCTGCGGTATTCGCTATGGCTCTGATCAAGGGCAGGAATTCGCC
>LDZU01006075.1_pt1 | contig 51561 bp, 47 predicted proteins | sample 615531 | NCBI WGS metagenome assembly LDZU01 (sample SAMN03408293, study PRJNA278302) | terrestrial metagenome | isolation source: oil reservoir sample SB2 | place: USA: Alaska, North Slope, Schrader Bluff formation | collected 2011-09 | reverse complement strand
TGAAACTCCGTGATCTTTACGTTTTTGATAGAACGATACGGGGCAGAGGAATCATCAGTAGAGTTGGGGACGGTGCTTGACAGTGTGACAGTAGTTAAGGTCTTAAAAACAAAGTTATATCTTTTTTCATTTGTGTAAAAAATCTGGTGAAGTGTTTGCAGGTGCTGAGAAAAATTTATAATTTACTTTCCATTACTATCGAAATAAAATTTTCTTTTACTTATTTCGGAACACTTTTTATAAACCTTTTAGGTTTACTTTTTTTTAGGCATTTTCTATGGTTTGTCAGAAGAAATAATCGTATGTAATACTCTTCGTGCTTTCATAACTGTTGGCTTACTTGGTGTTTTACAACATTTTCAACATTCGCTTTTGAGAATATGAAACTTTTTAAAGATGGTGAATTTAAACTCGGTTTTATCAACATTCTAATTACAAATATTTTTGGAATCATCTTTGTTTTTTTAGGATTTATAATTGTTGGTTTAATCTATAAAAATTAGTGGGGGCATTTTGAAACTTCCAGAGCAATGAATATTCATCCGTGAATCTGACAAATATAATGGAAAACCTTTGTATGAACAGATAGTTTTTAAAGCAAAAGAGTTGAATCTTGCAGGAGCAACAGTTATAAGAGGAATTTTGAGATTCGGTGCTGACAGCAGGATACATTCAGCAAAATTACTTGAACTTTCTATCGATCTCCCGATTATCATTGAGATAGTTGATACTCGAGAAAAGATAGATAACTGTTGCCCTTTATAGATGAAACAGTTAAAGAAGGACTTGTAACACTTGAGGAAGTTAAAGTTATAAAGTATAAACATAGTTAAAAAATTGTTCCCTATAAATTCTTAAAATCCTTTAACTATTGATATAAATGATTTTTGAATTATACTAATAAAATGGAAACCTTTAGAAACATTTTATCATTTTTGAATAAAAATGGTATAAAATTAGACAACAAAAAGGTCCTTTTGAGTTTTTCTGGAGGACCTGATTCTACGCTACTTTTCAATTTTTTACTTTTTTGTAGGGAAAAATTGAATACATATTTTGAATGTTTCTACCTTAATCATAACGAAAGGGAGGATGTGGAAGAAGAAGAATCCTTCGTTAAAAATATCTGCCGAAAGAATGGAATTTTTCTCAACTATAAAAATGTTGAAGTTTTAAGTTCGAAAGAGAGAAAATCTCTCGGTTTTGAAAGGGCTGGAAGGGAATTGAGAAAGAGGTTCCTTGAAACAATCTTTAAAGAAAAAAATTTTGATTACATCTTTACAGGTCATAATTTCACCGATAGTGTAGAAACTTTTTTTATAAACCTTCAAAGGAATATGGGTTTAAGAGGAGCAACCCCGATGAAAACCGTTGATAAGCATTATGTAAGACCTTTACTCTTTTTAAAGAAAGATGAAATTGTTGGTATTCTTAGAGAAGAAAAAATTGAATATGTTGAGGATAAGACAAATTTTGACAGAAAAATAGTTCGAAACAAAATAAGGCATGAACTTATCCCTTCACTTGAGAGTTCATTAAAGGATGGGGTTCTTTCCTTTAAAACATTTTTTGAAAATATTTCTGAAATCGAGGAAGGTTTCGATCAAATAGTTTTCGAAAAACTTGAAATTTTTAGATCCGACGCTAAAGGACTCTACATTCTTATTGATATTCCAAAGATTTTAGATTATAATAAAAAATTAAGAAAAATTTTGATATATTTTGCTCTTTCAAAATATTTTTATGTTAACAAAAATCTTATAGATGAAATCCAAAAGGTTTTAATTTCAAAAAAGAAGAATGTTGAAAAAAAATGCGGCGATTTTTTTATATTCAAATCATATAGCAATCTCCGCATTTCAAAAAATTTTGAGGAAAATGAAAGAATAAAATATCTGGAACTTGAAATGAATAAAAGGGTTCTTTTCAACTGTTTTGAAGTTGAAATTAAAAAAGTTGAAAACGAAAAAGATTTTTCTTTCGAAGATGGTAAATTCTATTTCAACGTTGAAAGTGGAAAAAGGTTTTTTCTCAAAACATTTGAAAAAGGTGATAGGATGACAATTTTCAAAATGGATGGAAGTAAAAGGTTGAGTAAAATTTTTATAGATCTTAAAATAGAAAAGAGTTTAAGAGAAAAAATGCCTGTTCTTGTAAACGAAAAAGGGGAGATACTACTTTTAGGTAATTTAAAAAGAAGTGATCTCTACCATGTTGATTTAGAAAATGATAAGGAGTTTTTTGAAGTTTATGTCAAAAGAGTATGTTGAAGTTTTGATACCTGAAGATAAGATAAACAAAAAGATTGAAGAACTCGCAAAAATTTTGAATGAGGAATACAGGAATAAAAAACCTGTTTTTATAGTTATCCTAAAAGGTGCTTTCGTCTTTGCAGCTAACCTTATAACTAAACTCACTTTCCCTATGAATGTTGATTTCATGATGATCAGTTCCTACGAAGGTGAAAAGATGAGTTCTGGAAAGGTTAGAATAGAAGAGGATATAAAAATAGATATAGATGGTAGGGATGTGGTTGTTGTAGAGGATATTATCGATACTGGACTCACATACAAACATCTAAAGATGAAACTCCTTGCTAACTCTCCCAAAAGTTTGAAACTGGTAACCCTTCTCGATAAAAAATGTAAAAGAAAAGTTGATGAAAACCCTGACCATTCATGTTTTGTAATAGATGATCATTTTGTTGTTGGTTATGGTCTCGATTATAAACAGATGTATAGGAACCTACCGTATATTGGAATTCTTAAGGAGGAGTGATTTATGAAAAAGAGGAATATCAAAAAAATATATAAAGGGAATGAAGATAAAGCCAAATGGACATTTTGGATAATTACACTCATAATTCTTCTTTTCCTTCCAAACATTATTGGATTCTTTTCCTCTCAGGTAAAGAATATTGACTATTCAACCTTTTACAATGACCTGATGCAAGAAAAGATAAAAAACGTAACCATAGTTGAAAGGAATATTTCAGGTGAATACAAGAATGGTGAACATTTCAAAACAATAATACCTTACGATGATAACACCCTTGTTCAAAAGATGGTTGAGAAAAATGTAAAGATTACTGTCAAAGTCCCTTCAAATTTCTGGGGAGAAGTTTTGCCATATCTTATTCCACTCATTTCATTCTTCCTGCTTTTTTATTTCTTCACAAGATCCCTTTCAAACAGCCAGAATAGAGCCTTCACTTTTGGGAGATCTAACGCTGTTATGGTTTTAACACCGAAAGTTACTTTCAAGGATGTTGCTGGTGCTGAAGAAGCCAAAGAGGAACTAAGGGAGATAATTGAATTTTTGAAACATCCTGGTAAATACATCCGCCTTGGTGGAAGAATTCCTAAAGGTGTTCTTCTTCTTGGGGCTCCAGGAACAGGGAAAACATTGATGGCAAAAGCTGTTGCAGGTGAGGCTAAAGTCCCATTTTTCTCAATATCAGGTTCAGATTTTGTAGAGATGTTTGTTGGTGTTGGAGCATCGAGGGTGAGGGATCTTTTCCGTAAGGCTAAAGCGAATTCTCCATGTATAGTTTTTATTGATGAGATAGATGCTGTTGGTAGACACAGGGGTGCTGGAATCGGTGGTGGTCATGATGAAAGGGAACAAACATTAAACCAACTACTTGTCGAGATGGATGGTTTTCAAACCGATGAGGCTGTAATTGTTATGGCTGCAACTAACAGACCTGATATACTTGACCCTGCACTTTTAAGACCTGGAAGATTTGACAGAAGAATAGTTGTAGATAGGCCTGATGTTAAAGGAAGAGAGGAAATATTTGTCATACATACAAGAAAGATTCCTCTTGGTAAAGATGTTGATTTTTCCATTCTTGCTAAATCAACTCCAGGTTTTACAGGTGCTGACATTGCGAACATGGTCAATGAGGCTGCTTTACTTGCCGCAAGAAGGGATAAAAATGAAGTTAATATGGAGGATTTTGAAGAAGCGAAGGATAAGATCCTTATGGGACTTGCAAGGAAATCTGCCGTTATATCTGAAAATGAAAGAAAAATAAGCGCATACCATGAATCCGGACATGTTATTTGTTCTAAAAATTTAAAAAATGTTGACCCGGTTTTTAAAGTGACTGTAATTCCAAGAGGAATGGCACTCGGTGTTACACAATTCTTGCCTATAGATGATAGACATATGTATTCAAAAAGTTATCTTCTCGATAATCTCGTTTCCCTTTTAGGTGGAAGGGCTGCAGAGATAGTTGCACTTGGTGATATTACAACTGGAGCAAGCAACGATATTCAAAAAGCAACAGAGATTGCGCACAAGATGGTTTGTGAGTGGGGTATGAGTGAAAAACTTGGAACAATACAGTATGCTGATCCTAACGATTCGATTTTCCTTGGAAGACAGATAACCCAGAGAAAAGATTTTTCTGATGAAACTGCAAAGATGATAGATTCTGAAGTTAAAAGGATAGTTGATGAATCTATGAATAGGGCTGTAGATATATTGAAAAACAACCTTGATAAACTGAATAAAATGGCAAATTACCTCCTTGAAAGGGAAACTCTTAATAGTGATGATATTGACAGAATAATGAGAGGAGAAGAACTTGAACTTTTAAAGAAGGATGAAAAGAAAGAAGAGGTAAAAAATGACCAAAGCATCTAAAGGTTTAGATTTAAAAAAAATTGAAAAAGGTGTTCAACTTATAATAGACTCACTTGGAGATAATATAAATAAAGAGGGGATGAAGGAAACTCCAAAAAGGGTTGCTTTGATGTATGAAGAGATATTTTCAGGACTTTTCAAAGATGTAAAAAAAGAGATAAAACTTATAGAAACAAAAAATCAGGATGAGATGATAGTTTTAAGGTATATACCTTTCTTCTCCATGTGTGAACATCATCTCCTTCCATTTTTTGGGTATGTTCATATAGCCTACATCCCATCAAACAACAAGATAACAGGTTTTTCCAATCTACTCGAGGTTGTGGATACTTTATCCAAAAGACCACAGATACAGGAAAGGATGACAACAGATATCGCTGATACTTTGAACAAACTTTTGAAACCTATGGGGCTTTTGGTTATAGTTGAGGCTCAGCAGATGTGTCTCTATATGAGAGGGATAAAGAAGCCGGGTGTTTACACAACAACAAGTGCAATTAGAGGTGTGATGAAGAAATCAATAACCAGAGAGGAAGCTTTAAACCTTATAAAAGCTGGTGAAAGTAGATGAAGATTTACCTCCTTAAAAAGGATCGAAAGAGTTTTAAAGAATGGATAGAAAAAACAAAATGTGATCCATACTCTATAGAGTTGATGGAAAAAAAAACTTTTTATTACATTATATTTTTCAAGGATGCAAAAATAGAGTTTGCTAACATATTAAAACAGACAGCTCTTTCAGTTGGGTGTGATTGTTCTATAGGAAGGGATGTTATTTCAGGTAAAACTGATAAATCTGACATACTTCTCGCTGCATCGAAATCACAGATTTTGAAGATGAGAGAAAAATTGAAAGGTCAACCTTTCTCCCTTGAAAAGAGTATGGATTTTATAGTTGACAGGATTGAGTTCAAAGATAGTTTTTTTGTTGATGGGACTGATCTTTTGGAGAAAAAAAAGTTCTTGATAATGGGAATACTTAACGTAACTCCAGATTCCTTTTATGATGGTGGGAAATATAACAATGTTGAAAATGCTTTAAAAAGAGTTGAAGAGATGATTCAGGAGGGAGCAGATATTATTGATATAGGCGGGCAATCAACAAGACCTTTCAGTGAACCTGTTAGTGTTGATGAGGAGATGGAAAGAGTTCTTTCTGTTGTTGAAAATATCGTTAAAAGATTCCCAGATCTTATACTTTCTGTTGATACATACAACTCTAAAACAGCGTATAACGCTCTATCTTTAGGTGTTAAAATCGTTAACGATATAAGTGGTCTTTCTTTTGATCCTAATATGGGGGAAGTTATCTCAAAGAAAAAAGCATCTTTGATACTGATGCATATAAAAGGTACTCCAAAAGATATGCAGGTTAACCCAACCTATGATGATCTTCTTATCGAGATTGTCGATTATCTTGAAGAGAGAATAAATAAAGCTTTAACTTACGGTATAGATCCTTTAAAAATATCTGTTGATCCAGGAATAGGTTTCGGTAAAAGTGTTGAGGATAATTTAAAGATAGTTAACAATCTCGAAATATTTTCGACCTTGAAAAAAAGTATAACCCTTGGAGTTTCGAACAAAAGTTTTATAGGAAAAGTTTTGAACAGAGAAAAGCATGAAAGGGTTTATGGGACGGTTGGAGCAAATATATGTGGTCTTATGAATGGAGCAAAAATTTTTAGAGTGCACAATGTTAAAGAAAATTATGATGCTTTAAAAATTGCATCGGAGGTTTTGTGTCACTGATAAAAATAACCGTTCTGGATTTAATAGATATAGTTTTAGTTGCCGTTATAGTTTATCAGGCATTAAGATTTTTGAAGGGAACAAGAGCAGTCCAGATGTTCATAGGGATATTCCTTATATTCCTTTTGACTTTCATTGCTGATATATTGAATCTTAGAGGGTTGACATGGATTTTGAACGGTCTTAAATCTATCTGGATAATATTCTTTATAGTTGTTTTTCAACCTGAGATAAGGAGAGTTTTAACAGTTTTAGGAAAATCAAAATTTGTCAGATATTTTATAAGGGAGGAAAGAAAAACCTACATAGATGAAATAGTTAAAAGTGTGCAGAAACTTGTTGACAGAGGCCTTGGTGGTTTGATAGTTCTTGAGGGTGATGTTGGGTTGAAGCATTTTTATGAAAGTGGAACAGTTTTGAATTCATCAATAAATTCCGATCTCATTGTTTCTATATTTTCTCCAAAATCTCCACTACATGATGGTGCCCTTATAATAAAGGATGAAAGGATGGTTGCCGCTTCAGCTATCCTGCCACTTTCTGAAAATCCAATTCAGGGAGTAACCCTTGGCACAAGGCATAGAGCCGCTTTAGGGCTTTCAGAGGAGAGTGACGCTTTTGTTATAGTTATCTCCGAAGAGAGAAGGATGATATCTATCGCTGAGAAAGGAGTTTTGAAAAGAGATGTTGATTCGTCGACTCTTGAAAAAGAGATCTCAAGATTTTATCTTTAAAATCATTCTGGTCTCTTTCATATCTTTAAATATTTTTTCCTTTGAAATTCAAGGAAAAGATTTTTACGATGACACTTTAACTATTTTCAACAATCAAACTTTTTCTGATGTTATGAAAGTAACTCTTCCTTCAATAGTTGTTGGGACAGTTCTACTTGTTTCATTAAATAAGGATCTTAGATGGTATTTTTTGGATAGATGGACAAGGTTTACAAGTCCAAACCATGCGGATCCATCTCAGGCAGTTGATTTTTACATCAAACCATGGTCAGAACAAATAGCACAGGAAACCCAGTGTGATAAAGGTGTTCATTACATATTCTCTTACCTCCCGGTCATTCCACTCGCAACACTTTTTGATAGGTCTTATAACACTGTGGCAACTGGAAAAATTCCAAAAAGAATTTCAAACTGGTCTGTTATCCTATCATCTTCTGTTATAGTTGGTTTCGGAATTCTTGAAGAGTATATGGATGGCCACCAGAGAGGTGAAGGGTTCGATCTTTTCGATCTTGCAGCAAACATTTCAGGTGTAACTGTTGGAGTTTTAAAGCATTACGGTTTTCTTGAAAATGTTACCTTTTTCTGGTCTTTCAACAGAGAACTTTTCAGAAATTCAGAATATTATGAAAAATGGCCATGGTGGATTTACATGGCAGGTTATGAATTCTATGTTAACATTGATATTTATCCTTACATTGAAAAAAATCTTGTTAAAAGAGAGAATATAATATATAATCTTGTGGAAACTTTAGGTTATTTACCAGATTTTAAAGGTTTCTGGAATTTAAAGTATGAAAGATAAAATATAGGAGGATAGATGAAGAGAACAGATTATCTTCTTGGAATTTTACTTTTCGTTTTGGTTTTCTCAGTTTATCTTTACACGGTTACTCCAACATTACCTTTCTGGGATTGTGGGGAGTTCATCTCCTGTTCTTACTCTTTAGGTGTTCCACATCCTCCGGGAACTCCTCTGATGATACTTCTTGGAAATATGATAATAAGGATACTTTTCTTCGTTAAAGAGGTAGCTTTAAGGGTTAACCTCTTTGCTACCATATCTAGTGCTTTAGCCTCAGTTTTTCTTTTCTTTATAATACTTAAGGTTTTTAGAAGGGTTTCAACTTTCAAAGATGAGAAGTTCAACTATATAGCAGCATTCTTCTCATCCTTTTTCGCTTCATTCCTTTACTCTTTCTGGCAGTCAGCAGTTGAAGCGGAAGTTTACAATCCTGCTGTTCTGATGATACTCGTTTCAATTTTCTTCTGCCTTGTTTGGTGGGATAAGATAGATGAAAAAAATGATGATAGATATGTGATGCTTGTTATATATATAACTCTACTTTCAATAGGTATACATATGCTTTCACTTTTGGCTTTACCTGCTGCTATCGTATTCTTCATCGTTGTTGCCTGGAGAAAGTATTACGATCTTTCGGTTTCACTGATATCTTTTGGTATTCTATTCTCTTTCCTTTATCTTGCTGTTACCAAAGAGAATCTGATACTTCTTTTGGTAGGATTGTTCCTTTCGATAGTTGCTGTTGTGATAATAGATTCATTCAACTCTGATAGAAAGGTGAACTATAAAAAAGTTTTCTCATACCTCGGGGTATATTCTATACTTATACTTATAGCAGTATCAACCTATGCTGTTTTGATAATTAGGGCTAGGCAGAATCCATACATAAATATTGCAGCCCCTGTAACTTTACGTGAACTCTGGGATGTTTTTAATAGGAAACAGTATGGGCCAATGAACCTTCTTCCAAGAAAGACAGATTACGGTATCGGAACAATTCCAGCTTACCTGGAGCAGATAAAAGTTTTTGTAAGGTACTATACATGGCAATTCTCACCTATATACAGACCTGCTGAGATCTTAAATCCATCAATGATTCTAAGAATCCTATCCTCACTTTTTGTCTCCGTAACAACATTGATTGGCCTTTACGGTATATATGTTCATTACAAAAAGGAGAAAAAAACTTTTATACTTGTTGGAATAGTATTACTCCTTCTATCATTTGGACTTGTAACCTATCTCAATCTCAAATACTCCCCATCCGATCCGAATCCTCTACATGTGGAAAAAGAGGTTAGAGAGAGGGATTATTTCTATGGCCCCTCATACTTTTTGTTCTTCTTTTTCTTCGCATTTGGAATTAGAGAGTTTTTCGAAATGATGAAAAGCCATAAAAAGAGTTTCAACTACTCTTCAGTTTCTTTGGTAGCACTTCTTGTTATACTTTCAATTTCTCCCATTTTCGCAAACATAAGATCCAACGCAAACAGAAGGAATAACTGGATCGCCGATGAGTACGCTAAAAATATGCTTAACACCCCAGATGATTGTTCCGTTATGTTCACTAACGGTGATAACGATACCTATCCTTTATGGTTTGAGCAGGTTGTAAGGAACTACAGGACATTGGATAGAAAAAATAAAAAAGGTGTTATGGTTTGTAACCTTTCACTGTTGAACACACCTTGGTATATAAAACAGATGAAATCTTTTGGTGTTCCTATAAGTTTTTCTGATGAGGAGATAGATAACCTTATGCCTGTAAGGTTACCTAATGGAGAAATCTTATATGTTCGTGATCTCGCTATAAGGAACATGATATGTACAACATCTGGGATTAAATGTACGAGAGATATACTTTACGCTACTTCAGATGAGTTCAAAAGAAAGGTTCTGGATAACTATAAGGCTGATTCTATTGAAATCTATTTCTCAGTTACAGTCTCCGATGATGCCAAAAGTTCATACAAAACTAACCTTGTTCTTGAAGGTTTAGCTTACAGGGTTGTATCAACAGAGGAAACTAAAAGATTCCCATACCTTATAGATGTTCAGAAAACAAACAACAACATATACAATGTTTACAAATACAGGTACATTCTTGATGAGAGCATAGTTAAAGATGATAATATAGATAGGATCATGACAAACTACGCTGCAGGATTTTTACAACTCGGTATCTATTACGCTCAGATAGATTCACTTGAAAAGTCTGTAGATTATCTTAGAGAGGGAAGAAAGTTCTATGTTTATGATAGAAACGCTGTTACACTTCAGATAACAAGGTTTCTAATGGATCTTGGCAAATATGAAGAAGCTGAAAAAGAGATAATTTATGGTAAAAAACTTGACAGAAAAGGTGAAAAAACTGAGATATTCGATTTTTTACTCGGTCAGATATATATCAAGTTGAATGATTATGATAAAGCGTTTGAAATCTTTAACAGGTATGTTGAAAAGGACCCTAAAAATGCTATGTTCCTTTCGGGGCTTTTGAAACTTTATTACAAAAAAGGGGATAGTTTAAATCTTGAAAAAAATATTCAACTTTTGAAGACTGATCTACAAACACTTGGAAATGTTATTGGTTTCTTCTACATGGAGAAAGAGGAGCCTGAACTTTTAGAAAAGTTGATAGATATTTGGGATATTATAAAACCGAATGATGAACAGGTAGGGCAGATAAGAAAAGAGTTAAAGAGTTGGGAAAAACGAACAACCCTGCAAGGGAAATGATATGCCTTATCTTGGAGCACATTTTTCAATATCTGATGGATTTTTAAAGATGTTTGAAACCGCTGACAGTATAAAATGTTCGGCGGTTCAAATATTCGCAAAAAATCAAAGAAGATGGGAAAGCAAATCTCTTGCAAAGGGTGAGATTGATGATTTCAAAAAAGGTTTTAAAAGTTCAAATGTAAAGTATGTAAATATCCATGCTTCATATCTTTTAAACCTCGCTACTAAGGATGAAGAGATATTCCAAAAGAGTATAAACAATCTTTCAGATGATTTGAAAAGGGCTGAAGAACTTAAAATAGAAGATGTTGTTTTTCATCCAGGCAATCACCTTGGAGAAGGTGAAGAATTTGGTATAAGAAGGGTTGCTCAGGCTTTAGACATAATATTTGAAAATGTTGGTTATGGAAATATCCTTCTTGAAACAACTGCAGGTCAGGGTAGTTCTATAGGATACAGATTTGAACATTTAAGGGATATAATAGCAAAAGTTAAAAAACAAGAAAGAGTTTTTGTTTGTTACGATACATGTCATACTTTTGAGGCTGGATACGATATTAGAGAAAAAGATAGTTATGAAAAAACATTTGAAGATTTTGATAGAATAATAGGTTTAAAAAAATTAAAACTCTTCCATCTGAACGATTCCAAATTCGATAAAGGGTTAAAAAAAGATAGACATGAGTTTATTGGAAAAGGTTTTTTGGGTTTAAAATCTTTTGAGTTAATTCTAAAAGATACAAGGTTTAAAAAACATCCTATGGTTCTTGAAGTCCCAGGCAATGTGAAGGACTATGAGCGTGATCTAAAAATTTTGTACTCCATGTTATGAAAATTTTAAAAATATTTTTCCCAATTTTCTTTTTCATATTCTTATTCTCTCAAGAGGATAAGACTCTTGAGAATAAATTTTTAGAGTACAAAAAAGAATTTGATGGTTATCAACAGGTTATAGAGTTCGACGAGGAAAATGATCTTGTTCTATTCAAAACTTTCTATAAAGGTAATTTTTTATTCATAGATTCTATAAAACCGAAAGACCTATACCTTTCCCATAAGAATCAAAACATGATAAGGGAGATGCTTTCCGCAAGTTTTAAGGAATCTTTTAAGACATCCTCATCGAGTGGACTTATCGGTGATATAGATATTCCCATAACCTTCGGAAAGATGAAATCCTTTTTTGGAGAGGGTGGAAAACTCGTTGTTGAAGGATCTGAAAGGATTGATTATTCAGGAAGTAAAACTTTTGATTTAACAGCGATGGAGAAGGGAACAGCAAACATCTCATGGATACCTGAATTCATGCTGAAACAGCAACTTATAGTTAACGTTACCGGAACTGTTGGGGAAAGGATAAAAGTCAACCTGAAACATAACAGTGAAACCGAAAGAAAATCCGATAATACAGTTGTTTTAGAATATAAAGGTCTTGACGATGATATATTACAATCCGTTCAGGCAGGAGACATTTCTCTTTCTTTACCAGGTATTAAACTTATCGGAGGAACACCCCAGCATAAGGGACTTTTTGGTTTGAAAGGAAGTGGACAACTCGGAGGTTTGAACTATACCTTTGTTGCATCGAAGGAATCCGGAGAAAATGAGCAGAAACAGTTTGTTGGTAACACAAGCGTTGATTCTCTTAAAATATATGATATCGATTATCAGAAGAATAGATTCTTCCTTTTAGGTCTTTCCCAATCGGATTCGATAATACTTTTAAATGTGTATAAGGATGATGGTATAGGTTCCAATAACGATGAGGAGGGAGTTTTACCAGCGAAACTGTACTTTGATCCTTCAATTTTGGATTCTTTGTTCTTTATCGGTAATTTCTCACTTATGATACCTGGGGAGGATAAGGATTATATATATTACAAAAATGGTCAGTTTATAGAATTTACCACAACACTTCCTTCATCTGAGGTTATAGGGATATCATACATTGTAAAAAGATCTGATGGACGTATAGATACCGTTGGTAGTTTTGGTACTGTTGATACTTTGATTCTTAAAATAATAAAACAGAAGGATGATTATCCATTCTCTCCAACCTGGGAATACATGATGAAAAATGTTTACTCTTTCACTTCTAAAAACATAATACCTGAAAGTTTTAAACTATCTATAAAAAAGGTTAACACCGGGTCTGGGGATGATTACGAGTTGCAGGGAAACACCACATACTTAAAATTGTTAGGGCTCGATCAAAATGGTGATGGTAATGTCGATTTAAATTTTGTAGATTTTAATAGAGGATTTTTGATTTTCCCTTCACTTTACCCTTTCGATTCGGATAGCCTTATAGATAAAGATTCTATAATTTACTGGACTCTTGAGAGTGGAACCTCTATTGGGAGAAAATATTATCTTGATATAAAATTCAGTGGAAGCCAATCTGTTTATTCTTTGGGGACTTTCAATATAATTGAAGGATCTGAAGTTGTGAAAGTTAACGGTGTTACTTTAACTAAAGATAAAGATTATACTATAGATTACGAGTATGGAATCGTAAATTTTTTAACTGATGCTGTTAACTCGCCTAACGCTCAGATAACTATCGATTATCAGTACTCTCCATTCCTTTCTTTAACTTCGAAAAATCTTCTTGGAATGCATTTAGATTATCAACTATCCGATAAACTCTTTGCAAATTCTAACTGGATTTATAACACTCTTTCTTACAATCTTGAAGATTATCCAAGGATTGGCGAGGAGCCGCAGGAGATACTTCTTGGAGAAGGTGATATTAAATACGATGAAAATTTTTATACTTTGAGTGACCTTGCAAATCTTCTTCCTTTTTACAACACAACCTCACCTTCAAAATTTTCAGTTGTTTCAAAAGTTGCCCTTTCTAAACCTGAAAACAACAGTGCTAAGAAGGCATCCATAGAAAATATGGAATCCGTAATAGTATCAAACGATATATCGATAGATAGAAAATCTTGGGTTTTTGGTTCCTTACCTTCAGGTTTTGATCCAAACAACCTTTCAGAAAAATACTTTTGGTACAATGCTATTGAACTGAATGGAAATATAAATTCACTCCTTCCAGATGTTGAAAAAACGAAGGATGTTTCAGTTCTAAAAATTTTTATGGACAACCCTTTATCCTCATCAAACACTTTTGTAACATTAAACCAACTCATTTCAAGAACCGGAATAGATTTAACCGATATGATGTTTTTAGAGATCTGGGTAAAAGGTGAAGAAGGGAATGTAGTGATTGAGGTTGGAAAGAATATCCCTGAGGATATGGTAAGGAGAGACAAAAATAAAACCCTTTTAGGACCTGATGGTATACTGCAAACAGAGGATAAAAACAATGATGGAATCCTTGATGTAAATGAGGATACTGGACTTGATGGAGTTTATGGTGAGGATTCTTTAAATATTGTTGGTGATGATGGAAACGATGATTATTATTACTCTCTTTCACAACAGTATTATTACGAAAAGATAAATGGAACTGAAAATAACAATATGTTCGATAGCGAGGACCTTGATAGGGATGGGTCGTTAAACACGAGAGAGGATTATTACAGGTTTAATATAAATCTCGGTTCCGATGAGAATCTCGTTTACGAAAACCCTTCAACAGGTTGGAAACTTTTTAGGATACCATTGCAATCATCATCAGTTCAGAAGGTTGGAAATCCAGATTTGAAATTTATAAAGTATTCTCGGTTGTACTGGTATGGAGTTTCAAAAGATGATACACTCTCGATATATCAGATCTCTATGGTAACGAACAAATGGAAAAGTAAGATGGTTAACGGTGATAGCACAAAATTTTTCTTTGGAGCAAAGAATAACCAGACTGATCCTGACTACTATCCTCCATTCAACCCTGGAGTTGATTTCAACGGAAAACCTAAAAGAGAACAATCTATGGTTATATACTGTAAAGGTTTTGAACACGACGAGGCAGGAAAAGTATACAAAATTTTGCCTTTGAAGGAAAGTTATGAAAGGTATGAAATGTTACAGTTCTACATCAGATCAACAGATTCCGATTCTTTCGATTTTTATTTAAAATTTGGTGGAGATTCTTTAAACTACTATTTTATTAAGTACAATCCAAGAAATGAATGGGATACTATTACAGTTTATCTTGACTCTCTGGTCAATCTTAAAAAAAGTAATTTAGACAAAGGTTTTTCTCAAAAAGAGATGTATGGATTTTTTGGCTCACCATCTTTAACAAATATAGGTTATCTTGAACTGTATATTCAAAATAAGGCTAACACTTTAGAGTCGACTGAAGTGTGGGTGGATGATATTATGGTAATAGGTCCCAAAAATGAACTAGGTTATGCGGGTGATATATCTTCGACCCTCGAAATCCCTGAACTTTTTAGTGTAACATTTTTGGTTGGACTTAAGAATCCTTATTTCAAAACAGTTAGTGAAAAATATGGTTCAGGTAACTTTAACAACAACTATAGATTTTCAGCAAGTTTGAACGGTGAAAAACTTTTACCTGAATTCTTTGGTATAGTTTCCCCAATAACGTATTCATATTCTAGGTCCATAAATAGACCCGTCTACTATATTGGTTCAGATTACACCCTTTCAAGTGATGAAGTCAAAAGGTTTTCAAATTACTCAACATCAAAAGGTTTCAGTGTTAATTTGAAAAGAGGAAAAAATTTTACTAACAGATTCTTACATTACATTTTGGATATACCTTCGTTTTCATATTCGAATTCTTTTTCGAACAATTTTACCTATAACAGAACAGATACAACAAAAACGAACTCTCTATCTTCAAATTTTACCTACAATTTTGGTATAGTTCCTTTAAAACTTTTTAAAGGTTTCGAAATATACTACTTCCCATCCAACATTTCATATAACCTTTCATATTCAACAAACCAGACTAAATCTTTCCTTCTTGGAGAAAATGGATTCGTCAATGTTGGAGAAAATTACTTAAAGAATTTCAACAGGTCATTTTCAACGAAATATAGGATATTCAGGTCGCTTGAAATAAATTATTCTGAAAGTAAAATCCACGATCTTTTACAGGATGATAACGAGTTCTTTGGACTTTTAGGAAAAAGGACTGGTCAGAACAACAACTTCAACTTAAACTATAACCCCTCATTTATAAAATATATCACGCATACCTTAAACGTTTCAACAAACTTCTCTGAAAGGAACAATAAAAATCTATACTCACTTGATTCTTTATTCTCAACAGATCTCTCTCAGAGTTTTAGATTATCCTTGAATGGGAATGTAGATTATGCAAAGATTTTAAAACTTATTACAAGTTTGAGGGACGAATCAAAGGATTCTTTAGTGATTGTCGGCTCGCCTCAATGGATAATCATATACTTCGACAAATTTTTAGATAATCTATCAGGTATAAACTATTCTTATTCAACAAACAGAACAACCTCTTTCAACTATGTGAGAGAAAACCCTCCATTTTTTTATAAAATAGGTCTTTGGGATACGTTACCAGCAGATTACATCTCTTCATATTCTCAAAACAGAAAAAATACAAATTACAGTTATTCTTTCTCATCCGGTTTATCTTTCTGGAATATTGATCTTAGAGGATCATACAGTTACTCTTACAACAGGAGTGGGCAGAATGAAAATATCATAAAAGATATAAACAGAAAGTGGCCGAACCTTTCCTTCACTTTATCTAATATAGAGCAGATAGGTCCTTTTGGGAAATATCTAAGATTTTTAAACTTGACAACATCAATTTCTAAAGGAGAAATATTCTCATTCATTAACGATACTTTGTTGAACAGAAACAACACCTCATTGGATTTTTATCCTCTCGTTGGACTCTCTGGTGCGACCTCGTTCAATTTGAATTTCAACTACAATCTAAACTATTCAAAATCTATTTCAAACTCATACTCATCGCTTACACTTTCAAGGGAGAATAAAACATTTTCTAATACACTTTCTTTTAACTACTCTTTTTCTTCACCATCAGGATTTAATATCCCCCTGATTAAAAAGGTTGTAAAGTTCAAATCAAATTTGAACACAGGAATAGATTTCTCGTACACAAAAGTTCAGGATGTTGATATAACTAACAACAACACAGTTGAAGATAAAATACTTTACGATATTAAGCCAAGAGCTGATTACAATTTCACGAACAACGTTTCAGGTGGAATAAATATAACTTTTTCAAGAAGTGAAGATATGAAAAGGGGGGATAAGAGGCAACTCATAAGTTTGGGGTTCTGGACCCTTTTTAGATTTTAGCATATTGTATTTTCCATAAAAAAGATTTATAATTGTTTAGAATGAAAAAGGATAACCAGTCTTATCTAATTATTTTTATATTTTCTTTTTTAATAATCTGGCTATTCTTTTTTGTTATCATAAATATAATTCTTGATAAACTTGAGGATACACATTTAAAAAACAAAAGTGAGAAATATCTGAAAGAGATGATCTTAAAAAATCAAATATCACCTATTGATGATGATCTCGCCGCTTGCATAATTTTTGATGATGATAATTTCTATAAAAATGAAATAATCTATAAAAGTGAAATGTTTGATATAAACGATTTATCAGTATACCCGAAAGTATACAAGTATAATCTTTCCGGTCAAAACAAATCCATACTTCTTGTTTACAAGGATACACATTCAAAATTTAGATTCGCTTTAACTATGCAGATGCTTTTGGGAACTCTTCTTTTTCTATCTATTCTCTATTTTGTTTTTTTTCTAAAAGATAGAAGGAGGAATACTATAAAACAGATTGTTGATTATATCAAAAGTGGTAAAAATGAAGACGTTCATATAGATAATGAATTTTATGATATTTTTAATAGTGTAAATGAAATAATTAAAAAAAATGTTGATGAGATTGAAAGGTTGAAGGGAGTAATAAATATTCTTAAAGATCAGAATATGTCTTTAAAAGAGACTGATAGTGCGAAAACGAGTGTTATAGAAAACATTTCACATGAACTCAAAACTCCACTCACAAAAATAAAAGGTTACCTTGATTATATGTATTCAGGTAAGATGGGTGATCTTCAGCCATCTCAGAGGGAGGCTTTAACTGTTGTAATAAAAAATGTTAACTCGATTTTAAATCAAATAGATAAGATAATAAAATATGCGAAAAGTGAATATATAAATCTTGATAGAGAGATTTTTAATCTTAAAAAGATTCTTAAAGATGTGGTTGAAACATATACCCCTTTGGCTGATGAAAAGAATATAAAGATCGAACTTGATATCTCTAATCTTGAAACACCTATTTATGCTGATAAGAACGCTATAATTGAAGCTTTTGATAACATAATCAATAATGCCTTGAAATTTACTCCAAAGGATGGTAAGATTAAAATAACAGGTTATGAAAAGATGGATAACAAAAATCTTTATGCTGTTGTAAGGGTTGAGGATTCCGGAATAGGAATCCCTTTTGATAAGGTAGAAAAAATATTTGATAGATTTTATCAGGTAGAACAAACGAGTTCTAAAAAATATCCTGGCATGGGGCTTGGATTGACTATAGTAAAAACAATAATAAACGCACACAAAGGAAGTATAGATGTAACCTCAATAGTAGGAAAGGGAACTAATGTAAAGGTCATTTTACCTTTAAAGGTAGTAGGAGGGGAAAATGAAACAGAAGGATGAAAAGTTAAAAAAGATACTTATAATCGATGATGACGAGGACATAATAAGTTTGATCAGGATAATTCTTGAAAATGAGAACTACACCGTCATAGGTGCTTTGAGTGGTGATGAAGGAATAAAGTATGCGTTGAAAGAAAAACCTGATCTGATTCTTCTTGATATCATGATGCCTGGAACTGATGGTTGGGAAGTGATGAAGATGCTTCATACAGATGAAAAAACAAGAAAAATACCTGTTGCGATGTTAACCTGTAAAACCGATGTTAGAGACAAGTTAACTGGCTTACAGGAAGGAGCTATAGATTACATTACAAAGCCATTTTCACCAGAAGAGTTGATAACGAGAGTAAACAAAATATTCAAAATTCTAACCTGATGGAGATTTCATGAACGAAAAAGATTATTTTCAGATGCACACTGAGTGGTTGAGGTTTAAAAGTTGTCTATACGATATGAACACTGGGCTTCCTGTTCTCCCGCTTGTAATAGAGGATATAAGAAAACTCTCCGATGATTATGGTAAAGTTGTTGTCATCTATATAGATATCACTAAAGATATAGAATCACTCTATGGATGGCAGATGTATGATAAATTGATAAGGCAGACTGTGAATTCTATTTCCTTTTTGAAAAAAGAGATTCTTCCTGAAAACACTATCATAACATTAACCGGAGTAAGAAGTGGAGAGATACTTTTGTTCCTTTCCACCGATAAAAATGGTAATATACTTTCCAACGATGAAGTTGAGATGATGGAAAAAAGGATAAAATCAAAAATCGAGAATGAACTTCCAGGTTGGGAACCTAACTACATTTTCGCTACAAAAGTTTTTAGAATAGGATATTCATTCTTTACAAAGAGTCCAACAAGAAGGATGGAAAGGACTATTTTCCAAGCCATAGATAAAGCGAGAAGGATAATTGAAAGGCAGAAAGAGGAATCGAGGCTTGATAGGGATCTTAACCTTGAATACATAATAGCGAATAACGAGATAAGAACAGTATACCAGCCGATAATAGATCTGAAAAATGGTGATGTGCTTGGATATGAAGCGTTATCAAGGATAACCAACGATTCCTTTTTATCAAATTCTGAAATTCTCTTTTCCTATGCAGTCGAAACCGATATGTTACTTGATCTTGAAAGGATTTGTAGAACCAATGCTGTTGTTCACCTGCCGGAGAAGTTAAATGGCAGATTACTCTTTTTGAATTCAAGTGCAAAAGGAATATATGATCCCGAATTTAAATCAAAAAAGTTTGAAAATTTCCTTGAAGAACATTATATACCGAAAGAGAATGTGGTTATAGAGATAACAGAGAAACTTGCTGTTACAGACTATCAGTCATTCAATAAATCTGTTAGGATTTTGAAAGATAAAGGATTTAAAATTGCCATAGATGATATGGGAGCAGGTTATTCATCTTTGAGAACGATTTCTGAATTGAAACCTAACTTTTTGAAATACGATATGGCACTTATAAGGGATATTCATAAAAATCTTATAAAAAAGGATCTTCTTGAAACACTTATACCTTTTACCGAAAGGTTAGGTGCGGAAATTATCGCTGAAGGCATAGAGACGGAAGATGAGTTCGAAACGTTGAAAAGTATTGGAATAAAGTATGGTCAGGGATTCTTCATCGCTATGCCTGAGAATCCTTTCCCAAAGATAAAAGTTAAAAACTAAAGTGAAAATTAAACTTTTACCTGAGTCCGTTTACTCTTTCATCGCTGCAGGTGAGGTTATAGATAGACCTGCTTCAGTGGTTAGAGAGTTGATACAAAATTCCATAGATGCTAAAGCGTCAAGCATCATTGTTTCTATAAACAAAGGTGGAAAGGAACTTATAAATGTTATAGATGACGGCGAAGGGATGGATAGGGATGATCTTCTCTTCGCAACAAAAAAACATGCTACAAGTAAAATCAACACTCTTGACGATCTTAAGAGCATAATAACATATGGGTTCAGAGGTGAGGCTTTGTATTCAGTTGGACTTGTTTCAAAGTTGACCATTGAATCGAAAGTGAAAGAGGATGATGTAGGAAACAGTATTGTTATAGATTGTGGAGAGGTAAGGGGAGTTGAGAGATCATCTATTGAAAAAGGAACAAGCATAGTTGTAAAGGATCTTTTCAAAAATATTCCTGCGAGAAAAAAATTTCTGAAGTCAGATGCATATGAACAAAAAAAGGTTGAGGATGAGTTTGTATTCCATTCTATTGCAAACCCTGAAATAAGTTTCAAATTAATAGTTGATGGGCATATTGTTTATAATCTTAAAACAGCGGATTTCAAGGAAAGGATAAAAGAACTTAAGGGGGAAAGTTTTATAAAAGAAACATTCTCCTTAGATTATTTTGAAAGGGGAATCAGGATAAAAGGTTTTGTTGGTAATCCAAACCTTTTTAACAGTTTAAAATATAAGTTTAGCATGGTTTTTGTAAACAAAAGGTACATATATTATCCCCAGATAAAAAAAGCGATTTTCAGTGCTTTTGGAACACAACTTAAAAGAGGTTTTACTCCATACATAATTCTTATTGAAATATCTCCCAACCTTGTTGACTTCAATGTTCATCCTATGAAAAAAGAAGTTAAATTCTCTTCAGAGAATGATCTATTCTTTGTGGTTAACAGGGCTGTAAAGAGTGGGCTATCTGTTGAAAAAAATTTTGTTGAAAATGAAAGAATAAAAGAATCTGTTTTTCTTTCAAAACCTGATTTTTTTGTTAGGGAGGAAAAACTTTTTTCAGATGTTGATTTTTATCTTTCCGAAAAAAAGAATACAAACATCTCTTTTGAGAGTTCAAAATTCTGGCAATTTTTGAACTCTTACATTTTTGTTTCGGTAAAAGATAAACTTTACATATTGGACCAACATGCTGCTGCTGAAAGGATATCCTATGAGAAACTTTTAAAAGAGAAAGAGAAAATAACTTCGCAAAAACTTTTATTCCCATTCACTTTAAGATTAAAATCTGACACATACATTTTCGTTAGTGAGAATATCGAAAGGTTTGAAAATTTGGGATTTTCGATAAGGGTTTTTGATAACAACAAAGTCCTTGTTGAATCTGTTCCATCGATAATAGAAGAGGATTTCAATAAGGAAGATTTTGAGGATTTCGTCAATGAAATTTATAATTTAGGTTTTGGAAGTGAGTTTGATGAAATTTTAAAGTTAGTCGCTTGTAAATCATCCATAAAAGCAGGAAAAAAGTTGAATTATGTTGAGATGGAGGAACTTTTCAATCAACTTTTCAAATGTGAAAATCCACATGCGTGTCCACATGGGAGACCAACATTCATTACCTTTACTATTGATGATTTTGAAAAATGGTTCAGAAGGAGATAGAATTATTACTCGGAGAAACCGCATCAGGGAAAACTGATCTTTTAAAGGAAAGATCAAAAAAAGAGAAGTTCGTTGTTTTTAACTGTGATTCAAGGCAGATTTATAAATTCCTCGATATTGGAACCGCAAAACCAGATAAAGATTTCCTTGAAAGAGTGCGACACTATTTTGTAGATATCGTTGAGTATAACCAGAATTTTTCAGCAGGTGATTTTTTAAGGAAATTCAAGGAGTATGTTGAAAGTGAGGATAAAAAAATAATTTTAAGTGTTGGAACCCCTTTCTATCTAAACTCTCTAATTTATGGACTCGATGATATCCCAGATGTTTCAATCGAAACAAAAAAAAAGGTTGAAAACATTTTAAAGGATAAAGGTATTTTTTACCTTTACGAACTTCTTAAGAAGGTTGATCCAAAAAGAGCTGAGGAGTTAAACAGGAATGATAAACAGAGGATAGCAAGATCCCTTGAAGTTTATTTTGAAACGAACAAACCAATAAGTTCATTTTATAAAAAGAAAAAAAGCGTTGATTTCAAAATTAAAAAGGTGAATTATATTTTTTTGGATAAAGATCAATTAAGGTTAAGAATATCCAAAAGGGTTGAGAGAATGGTTTCCAGAGGACTTATAGAAGAGGTTGAAAAGATTATGTCCATTTATGGGGAAAATATTTTTTATGAGAAACCTGTTATAGGTTATTTTGAAACCTTAGAGTATATAAAAGGTTTAATTACGAAAGATAAGATGAAAGAAAAAATAGTTAGAAACACCCTTTTACTTGTAAAAAGGCAGAGAACCTTTTTTAAAAAAATAGTCAAAGATTTGAACGATGTGCATTTCATTTAAATTATAGAAAGATGTTGACAAAATCTATCGATTTACTATAATAAATTATTAAAAAAACAGGAGTAAACAGATGAAAAAATTTCCATTTTTAGAGGTCGGTATAGTTATAGCAACAGCAATTCTTCTTTACATTTTAATATATCCTGGATATGTTAAAAATAAAGAAGCTAACAACAATTACAATATGATTTCAAATATATACGCTTTAAGAGCAGCATACGAAAAGTATGTTACACTTGATAACAACGGAGAATTAACTGATAAAATTGACGGTAAAATATATGATTACCTGAAAGAGTTTGGCATTAAAAATCCTTATACCAATGAGAATTATAAAGAGGGAGATATAAAAACATATTCCCTGGAAAATACTCTTGATATTGTTGATAATACACTTTCAGGGAAACATGGTTCACAGAGAGGAAAAGCGGGAACATTCGCTGTTGGATTCTTTATTCCAGATCTTGCATCTTACAATGAACTTGCTAACAAACCAAACAAAACAAAAGATGACCTTAAAAAGTTGGAGTCATTTAAACTTGAAGTGAAGAAGTACACTGTTATAGGATTCAAACAGGATTCGCTTCCAGTAACTACAAAAGATATGACAGGTGAGAAGTTGGAAGTATTCTTTCTTCAGGGTGAAAAATCAAGTGTAGATTAATACTTTTCAATATCAACCTTTTCAATTCCGTTTTTTAGATCAAGTTTAAGAAACTTGTAAACTGTTTTTGAAAAGTTAACAGGTATATCCGAAAGATAAATTTTTATATTTCCAAAAGTTTCTTTTCGATTTTCTATATCATTATCTTCAAGAATATTTTTTACAGTTCTTGCCGTCTGTAAAGCGGAATTAACTATTGAAATTTTTTTACCACAGATTTTTGATATCTCTTTCTCAAAAAGTGGATAATGTGTACATCCAAGTATAAGCGTATCGATATTTTTATTTATCAGTCCACCGAGATAATTCTTTAAGACGAGTCTGGTTATCTCTCCCTTCAAAAACCCTTCCTCCGCGAGAGGAACGAGAAGTGGAGTCATTTTTGAAAAAACTTTTATCTTAGGATTGAACCTTTTCAAAACTTTTCTGTAGGAACCTGAACCTATAGTTGCTGGAGTACCTATCACACCTATTTTTAAGTTGTTAGTTATCTGAGAAGCGTAAAGTGCATTTGGAATAAGGACATCAACGAATGGTATATTTTTAAATTTTGTTCTTAAGATGTCCATCGCATTCGAGGATACTGTATTGCATGCAACAACGATGAGTTTAACATCCTTTTTAAGTAAGAAATTAACATCCTGAATTGCATACTTTTGTATAGTTGCAACCGATTTTATTCCGTAAGGAACTCGTGCAGTATCACCGAAATAGATCAGATCCTCATTTGGTAAAACTTTCCTAATTTCCTTTAAAACAGTTAAACCTCCGATTCCGGAGTCGAATATTCCAACTGGGCTATTTTGTAACTTTTTTTTCATGTTCTTTTATAAAATCTCTTATACCCTCAAATATCAACTGCGCTAATTCATCTCTATAACCTTTGTTTTTCAACATTTTTTCCTCATCCTTATTTGAAATGTAACCACATTCAACAAGAATTGCAGGCATAAAATTACCTTTCAACACATAGAAACCTGCCTGTCTAACCCCTCTTTCACCCCCCTTATACTTTTTTTCAAATCTTATCTGAACAAGTTCTGCCAATCTTGATGATTCCTCTAAAAACTCATTCTGGGCAAGATCAAAAAATATAAAATCTATTCCTTTCTTTTCGGTTTCAGGAAGATCAAAAGTTACAGAAGCGTTTTCTCTTGCTTCCACGGCTCTTTCCCAATCAGTTTTTGCTGTTGAAAGAAAATATGTTTCAAAACCTTTTGCTTCTTTATTTTTTGATGCATTACAATGTATTGAAACGAAGAGGCTATTTTTATATTTGTTTGCGAAATTTGTTCTATCCTTGAGTGATAGAAACCTATCGTCAGATCTTGTGAGAACGACATTTATGCCACTAAGGTTGTTCTTTAATTTATCCCTCAACCTTAGTGCTATATCGAGATTTAGATTTTTCTCTTTCGTTCCATTATACCCTATAGCACCAGGGTCTTTTCCACCATGCCCTGCATCTATTATAATAGTTTTAATAGTTTGTGGTTGGCTCACATTATTACTTTTTTTAAATTTTATAAAATTTAATCTGATAGAGTCCTGAAATAAAAGTAGAGTATCGAACAAAAATTCTGGAGAGAATGTTATAATGTAAGTTGAACCATCTTCATCATTTATAGGTTGTGCTACCCTTATAAGGTTTTTCGAATTTTTTATTCTGAAAGAGTCCTCATTTATAAAGCAATCTTTGAAAAATAAAATTATATCCCTTTGTGTTAACTCATAGGAAGTTTTCGGTATTTTGTTGAAGATGAGAGTGATACTTGTTTCATTCTCTTTAATTTTCTTAAGGGACAATTTTTCAAAATATTTTATGGTGTAATCTAAAAAAACCGTTTCTTCAGGTAAAAGTTTTTCGAAAAGTTGTTTTATACTTTTCACAGGAAAAAATATCTGTTGTTCTTTCAAAATTGGAGTATAGGAGATTTTGTAAGTGTTTCCACCAACCTTTACAAAAGGGGAGTTTATAAGTAGAATAGCATAGTTTTTATCAGTTTCAACCGTAATCTCTTCCTGAACCTTTTTAAATTTAATTTTCCCATTTAAAAGGTTTACAAGAATGTTAAGATCAACATATTCTATTCCCTCCAAGTTCTCTATCTGCAAAGAATCAACTTTTCCATTTTTGTTTATTTCAAAATAACTTGCAGAATGTATATTTAGGCAAATGAATAGAATAAAAAATATTTGTAATCTTAAAAGATTACCTGTAATTTTTAAGATCCCTTGAAACTTCTCTTTCATAATCCTTTCTTTTAATACTCTCTTTTTTATCATACATTTTTTTCCCTTTACATAAACTGATCTTAATTTTAACCAAATTTCTATCGTTTAAGTATACTTCAACAGGTTTTAAAGTCAAACCCTTTTCCTCTATTTTTCTAAGCAACCTTTTTATCTGGTTTTTGTGTAGTAAAAGTTTCCTTTTCCTTCTCGGTTCAATAGTTGTGTGTGTTCCATAAGGGTTTTTATCTATTGTCATATCGTAAAGAAAAATCTCTAACCTCTCTTTATCTATTTTACAGTATGCTTCCTTTATAGAGAATGCTCCTCTTCTTATAGATTTAACCTCATCACCTTTTAAAACGATTCCAGCCTCAAAATCTTCAAGAACTTCATAATCGAAATATAATTTTTTATTCTTCTGTAAAATTTTCATTTCAATTTATAAAATTTGTATAAACTTTTTCCATCAACCGTTACAAAATATATTCCCTTTTTCAGATTTCTAAGATCGATTTCCTTACTTACCTTATCTTTCAGCAGAATTTTACCTGTAATATCTATAATTTTTAAATCTTTCTCTTTATCGCTTGAAAATATAAGTTTATTCCTTTTAACATCAAAATAAACTTTTTCATTCTTCAAATTTTTTGGAAAGAATTTGAATGTAAAACTTTTTGCTATTTCCCCTTCTTTTGAGATGAATTCCACCATATATTGAGTTTCTCCAACCAAACTTTTATCTTTCAGAACAACTCTCTTTTCACTCTTTGCAAAATCAATGAGTTTAAAGAGGTTGTTATTTCTTTTGTAAAGTTTAACAGTTTCATATGTTTGATGGGAATCGATATTTATTTCAATGTAAAGAGTTTCCTCTGTCTGTTTACAAAGGTATGAAATCTCGTTCAAACCTTGTAGGATATCCAGTGAATCTATAACTAGCCAGAATGTTGTGTTAAGTAAAAGTTTTCTTGAAACTCCCTCATTCCAGCCATCGTAAAGATTATCCGAAGGGTTGCCTGTTCCATCATCGAAAGGTGATGAGTCTCCACAACCTGCAACTTTACCTTTCCCATAGTAAGCAACGGAAAGCATAGAATAGTTTGAACCAACGAGTGCTATAGCCTTCGAATTTGCATTTTTTGGTATCATCGTTCCAGCATGGAAATGAAAGTAACCTGAAACGCTCCCGAATGGACCATTGGTAATAGTGTCATTGGTAGTGTCATAGTTGTTTGTGGAATCTGAAATGTAGTTGTATCCCTCTCCAACCTGTTGGAAATGGATGCCAAAAGAATCTGAACCAAAATCCTGCCAAATCTCTGGGGAGTCCCAACCATCTCCATCCCTATCCGATGAAACATGGTCCGCTATCATAAACAGAGAACCTCCATCCTTAACATAGTTTAAAATGTTTGTTTTTTCAGTTGAAGTGAAAGGATTCTGTGGCTCACAGTTTACATAAAGGTCAAAATTTTTTAGATCAAGTTGGCTTGAAGAGTTGTATCTTATAGGAGAATCTGGAGGAAGGGTGTAAACTTCGAAAGTTATAAGATTACCATTCCAGTTAATTTCGGCAGTATCGAGTTCAAACCCCCATGAGGATATCGCTCCGTCCCAGTCTGTTTCTCTCGTTGGAGATGATGGTAAAGGTGTAGGATAATCTCTATCTATTACCCAATCTGCATTTGCTGCTGTTTGATTTTTCGTATAATCAAAGAGAACCTTTTTAACGGTTGAAGATGAGGAAATGTAAATATCGTATGAGTATGTAGAACTCTCTGTCCTGTTACCTGAACCATCTTTTGCTATTATATAGTAATCAACTGTTCCAGATGTTTGCTTTGGAATCGTATAAAATCTTCCGTTAACTTTTATACTATCATTGTAAACACTGTTCCAAGTTCCAGAGTTAACCCTATAGTATAAAGAATCTGTCGTAACAGATATATCATCGGTTATATCAGCAGAAACAGTTACAAAATCATTAGGTGTAACTGTTGTTGGAGTTTGAGTAACATTTGTTATTACAGGAAAAGTTGATATTGTGGTATCCCCAAAAAATACAGAATCTATATATATTGTTCCAGATCCCGGAAATCCCGCCATATCGTAGAAACGAAAACCAACCCTTACATAATAACAGTTTGCAGGTGTTGTTATAAGAGTTTCTGGAAAGAATTGCCAAGAAGTTGAATTCCCAACTGAATCTAATGTAAAATCGTTCAATAAAAAATTGTAAGTGCTTCCATAATAATTAAGATAAATTTTTACATATAAGTATGGGTCATTATCGTAAACATAAGATTTTATTTTGTACTTTGTATTCTCTGAAACAGGGATATACTCTGAAACTATATCTGTCAAACCTTGTGTTTTTGTAAAAACATTCGCTTTCAAACTGTAACTGCCAGAGAAAGGAAATTCTGCTCTCTCTACATAGAAGGTATCCGTATATAAAGAGTCAGGATACCAGTTGTTTGGATGGTAGGTGTCGATCCAGTTTTCAAAACTGTTGTTCTGTAAAAGGTTTGTTGAACAAATTTTTAGAAATGAGAAAAGTGAAAAAATCAATAAGTATAAACTTCTATTCTTCATATAAATCCTCTTTTAGTATTAATATAAATTTATATTTAAATTCAAAGATTGTCAAGTAAAATTGGATATTGATTTTTTGACAAATTGTTATACCATAATATAAATAAGAGTTCTATAAAAAGGAGTTGTTTTGAAAGTTATTAATGTTTACCTTTATTTAAAATTTTCAAAAGATGAGAATTCTGATAAAAAGTTAAAAGATAGTGTTGAAAATTTTTTGAAAGAACAGAAAATTTACAGAGTTATCAAAAAATTTACAGATGATCCAAATTCGGAGGATAGAGGACTTGCTGATCTTTTAAACTATGCAAGGGTAAATGAGAATGTAAAAAAGATAATCGCACATTCAAGGGAAAACATATCACCTGATGATATTTTTACTATGTGGGTTGAGAAGGAACTTCTCAAATATGGTGTTACTATAAGGTATATTGAACAGAAGTTTTCGGAATCTTTAGATTATGAGATACTGAGGGAAAAGATTATCGGTGCCTTTGCAAGGTATGAAAAGGAAATGTTACCAAACAAACTCGCTGCACATAGAGTTTTAAGAATAGTTGAAGAAAGGATGAAAGCGAGTGGAAATTGTCCCCTCGGTTATCGTTATGTTGGAAAGGTTAACGATAAGAGGATAGTTGTTGTTAAGGAGGAAGCTGAAATAGTAAGATTGATATTTAAAAAATATCTTGAGTTCAAATCCTTAGGAAAGTTGAAGGAGTATCTACAGGAGAATAACATTAGATCGAAAAGAGGCAAAATTTTTTCAAGGCAGGCTCTATACAACATTCTTACAAACAAATTCTATATAGGATTTTTATCATACAACCTCTATAAATACATTGAAACTGAGAAGAATAAAAGAAAACCTGTTCTTATACAAGAGAGAAGGATTGAAGGGAAACATGAAAGGATAATAGATAGAGAGATGTTCGAAGAGGTGAACAAAATACTTGAAGAGAACAACAAACATAAAAACGATTTTATTTGATGAATGGATAAAATATTTGTAAAGGGTGCAAAGGTTCATAACCTTAAAAATATTTCCTGTGAAATCCCTAAAAGAAAATTTATAGTGATAAGCGGAGTTAGTGGTTCTGGTAAATCTTCTTTTGCATTTGATACACTCTATGCTGAAGGGCAGAGGAGATATGTAGAATCACTCTCATCCTATGCGAGACAATTTTTGGGTGTTTTGGAAAAACCCGAAGTGGAAAGGATAGATGGACTCTCTCCAGCTATTTCAATAGAACAGAGGAGTATATCCAAAAACCCCAGATCAACTGTTGCAACAGCAACGGAGATATACGATTATCTGAGAGTTCTTTATGCAAGAGTTGGAGATATATTCTGTTATAACTGCTCAAGACCTATTAAAAAGGTGAGTGTTGACCAGATCGTTGATGAACTACTTTTTTATGAAGGAAAGATTGTTACAATACTTTCCCCTGTAGTTAGGGGGAAAAAGGGAGAGTTCAAAGAGTTTTTTAAAAGTTTAACGAAGAAAGGTTTTACAAAAGTTCTGGTTGATGGTCAGATAAAAAGGTTAGAAAGCGAGATAAATCTTGAGAAAAACAGGATGCACAACATATCCATAATAATAGATAAACTGAAAATAGATAACTCAAACAGGATGAGATTATCACAATCACTTGAACTTTCCTTAAAAGAATCTTCAGGTTTAGTTTCGATTTTAACTGAAGATAACGAAGAGAGACTCTTTAACACATCATTATCCTGCCCTTACTGTAACATTTCTTATGGGGAAATATCTCCAAGGAGTTTTTCTTTCAATTCTCCCATGGGGGCATGTCCAGCATGCCATGGACTAGGGTACAATATAGAGGCTGACGAGGAACTGATAGTTGCTAACGTTGAACTATCTCTTTGGGAAGGTGCTTTGCATCTATGGACAGATATTTCAAAAAGAACCGATCTTATTGAACTCGCCAAGATTTTAAAAGTTGATCTAAAAAAGAGTTATAAAGAACTTCCAGAATTTTTTAAAAGGATACTCTTATATGGAATAGAAGATGAGGATAGAGCCTCTTTCAATATCCCACAAAACTTTACATTCGAATCAGTCACAGATTTTTTAAAAAGAGTATACCACTCAACAGATTCAAATTGGATGCAACAGGAGATGGGAAAATATCTTGTATTTGCAAAATGTAAAGTTTGTAATGGTGCAAGGTTGAAAAAAGAGTATCTTTCTGTAAAAATAAATGGATACAACATATATGAAATAACAAAAATGGATATTTTTAACTCTCTTGATTTTTTTAAAAATAAAATTTCCCTCGATAGGACAAAAGGGGAGATAGCGAAAGATATTATAAAAGAGATAATAAAAAAACTTGAATTTTTGATAAATGTTGGGGTTGGTTATCTCACCCTGGAAAGATCCGTTGAAACTCTTTCAGGTGGGGAAGCTCAGAGGGTTCATCTTGCGACCCAGATAGGAAGTGGTTTGAACGATGTCTTATATGTTCTAGACGAGCCATCTATAGGTTTGCATGCAAGAGACGTTGGTTTACTTATAAAAACCTTGAAAGAGTTAAGGGATAGAGATAACACTGTAATAGTTGTTGAACATGATAAGAATTTTATTAAGGAGAGTGATCATATCATAGATTTCGGTCCAGGTGCAGGTGATTTTGGTGGTGAAATAATTTTTCAGGGAAGTTATGAAGAGATTTTAAAAACTAAAGATTCTTTAACAGGTAAATTTTTAAGTGGAAAAGAAAAGGTTTTTGAAAAAAAGATGGAGAGAAAAATAGATGAGAACTATTATATACTGATAAAAAAAGCCTCTGAACATAATTTAAAAAAAATAGATGTGAAGATACCTCTTGGAACCTTTGTGTGTGTTACAGGTGTTTCAGGAAGCGGGAAATCAACACTGGTTAACGACATACTTTACAATGCTATAAGAAGGTATCTCAGAATGTCGAGAATAAAACCTGGTAAACATGAGGGCATAGACAATCTACATTTAATAGATAAGGTGATAAATATAGATCAATCACCTATCGGAAGAACACCAAGGTCAAATCCAGCAACCTATACGGGAGTTTTTACATATATAAGAGATTTCTTTTCGCAGTTGAAAGAGTCAAAAATCAGGGGATATAAACCTGGGAGATTCTCTTTCAATGTGAAGGGTGGAAGATGTGAAGCTTGTGAAGGGGATGGATATAAAAAGATTGAAATGTATTTTTTGCCACCAGTTTATGTTCAATGTGATGTTTGCAATGGTAAAAGGTTTAACGAGGAAACTTTGCAGGTAAAATATAAAGGTAAAAATATCGCTGATGTTTTAGAGATGACTGTAGTGAATGCTATCGAACATTTTAAAGAGATTCCAAAAATTGTAAAAAAGTTAGAAATTTTGAATGAGGTTGGACTCGGATACATTAAACTCGGTCAACCTGCAGTTTCACTTTCAGGTGGTGAAGCACAGAGGATAAAACTTGCGAAAGAGTTATCAAGAACAGACACTGGAAGAACGTTGTATATACTTGATGAACCATCAACAGGTCTACATTTCTATGATGTAAAACTTCTACTTAAAGTTCTTGACAAACTTGTTAAAAAAGGTAATACTTTAGTTGTGATAGAACACAATCTTGATATAATAAGTTTTGCTGATTGGATAATAGACCTTGGCCCTGAAGGTGGTGATGAAGGAGGTAAACTTGTTTTTCAGGGTAGATTTGATGATTTTCTAAAATTTAAAGATTCTTATACCTCTTTCTATTTGAGAAAAAACAAGGAGGAGTAATGTCTCCATCACTCTTTTGGCTTCTTGTTGCTGTAATTCTTTTTATATTAGAGATTTTAACCCCATTTTTTTTGTTCGTCCTCTTCTCCTTTTCAGCTTTAATTACAGCGTTTTTTTCAATCTTCTTTCCTAAACTTATCTTTCTGCAGGGAATCATTTTTGCTTCACTCTCTATTCTATTCGCATTTACGATCAGGAAGGTCTTTATAAAATATTTGTCAAAAGATGATAAAGAGGGCTTGAAGACTAATGTTGCCTCTTATATAGGAAGGGTTTGCAAAGTGATTACTACAATCGATAATTCTAAAGATACAGGTGTATGTGAAATCGATGGTGTAAGATGGAGGGCGTATTCAGATGATGGAACCATCATCCAAAAGGGTAGTTTTGCTAAAATAAAAAGAGTTGAAGGGGCTCATCTATATGTTGTTAAAGATTGAGAGAACAATTTTGATTTTAACATTATTTTTTCTTTTTAGTTGTTCCCTTTTCAATCCAACAGTTTATGAAGTTTCAAAGATTATGGAAATAGGTGAGATTATCGCTGATTCTATGGAAGTTGAACCAGGATATTATTCTATATTTCTAAATTCAGATTATGTTATAGACATTTTCTTCTTCTCTTCAAGAAAGGGTTTTGAACTTTTTAAAGACTCTTCAAAACTCTTTTCCGAGTATTTAGAATACCCTCTTACATATGTTTCAAAATCTTTTATGGATGAAAGGTTTTATATTTTTGAAAAGAAAAAATTATATTTTGTTATAGATAATTCAGATTTAGGAACAAAAAAAAGTGGTAAACCCAACATATATTTTAAAATAGGAAAAGAATAGGAGTTTAAAGTGGCTGATGTTATTTTAAAAAATGTAACAAAAGTTTTTGCTAATGGTTTTGTCGCTTTAAAGAATATCAACCTTGAGATAGAGGATAAAGAGTTCGTTGTCTTCGTTGGTCCTTCAGGTTGTGGAAAAACTACACTTTTAAGATGTATCGCTGGACTTGAGCAGGTAACAGAGGGTGAAATAATAATAGATAGACAGGTAGTTAATTTTACCCATCCAAAGGATAGAGATGTTGCTATGGTATTTCAAAATTATGCTTTATATCCACATATGAGTGTTTATGACAATGTCGCTTTTGGATTAAGAACGAGAGGTTTTTTGAAAGAAGAGATCGATAGAAGAGTGAAGGATGCTTTGGAAATACTTGGAATAGAAAAGTATGCAAAAAGTAAACCGAGAGAACTTTCAGGTGGACAGAGACAGAGGGTAGCAATTGGTAGGGCTATAGTGAGAGAGCCTAAAGTTTTCCTCTTTGATGAACCCCTCTCAAACCTTGATGCCAAGATGAGAGTCTCTATGAGGGCGGAAATTTCAAAATTGCATAAGAAACTTAACACTACGATAATATATGTTACACATGATCAGACTGAAGCGATGACCATGGGGTCAAAGATAGTTGTTATGAACAATGGTCAGATAATGCAGATAGCTGACCCTGATACACTTTACAACAAGCCTGAAAATCTATTTTGTGCAACATTTATTGGTTCACCACAGATGAACATTTTTGAAAATGTTTATGAGAATGGTAAGATAAAATCAGATTTTTTTAATTTCCAGGTGAATTTCAATGAAAAGGAATTGAAGGGAGTTTATATCGGTGTTAGACCGGAAGATATATACATAGATAGAGAAACTGATACCTATATAGATGGAGTTGTGGAACTCGCAGAATCTCTCGGTGATGTAACCTTCCTTTATATTAACATTTTTGGAAAAAATGTCGTTCTTAAAACCACACTACACAAAAGGTTTCAGATCGGTGAAACTTATAAAGTTTTCTTTAACAGAAACAAATTCCACTATTTCAATATGGAGGATTCGAAACGGATAGAGCCTATTATCTGATTCTTTTATCTTCTCTTTTGCTTCTTGATAATAGGATGTTTTTTCAATCTTTGATATGTGAACCTGTTTTCATATTCCCAATTCTTTCATTTATTTTCAACATTCATTTAAACAACTCTTTACTTATTCTGATAATAATTTTTCAAACATTCTCCATATTCTCTCTACAACTTGGAAAAGTTTCTCCCCCAAATTTCCAGATAGGATTCGTATCATCTCTGATCTCACACTTTTTCTTAAAAGAAAGCATATCATTCTCACTTCTCTTTGGAATTTTTATCTCTATTATTTTTGGTTACCTTTATATTCTAAAAAGAAAAATCAACTATTACCTCTCGAATAACTTTAAAATAGAATTCGCTTTAATTTTTTCAGTTTTAATATCATATTTTTCATATATTTCTGTTCTTTTATTGCAATATATGATTCTAAAAAAATTCAAGGTTGCTGACTCTTCAAATTTTTACTCCCTTTCACTCTTTTTGGTACTATCACAAGTAAAATATTTTAGATTTGGTAAAAAGGTTGAAACTCTTCTATTTTTAGTTGGAATTCTAATTGGAGTAATATGTTTAAAGTTAATTTCAAACAGTTTTTAAAATCACTTGCAGTCCAGGTTCTTTTAAACGAGCAAGATATGCAACTTCAAGGATATAATATACTTACGAATAAAAAATTCAAGCATAACATTAATACAAATCCCTATTTTTCTTCCGTTATGTCGGGGTTTATCTCCAAGGTTAAAGATATTAGAAGAGTTGAAATCTTTGCAAGTATAACCGCTTTTGTTGGAGATGATCTTTTCTGGAACAATTTAAAGCCTATAGTTTTGATCTCTTCCTTGTTGGTTTATATTTTCAAACTGAATTTTTATTTTCTTTTAATACCATTTTTAACATATTTTCTTTCAACAAATCTATTAAGGTTGTTTGGTTATGAGTATGGAAGGAAGAATGTTGATAATATGAATAATTTCTATTCATCTTTCTTTTTTAAGAGGTTTAGATTTTTTCTTCCCAAAATAAGATACCTGTTATACGGCTTTTTTGTTATTCTTTTACTATATGTTAATTTAAAAATATTGAACTCTATTTATTTTTATGGTATAATACTACTTTTAATAATATGGGTAAACTTTGTTTACAAAGAGTTTGCCTATATTTTTTTAATAATTTTAGGTTTTTTGGTAGAACTGTTTTTTTGGATTTTATAATGATAGAAAAGGAACTGATAGTAAAAAATAAACTTGGACTTCATGCAAGACCTGCTGCTCTTCTTGTTAAGAGTATGGGTAAGTTTGAATCAAAGATTGAGATTTTAAGGGATGATCTTTTGGTTGATGGGAAATCTATTATGGGTATAATGATGCTTGCAGCAGAACAGGGTGCGAAACTTACATTCAGAATAGATGGACCAGATGAAAATGAGGCTATGAACGCTGTTATAGAGTTGTTCGAAAAGGGGTTTTATGAAGAGTAACAAGATCTTTAGGGGTTATCCAGCTTCGCCTGGTCTTGTGAAAGGCAAATTAAAGATTTTAAGCAACAAACTTGAGATTATTCAGGAATATGATGTTGTTGATGTTGAAAAAGAGGTTGAAAGGTTTTTAAAGGCTATAGAGGAATCCAAAAGGGAGCTTATTCTAAGTAAGGAAAATATTAAAGATACTGTCGGTAACCAGTATGAGGATATTTTTGAAGCGCAGATACTTGCACTTGAGGATAAAAGTGTCATTGATAAGAGTGTTAAAAATATAAGGGAGACTAAAAAGAATGCTGAATCGGTCTATAAAAAAGTTATTTCAGAAATCCTTGATAGAATGCAAAAAACTGATAACAAGTATTTGAAAGAGAGAAGTTTTGATATAGTTGATGTAATGAATAGAGTTTTGAAAAAGTTGAAAAATAGAGATGACCAAAGCGTGGAAGTATTAGATGAGATTGTTATTGGTGCTTACAACCTTACACCTACCGAAACTATGAAATTTGATAGAAAAAAGATTTTAGGAATAGTTACAGAGAGTGGAGGTATAACAAGTCATTCTTCTATCCTTGCAAGAGCGTTGAATATTCCAGCGGTGGTTAATGTCAAAAACTTTCTTTCAAATGTTAACGATGGAGATATTGTTATAGTTGATGGTTACACTGGAACAGTTATAGTACAACCTGACGAGAATTCTGAAAAAACCTTCAAGAAAAGAAAAGAGGAGTATAAAAATTACAATTTGAAACTTATGGAGATGAAAGATGAGGAATCTGTAACAATCGATGGTAGAAATATAGACCTTTCTGCAAACATTGAACTTTTGGAAGAGGTGGTTGAGGTTAAAAGGTATGGTGGAAGGGGAGTAGGGCTTTTCAGAACAGAATTCATATTTTTGGAAGAGAATGGTTACCCTTCAGTTGAAAAACAGGAAAGTGTTTATAAAAAAATAAGTGAAATAATTTTCCCTGACTCTGTTATAATAAGAACCGTGGATATAGGTGGGGATAAACCTATATATGTAAGAAACAAAGAGGATAATCCTTTTTTAGGTTTCAGGGGAATAAGGGTTTCCCTTTCCAATGAAAAAATTTTGAGGGATCAGTTTAAATCTATCCTGAAAGCGAGTGTTAAGAAAAATCTAAAAATAATGCTCCCTATGGTTTCTAAAATAGATGAGGTTATAAAGGCAAAGATGGTTTTAGATGAGGTCAAAAAAGAACTTTTTAATCAGCAGATAGATTTTGATAAGGATATAGAACTTGGTATCATGGTTGAGGTCCCATCCGTTGCAATTCTTGCTGATGAGTTCGCAAAGTATGTTGATTTCTTCTCTCTGGGTACAAATGACCTTACACAGTACACTCTTGCCGTTGATAGAAACAACACTAATATTTCCCAATACTTTGATTCTTTAGATCCTGCTGTTTTAAAACTTATAAAATTTACAATCGATGCAGCACATGATGCAAACATCTGGGCTGGTATATGTGGAGAACTCTCATCTGATCCTATTGCCGTTCCAATTCTTGTCGGTCTTGGTGTTGATGAGTTATCTATGTCTCCAATTTTCATCCCTGAGATAAAGATGATAATAAAACAACTCTCTTTTGAGGAAACCAAGGAAATTGCAAAAAATGCACTTCTTTTAAAATCTTCAGATAAAGTTAGAGAGTTTATGAAAGGGGTTATATCTGAAAAGTTCCCTAACCTTATAAAATATTTTCTGGGAGAGTTCTATGACAAATAAGGATATGTTATCACTCATAAAAAGTTTTCCATCATTTTTCATCGAAGGTTTTTCGATGGATAAAGATTCTATCGATTTAAAAGGTATAAAAAATATTGTTTATGCTGGAATGGGAGGTAGTGCTATTGCTGGAGACATTTTAAAGGAACTCCTCTATCAATTTTCAAACTATCCATTCGAAGTTGTCAGGAACTATGAACTACCGAATTATGTTTCCGATAAAACTTTTTTAATAATTTCATCTTTTTCAGGGAATACTGAAGAAACTCTTAAATGTTTTAAAGATGGTTTGAAAAGAAAAGCAAAGATTTTGACTTTATCGAGTGACGGTGATGTTGAAAAGATATCAAAGAAGTATCATATAAAACATATAAAACTAAAACTCGATTGTCCACCGAGAGCTGCTCTTGGAATGACTCTTGGTGCTCTGTTGAAGAAGATGACCTTCCTTATTAAAGACAAAAGTTTCAATGATCAGATAGAGGAAAGTTTGTTAAAACTTCCCGATTACAATTTTGACGATGAAAATGCAAAAAAGGTTGCAAAAATTTTGAAAGGGAGAATGGTTAACGTTTATACAGATTCCGCCTTTTCTTCTGTTGCAAAGAGGTTTTCAAACCAACTTCATGAGAATTCAAAACATTTTTCCCATTTCAACTTTTTACCTGAAATGGATCATAACGAGATTGTTGGTCTCGAAAAACCAGATTTTATAAAGACGAAAATTTTTATAATTTTTGTACTCTTCAAACAGATGGATGAAAAAAACAAGAAGAGGACTCTTATAACAGAAAAAATATTGAAGGATTCAGGTTTCGATTCTATGATTTTCGAATTCGAGGATGATAACAGGTTTTTCAACATTCTTGATAGTATGATGACTTTCGATCTTATTTCTTACTATCTTGCAATTGAAAATGGAGTTGATCCGATGAAAATTGAAAGGATCGATATTTTAAAAAAGAGGATCAAAGGATGAAAGTTATAATACCTGCAGCAGGAATTGGTAAAAGGTTACAACCTTTAACCTTCTTTCTTCCAAAGCCTTTGTTCTATGTTGGAAGTAAAAGGATAATCGATTATGTTCTTTCTTCTCTGAGGGATGTTGATATAGACGAATACATTATTATTGTTGGCTATAAAAAAGAAATTTTAATAGATTACCTTCTTAAAAATTATCCTGATAAAAGGTTCACTTTCGTAGTACAGGAAGAACAATCTGGCCTTGGTGATGCTGTTTTCAAAGGACTTTTAAATATAAGGAATCTTGATGTCCCTTTGCTCATACTCCTTTCTGATACCATCATAGAACTCAATGTAGAGAAATTTTTAAAAACAAAAAACTCGAAACTCGCTTTGATGGAAGTGGATGATCCAAAAAGGTTTGGAATCGCAAGGATAGATGGTAAATTTATAACCGATGTTGTTGAAAAACCTAAAAATTTTGTTTCAAATAAAGCGATAGTTGGATTTTACTATTTCAAATCATCTAAAAAACTTTTTGAAAGTTTAAATTATCTTTATGAAAACGATATAAAAACTAAGGGGGAGATACAGTTAACCGACGCGATAAAAAAACTCATAGTTGATGGAGAAAAGATAGAATTCGGTGAGGTTAAAAGATGGATTGACTGTGGAAATTTTAAAACCCTCCTTGTTGCAAACAGTTTGTTATTAAAGTTGGAAAAGAGAAAAAATTTTATCGACAAAACAGTAAGTTTAGAAAACTCTAATGTGATCAAAAATAGTTCAATTTTTAAGAATGTTAAAATATCAGGATGCAAAATAAAAAATTCAATAATTGGAAACGATGTGATTTTAAAAGATTGTAATATAAAAGATTCTATAATTGGAGATAATTCTTCTGTTGAGAATTTTAAAGGTTCGATAGTATGTGGTGAAAATACGATAATAAAAAAATAAAAAAAGGAGCAGAAGATGAAAAGATTTTTAACTTCTGAGTCAGTTGCGGAAGGGCATCCTGATAAACTATGTGATATAATCTCAGATTCGCTTCTCGATTCGATACTTGAACAGGACCCCAACGGAAGGGTGGCTGCGGAAACTATGGCAGCAACCGGAATGATAATAATAACTGGAGAGGTAACTACAACCTGTTATGTTGATACCCAGAAACTCGTAAGAAATGTGGTTAAAGAGGTAGGTTATACTGACCCCGATTATGGGCTCGATTATCAAACATGTGCTGTTGTTACATCGATTCAGGAGCAATCACCTGACATAGCACTTGGAGTTAATGTCGGTGGTGCAGGTGATCAGGGTATGATGTTTGGCTATGCCACAGACGAAACCCCTGAACTTATGCCTATGACTATCTCCTATGCACATAAACTCATAAAAAAGGTTGCAGAACTAAGAAAATTTGGAGAAATCAAATATCTTAGACCTGATGGTAAATCGCAGGTAACGGTTGAGTATGTTGACGGTATACCAAAAAGAATCGATGCTATAGTTTTGAGTGTTCAGCACGATCCTGATGTTGATCAGAAAAAGATAAAAGAGGATATGGTTGAAAAAGTTATAAACGAGGTTATAGATAGTAAACTAAAGGATTCTAACACAAAACTCTTTGTGAACCCTACAGGAAGGTTCGTTGTTGGCGGACCTCTTGCTGATACAGGTTTGACAGGTAGAAAAATAATAGTTGATACATATGGTGGAATGGCTAAACATGGAGGTGGTTGTTTCTCTGGAAAGGACCCATCAAAAGTGGATAGATCTGCAGCTTATATGTGCAGATACATTGCAAAAAACCTCGTTGCAGCAGGTGTTGCAAAAAAAGTTGAAATACAGGTTGCTTACGCAATAGGTGTTGCGGAACCGGTATCAATCGCTGTAGATACTTTCAACACATCCAAATATGATGATGAAAAGATAGTTAAAGTTGTAAGGGAGATATTTGATCTGACACCAGGTGGAATAATAGAGCAGTTAAAACTTAGAAGACCTATATATAAGAAGACAGCATCATACGGACATTTTGGAAGAGAGGAAGAAGGTTTCACATGGGAAATTTGCGATAAAGTTGATGAGATAAAAAAATTTTTAAAATGAAGAGGTTATTATGAACTACGATATAAAAGACATTAAACTATCAGAAAAAGGTTTAAAAAGGATTGAATGGGCTTACCAAGATATGCCTGTTTTAAAAAGTATACATAAGGAGTTTTCTAAAAACAAACCATTGAAAAATTTGACTATAGGTGCATGTCTCCATGTTACTTCAGAAACAGCAAATCTTATGAGAGTTTTAAAAGATGGTGGAGCTTCAGTTTCATTATGTGCTTCAAACCCTCTATCAACTCAGGATGATGTTGCTGCATCTCTGGTTAAGGATTTTAAAATACCTGTTTTCGCAAAAAAAGGTATAGATGATAAGGGTTATTACAAGCATATTAAGAGTGTTCTTAAAACTGAACCTGATATTACTATGGATGATGGAGCTGACCTCGTTACAATGCTTCACAAAGAGTTTTCTCAGTTATCTACGAAAGTGATCGGTGGAACTGAGGAAACAACAACCGGAGTGATAAGGTTGAAGAGTATGGAAAAGAACGGTATCTTGAAATATCCCATAGTTGCTGTAAACGATTCTTACACAAAGTATATGTTTGATAACAGATATGGAACCGGACAATCCACTATAGATGGAATTTTAAGAGCTACAAACAGGTTACTCGCAGGTTCAACTTTTGTTGTTGCAGGTTACGGTTGGTGTGGCAGGGGGCTCGCATTCAAGGCGAGGGGACTCGGAGCGAATGTTATAGTTACCGAAGTTGCACCTGTTAAAGCGTTAGAGGCTTTAATGGATGGTTTCAGAGTTATGAAGATGGATGATGCATGCAAGAAAGCGGATTTTATAGTTACTTTGACTGGTGATATAAATGTTGTAGATGAAAAGCATTTTAAAATAATGAAAAACAATTGTATTGTTGCAAATTCTGGACATTTCGATGTTGAGATAAACAAAAAGGCTTTAGAGAAGATGACCGTTAAAAAAAGAGAGATAAGACCATTCCTTGTTGAACACACATTTAAGGATGGAAGAAAGGTTTATCTTCTCGCTGAGGGAAGGCTGATAAATCTTGCATCGGCTGAAGGTCATCCCGCTTGTGTTATGGACATGTCTTTTGCAAATCAAGCATTATCTGTAAAGTATATAAAGGATAACTACACAAAACTTTCAAAGAAGGTTTACAAACTCCCTGATCACATCGATATAGATATAGCGAGAAGAAAGTTGAACTCAATGGGTGTAAAATTTGATAAATTAACCAAAGAACAGGAAGAGTATTTAAAATCATGGGAAGAAGGGACATAAAGATTTCTGTTGTTGTTCCCATCTTCAATGAGGATGGGAACATCGATAAACTCTACAATGAGTTGAAAGATAATTTAGAAGATTATCAATATGAAATCATTTTTGTAGATGATGGTTCAACGGATAATTCTTTTAAGATACTTGAAAATTTATCTCTGAAAAATCAGAATGTGAAAGTGGTTCAACTCGCAAAAAATTTTGGGCAGTCCGCTGCTTTTCAGGCAGGTTTCGATAAGGCAAAAAATGAAATTATCGTTACTATTGATGGAGATCTACAGAACGATCCAAAAGATATCCCTTCCATGATAGATTATCTTTTAGATAACGATTTCGATATGGTTGTCGGTTGGAGAAAAAAAAGACATGATCCTTTCTTTTCAAAGAAGATCCCTTCGATGGTAGCAAACAAGGTAATTTCAAAGGTTTTAAAATTAAAAATACATGATACAGGTTGCAGTCTAAAAGTTTTTAAAAAATCAATACTGGAAGATTTAAACCTTTATGGACAGATGCACAGGTTCATACCATATCTTTTGTACTCAAGAGGTTACAGGATAGGTGAGGTTGTGGTTCAACATCGTGAAAGATACAGAGGAAAAAGTAAGTATGGTTTCTCAAGGATAATCAATGTTTTACTTGATCTCTTCACAGTAAAATTCCTTAACGATTTTTCAACGAATCCTATCATTGTTATAGGAGGACTATCATTTTTCTCTTTTCTTTTAGGGATTTTATCATTTGTATTACTTATTTTGATGAAGGTTCTCAAAAATGTTGATATGACTGGAAACCCATTACTTCTTATTTCAGTCTTCTTGTTTTTAATATCTGTTCAACTTTTAATGATAGGACTTTTGAGTGAAATAATGATAAGAACATATTTTGAGACTACTCGAAAGAATACCTACAGAATAAAAAGACTCATAGGTGATGATAAAAAATAAAAATATCCTCGCCTTATGCACAACCGCTTTTTTCAACGATCGTGGTTGTCATACAAGAATTTTAAAAATTTTAAAATATATGGAAAATGGAAATAACAGAATCGATCTTGTTTGCTACTCTTATGGAAGGAATATAGAAGGTTACAGGATATACAGGGTTGGAAAACTTTTTAAGTATTTTGATCCTGTTGGTTTTCACTTTTTGAAGATCATTTTTGATGTTCAAATTTTTTTTAAGGCTTTTAGAATGTTAAGAGAAAAAGATTACGATTATATTCTATCTTTCACACATGAAGCTGGAATCCTTGCTCTGATATTAAAATTTGTTTATAAAAAGGAGTATATACTCGATTATCAGGGCTCTCTTTACTCTGAGTTATCAACTTCAAATTTTATATTCAAAATTCCCCCATTTTCTTTTTTTATAATATTAATTGAGAGGTTGGTTGAAAAATATAGTTACGCTATAATCTACAATACAAATTTTAATTTTTCAAAATCCAGAAAAAATAGAAGGTATTTCGTAGATGACGAAATAATATTTTACGAGAAGGATAAAGAACAACATTATAACTGCTCATCCCCGAAGAGAATCGTTTGGGTTGGAGTTAACACCAAAGTCCAGAACCTTTCCACTTTTCTTAAAATCGCTGAAAATATTGTTGAAAAAAAAGATGCTCTCTTTTATATAATAACATTTCCTCTGAATAAGAAGATAAAAGAGAGATTTAAAAGATACAAAGATAAAATTATTTTTATTGAAAAGGTCCCTTATGAAGAATTGCCTGCTTATTTGAAGAAGGCTGATATCTGTGTTAGTACAAAGTTGGATTCTACGGAAGGCAGTGGGAAACTTCACCTTTACAAAAAATACTGTAAAAATGTTTTATCACTTGATTCCAAAATTTCAAGAGAGATTTTGGATGAAAAACAGATAGTTAGAAACTTGGAAGATATGGAGAAGAAAATTCTGGAGATAATGGAATGATTTTCGAATTTATAGTAATAATTGTTTCAATAGTACTTCTCGTTTTCCATTTAGAATTTTTTGTTATAATTCTTTTATCTTTGCTTTTCATACATCGAATTTTTGTAACATTGAAAAAGGAGAATAAACCTAACATACATAAAAAGTATTTCATAACACCTTCATCGCTTTCGAGTAAACTCCTTACAGAACTTTTAAATTCGAATGTTTTTGAAGGTGAATTTCATATATTATCGAAAGCAAGTGTTAACAACCAAAACGAATTAACTTTAAAAAATATTCGGATGATGAAAAAGAAGGGAAATATAATCTATTCCAATATAGAGAACAGGATTACCGATATACTTTCATATTCCTATAAAAACAATCTTATACTTATAGTTAATGAGGAGAAAATACCAAAAAATCTTATTAAAATGTTTAACATTAGAATCATAGATATTTCTTCCATCTTGGAAGAAAAAAAGGAAGAGTTGAGGGGTAGGAAATTAAAAGTTGAGATAACTGAAAAGGTTGAAGATGGTTATTATTGTAAAAGGAAGGATCTAAAGGATGTTATAATTTTCTTAAAAAATGGTGAATACCCCTTGAATATTGGTGAAGAAATAGATGTTGAAGTTGAAAATATTTTTGAAACTCCACAAAAAAGGATAATTTATGTCAAAAGAAGTTATTGACAAACTTTCCTTTATAGTTGTTGGTGCCGGGAAATCTTTAAGGTTTAAAAGTAGAAAGATATTTTACATGATCGATGGTAAAACACCACTTTTGATTTTTACCTTAAAAAATATAATGTTTGCTTTTGAAAAAAAAGCGGAGTTGATTTTTGTCCATTCCAAAGAGGATAAAAAGAAAATTGAAAATTTGTTTAAAGAGTTCAAAATTGATAATGTTAAACTTGTTGAAGGAGGAGAAGAGAGACCTTTATCGGTGATAAATGGGCTTTTAGCGGCATCTAATGATACGGTTTTTATACATGATTGTGCCAGACCTTTTTTGACCAAGAAATTCCTTTTGTCCGTATTTGAAACGTATAAAAAAGATGGCAAACCCCTAACTCCATATGTAAAACCTTTCGATACAGTTAGGGTTAAAGAGAACGGAAAAGTTAAAACCCTCAGCAGAGACGATGTTATGCTTATACAGACCCCGCAAGTTTTGAAAAAGAGTTTATATCTTCCCATTTTGAAAAAATATCTTGAAAAAAAGATATATCTAACGGATGATGTTGAATACTTATTGAGGGAAGGTATTGAAGTCAATTTTGTTGAAGGTGAAAGGAAAAATATCAAGGTAACCGACCAAAACGACATAAATCTTGTCGAAACTATTTACAAAGGATGGAATAAATGAAAGTTGGAATAGGTATAGATGCACACAGATTTTCACGGGACAGGAAACTTATTCTTGGAGGAATAGAGATACCTTATGAGATGGGACTCGATGGACATTCAGATGCTGATGTTTTGACCCATGCTGTTATTGACTCCATTCTCGGTGCTTTGGGAAAAGGGGATATAGGAAGAATTTTCCCGGATTCTGAAGAAAGGTATCGTGGGATATACTCTATAAAATTACTTGAAAAGGTGAAAGATATGTTCTCTTTCAATATAATCAATCTTGACACAGTGATAATATGTCAGAAACCAAAACTTTCAAATTACATGGATTCGATGGTTGAAAAAATATCCAGAGCTCTTGGTATTGAAAAATGTAAAGTTTCTGTGAAAGCTACCACAACGGAGTACATGGGATTTACTGGAAGGGGAGAGGGTATCTGTGCTGTAGCGATTGTTTTGCTTGAGGATATGAATAGTAATGAAAAATAAATTATTCTTTTTTTTGTTCATTCTATTTTTCTCATCTATCCTTTTTGCAGGTGAAGTTGCTAATCCTGTTATAAATTTTTTGAAGAGCAAGAATATTTCAAACACTATAATAGTTTTAATAATTTCAACATTGCCAATCTTTGAATTAAGGCTTGGCCTTCCACTCGCTTTAACTCTTTTTAAAATAGATTATCCAACTGCTTTATTCTATTCTCTTTTAGGAAACTTTATCCCAGTTATTCCAATACTTTTGCTTTTGAAAGGTTTTTATAGAATGTTTGAAAAGGTTAAACCTGTTAAGAGATTTCTTGATTGGATAATAGAAAGAACAGAGAAAAAATCAAAGGATGTAAAGAAGTATGAATTCTGGGGATTAGTTGTATTGGTTGGAATACCCCTACCTGGAACAGGTGCATGGACTGGCTCTTTGGCAGCCGTAATTTTAAACCTTGATTTTAAAAGATCGCTTGTAGCAATATCTTTAGGGATAATTCTTGCTTCCTTTATAGTTTCCATCTTTGTTTTTATGGGAAAGTTGGGTGTTGTTGCAGCATCCTTGTTGATCGTTTCAATTTATATTATAGAAATTATCAGAACAAAAAGGTATGCAAAGTAGTTGTATTATTGTCGGAACATTTACAAAAAGTGAAAGCGATGAGAGGATCAACAAAACAATAGTTGAAATGAAAGATCTATCATCATCACTTAACATGAAAAGTAGAGAGGATGTTATCCAAAGAATAGAGAAGATAAACCCAGCGTTTTATATTGGAAAAGGAAAAGTTGATGAGATCAAAGTGATAGCGGAAAATCTGAAGGTTGATTATGTTATTTTTTCTAACTCTTTAACACCATTACAGAAAAGGAATCTTGAAAAATATCTCGATCTATCCGTTATGGATAGAACAGAACTGATTTTAATGATATTTGAAAAGAACGCTAAAACAACGATATCTAAACTTGAGAGTGAACTTGCAAAATGGACATACTTGTTACCGAGGTTGACAGGTAAAGGTATAACGATGTCCCAAACAGGTGGAGGAATTGGAACAAGGGGACCTGGTGAAAAAAAACTTGAAGTTGACAGGAGGTATATAGAAAAAAGGATTGGGATATTGAAAAGGAAGATTAAAGATTATCAGAAAAGTATTAAAGTAAAAAGTGAAAGAAGAAAAAATCTTTTCAGGGTAGCTCTATTTGGTTACACCAACGCTGGAAAGACAACAATTATGAATAGGTTAACCAAAAACAACTTTTTTACAGATGATAAACTTTTCACAACACTCGATACTGTAACAAGAAAACTTGAAAGGTATATTGTTTTGACTGATACTGTTGGTTTTTTGGGAGATCTTCCCCACGAAATAATAGAATCTTTTAAATTGACCATAGAGGAAGCATCAGATTCTGATCTTAAACTTTTTGTTGTTGATATTTCAGACCAGTATGTTGATCTTGTTCTTGATGATATGGCAAAGGTTATAGATCAACTGAAACTCAATAATGGGGATATAATCTATGTGTTCAACAAAATAGATCTTCTTTTGCACTTTAACAGAATTGATTATTTTAAAGATTTATATAAAAATTCTATTTTTATTTCTGCAAAAACTGGAGAGAATTTTGAACTTTTAAAAAAAGTTATACTTGAAGAGTTCTATAAAAAACTCGATTATTTTGAAATTTCAACAGATGATGAAAATCTAAAAAAAATTTTAAACTATGTTAACAGGTATGGAATAATAAAAGATATAAAAAGTGATGAGAGAAACATTATAAAATTTTATATACCAAAAAAATATTCGAAATTTATAAAAGTTAACTTCTCATAGTGTTATGGAAAAACTATCTATAATCGGTTTAGGAAGGTTTGGAAAAAATTTCAAAAGGAATTTTGAGAGAGTGTTCGATGGTGAAAAAGTATACTATACATATGATAAAAATTTCAAAAGAGAACTGGATAGAAGAAAACTTTTTAAATCTGATATAATACTCATATCAGTTAATGATGATTCGATTTTAGATGTTTTAAAAAATATTGAAGATTATGAGAAGGAGGTTATAGTTGTTTCAGCATCTTTTGAGATGGAAAAGGCAAAAATGGTTTTAAAGAAAGCATCAAACATCTCCATTTTTCATCCCATTCAATCCTTCACATACTCTGATAAACCTGAAATATTTAAAAATATATACGCAACGGTTCAGTCTTTAAAAAAATCCGTATTTTTGGAAAAATTTTCAAAGTTAAATGGAATAAAAGTTATAAAATTGAAAAATGTTGATAGAAAGAAATACCATCTTTCTTCAATGTTGGCTTTGAATTATACTTTGACTCTACTTTATTTTTCTGAAAAAATCTTCAAAGAGTCTACCTCTAAAAGTGTTCAAAAGAGTCCATTTTTACCTGTTTTAAAAAATCTTTTGGAAAAAGTTGAAAGAAAAAGTATACAAGAAGTTATAACTGGACCTTCCAAAAGAGGGGATTTGAAATTGATAAAAGAAATTTCTAAGAATTTGGATGATAGAGATTTGAAGAGACTCTTTACAGTTCTTGATAAGATTACGAGGGAAAGATTAAAATGAAAGGTATTGCTGTTGATATAGGGAATTCAAAAATAAAGTTTGGATTTTTTTCAAAAGGACAAATTTCAAAGGTTTACAATTTTGACGAGGATATTTCAAAAAAAATTTTAAAATTTTCTCCTGAAAAAATATATGCCATATCGGTGAACAGAAAAAATAAAAAAATTTTTGAAGATCTTTTGGTTAAGAAGTTAAAATATGAAGTTACTTTCCTTGAAAAGAAGAGAGATCTTTTTGAATCAGAATATTCTTTTGAAAATATTGGTATAGATAGGTTCGTTTCAGTATATTATGCTATAAAAAATAAAATTTATCCATCAACAATAATTGATCTTGGGACTGCAGATACATTTGACTATATCGATTCAAGAGGCAAACATCTCGGTGGATTCATATCAGCAGGTTTGCAAACTATATCTTTTTCGCTCGATAAAAGAGCGGATAAACTTTTTAAAGTTGATATCGATTCTTTCGATGAGAGAATAGGTAAAAATACAGAGGAAGCACTCAAAAATGGAATTTTCCTCCAATGGCTTTCTGGAGTTTTAACCTTCATAAGTTTTGGGAAGAAAATTCTTGGTGAGACAAAAATAGTTGTAACTGGTGGTAACTCCTATCTTGTAAAAGATTATGTAAAAGACTGTTTGCTCGATAGAGAGTTTTTATTAAAATCTATATATGAGTATGGAAAAGATTTTTACAGTTGAAAAGGTTGAAGAACTTTCTGAAATTGTAGATTTCATATTAAATATTAAGGTAAGTTCACCTGTAATTTTCCTGTATGGGAATCTTGGTGCTGGAAAGACAGAGTTTGTGAGAAGTTTCTCAAAAAGGTTTGGTATAGATAATGTTTCAAGTCCAACTTTTAATATAGTACATTGTTATGAGAATGATAATGTTAAGATAACACATATAGATCTTTACAGGATAACAAGTTTAAGTCATTTTTTCGAACTTGACCCTTATCAACTTTTTGAGGAATCAACCTTCACTTTCATAGAATGGCCAGAGATTCTTGACTCCCTTGACTTTTATGATTACCATTTGATAAAAATATTCTTTGAGTTTTTTGATGATAAGAGAAAGGTTAAAATTTTATGTTAGATATTTTTATTTCATCTGTAACATCACAGTTATCTGTTCTTATTTTTAGCGATAGGATAAACTATTTTAAAAAGGTTGAGGATAAAGATTTTTTGGTAGAACTTCCAAAGATTTTTGATAATGATGATGTTAAAAAAATTTTAAAAGATGATATTTTAGGAAATATTTTCATCCTTTCAAAAGTTGGAAAACTGACAGGGATGAGAATCGGAGAATCTTTTGCAAAAGGACTTATTTTTGGGGACGATGAAGGTAAACTCATCAGATTTAACGCACATGATGTTTTAGGGTTCTTTTCAAAAAGTGAAAATAAGATTCTTTCCATAATTAAGATAAGAAAGAATTCTTACTCGTTGGCACTCTTTTCAAATAGAAATGTTTTCAGAAGGATTTCAAGAGATTTTGAACTTCAGGGTGATGAACTTAAAAATTATATTGAAAGAAACAGATTTTTCTTGATAGGTGAAGGAGCGAAAGATTTTCTTCCTTCAATAGATGAGAAGTATCTTTTTCCTGATGCTTTAAAGATGTTCCACTATCACAGGGGTATTAATGGAAAAGATAATGGTTTTGATACCTGCATGTAATGAGGAAAGATTTATAGGAAACCTAATAAAAAAAATTAAAGAGATATACAAATTTAAAGTTATTGTTGTTGATGATGGTTCAAAGGATAACACCTACCTTGAAGCGAGTAAAGTTGCAGATTATGTAATCAGACATGAGGTAAATAAGGGGAAAGGACAATCTATAATAGATGGTTTGAATTTCGTATTTAAAAAATGTGAATATCTTATTCTTATGGATGGAGATTTTCAACATTCTCCTGAAGATATTAAAAATTTTATTGGAACAGATTTTTCAAAGTATGATATAGTTATAGGTAAAAGGGAAATGAATTTTAAAAACATGCCTTTTGATAGATACCTTACAAATAGAACTACAACTCTTGTCACATCATTACTTGCAACAAAGAGAGTTTTTGACTCTCAATCAGGTTTTAGAATGGTTAAAGTTGACTCTATGAAAAGGTTGAATTTGAAGTATAAAAGATTTCAGATAGAATCGGAGATGCTTATCAAAGCGGGAAGGATGAAGATGAATATTGGATATGTCGATATTCAGACTATATATGGGGATGAGAGGTCAAAGATAAACAAAGTTTTAGATACTTTAAGATTCATAAAAATGTCACTGGAGATGTTATGTCTTTAAAAATTCTTATTTCAAACGATGATGGCTATTATGCTGAAGGTATAAAAACTTTAAAGGAGATTCTAATTTCCTTGGGACATCAGGTTTTTGTTGTTGCACCGATGCAGAACCAATCTGCAACGAGTCATTCTTTAACTTTAACTATACCTTTAAGGATAAACAGGGTAAGCAAAAACGAGTATATAACAACAGGGACCCCAACTGATTGTGTTTTGATAGCAACACATGGACTCATCAAGGAAAAATTTGATTATGTTTTTTCAGGTATAAATCATGGTCCAAATATGGGAGAGGATGTGATATATTCTGGAACAGTTGCTGCTGCTATGGAGGGTATTCTTATGGATATACCTTCAGTTGCTTTTTCAATGGCTGCTTTTGAGAATATCAATTTTTCAAACGCTAAAAATGTTGTTCCAAAAATAATTGAACTTCTACAAAAGTTTGGTAAAAAGAAAAGGCTACTATTGAATGTAAATATACCGAATGGACAAATAAAAGGATATAGAATTACAAAACTTGGTAGCAGAATTTACTCTGATTCTCTTATAACAAAAGTAGACCCAAGAGGAAGAAGATATTACTGGATAGGAGGGGAAAAACCAACATTCAAGATGAAAAAAGGGACTGATTTTGAGGCTATAGAAAAGGGATATGTTTCTATAACACCCATCACTTTTGATCTAACGGATTTCAACATATTAAAAAATTTAAAAAAGGTAGCAAAAGATGTCTTTTGAAGATTTGAGAAAGAAGATGGTTGAAAACCAGTTGAAAAAAAGGGGAATTGAAGATGAAGATCTTTTGAAGGTTATGGGGGAGATTCCAAGGGAGTTGTTTTTACCGAAAGAACTTTCAAATCTTGCTTACGATGATTCTCCAGTTCCAATAGGTTATGGTCAGACAATATCACAACCATACATAGTAGCAAAGATGACTGAACTTTTAAATGTAAAAAGAACTGATAAAATTCTTGAAATTGGGACAGGTTCAGGTTATCAAACAGCGATACTTTCAAAACTCGGAAAGGTGGTTTTTTCGATAGAGAGGATAAACGAATTGAAGAAATTTGCTGAAGGGAATCTAAAAAAACTTGGGATAACCAATGTCTTTTTGATGACAGGAGATGGAACTATAGGGCTTTCAAACTATGCACCTTTTGATAAGATTATGGTAACAGCAGCATCACCACAGATACCAAAAAATTTTATTGACCAGTTGTCTGATAAAGGTATAATGATTTTACCACTTGGTGACATATCTTTGCAGGTTTTAACGAAGGTCACAAAAAATGATGATCAGATTAAAATAGAAAAATACGACTACTGCAGATTCGTTCCACTTTTAGGTAAATACGGATTTTTTGATAACGGGGTGTAGCGCAGATGGAAGCGCGCTTGGTTCGGGACCAAGAGGTCGCTGGTTCAAGTCCAGTCACCCCGATTTTTAAAATTGGGGACGGTGCTTGACTTGTGACAGTATTATTTTTGTAGAGTAGCAGAGGGATATAAATTTTCATATGAGCAATATTGGGGAATAATTTATTGACAAGGAGTGATTTGTTTGCTAAGATCGAAAAAAAGAAGAAAGAA
>LDZU01010437.1_pt1 | contig 51602 bp, 40 predicted proteins | sample 615531 | NCBI WGS metagenome assembly LDZU01 (sample SAMN03408293, study PRJNA278302) | terrestrial metagenome | isolation source: oil reservoir sample SB2 | place: USA: Alaska, North Slope, Schrader Bluff formation | collected 2011-09 | reverse complement strand
GGTTGACCTTCTTAATACTGACTTTATTTGTCATAAAGCAGGTAGTGGGATACCAGGGTGGGGAACAATGGTGAATCAAAACTGGGAATCACACAAAACTTGACATAATGAGAAGCTTGTGCTTATAATAATGGGTCGTTTTTTATATGTTACTAATGGAGGTATAAAATGACTCCTCTTCCAAAACGGAAGTTATCGAAAGGGCGAAGGGATCGTCGTAGAGCACATGACGCATTGAAAGCACAAAACTTAGTTCAGTGCAGTAATTGCGGAGAGATGCGGTTGCCGCATACTGTTTGCCCAAGTTGTGGTTTTTACAAAGGGCGTGAAGTCGTTGAAGTTGATAACGAATAAACCTTTTAATGACCAATCTAGGCGCTGAAAAATTCAGCGCTTTTTTTATTAAACTTTATAGGGAGTGAACAATCTGTAAAGGCGAGCAGGTATTTTCCCATTGATCGAAGTGTAATCAACCTCATTGACAACATTTTCTACCAATCCTGACTGATGAAAAAGATTTATCAGGTTCATTTGTTTATATGGTATCTTGACGGAAATGCTCATTGTTGCATCATATAAGTTTTCTTTGATACGAACCTGTAAATCTTCCATTCCCAGACCGGTTTTTGCTGAAATCCGAACTGCATTCTGGAATTGAGGAAAATTACGGTTGATCTCGCTTTCTTCCACTTTTTTGTCACATTTGTTCAGAATGGTCAACATAGGAATGTCATCTGCTTTGATTTCTATAAGAGTTTGAATCACGCTTTGCCATTGTGCATACGCATCTGGATTGGAAATGTCAACAACATGAAGTAAAAGATCTGCTTCGACGATATCCTCCATAGTAGCGCGGAAAGCTGCAACCAGTTGGTGAGGGAGTTTTTGAATGAATCCAACGGTGTCAGTGATCAGCACTTCTTTTCCATCGGACAGCCAGAGTTTCCGCGTGGTGGGATCTAGCGTCGCAAACAATTGATCTGCTACGTAAACATCTGCCTTGGTTAAACGATTGAGGAGAGTAGATTTCCCGGCATTGGTATACCCGACCATTGCGATCAAAGGCATATTAGCCTTTTTTCGTTTTAAACGGGTTTGTTGGCGATGATCCTGTACTTTATCCAGCTCGTTTTTTAAGGCACTGATTTGTTCCCTGATCTTGCGCCGGTCCACTTCTAGCTGAGTTTCTCCCGGACCGCGTAAACCGACTCCCCCTACACTTCCTGTACGACCAGCTCCACCTCCAGCTTGCCTGACCAAATGTGTCCAGGCGCGTGTGAGCCTTGGATAGAGATATTCATATTGGGCAAGTTGAACCTGAAGTTTCCCTTCACTCGTATTGGCATGTTGGGCAAAAATGTCGAGAATTAAGCCAGTACGATCAATGACTTTTGTGCCTTCTGGTAATTGTTCCTCCAGTTCACGAAAATTACGGGGGTTAAGTTCTTCGTCAAAAATTACCATATCTGCTTGTAAAACTGAAACCAATTCTTTCAGTTCGTTGACTTTACCAGAGCCGATAAAGGTTGAAGGGTTGGGTTTATCCAATTTTTGGGTAAGTTCTCCCACGACTTCCACGCCTGCTGTATCGGACAAAAGATATAGTTCTTCAAGAGAGCTTTCCATTGATAGAAGTGAATTCTCAGTGGCACACTCAATGCCAACCAGAATTGCTTTTTCACGCGGAGGAGTCGTGGAAAGGACCAAATTTTTTGCCATAATATCCTTTTTGGTAAATTTGTAACTGCAAAAAGCAGTTCGTAAATTTATGTAAATCTATGATTGAATTTTACTAGAACCTTTATAAGATTCGACACGAAAAGGCAAACCCGGTGAAAACCGGGGTGCAAAGCTATGGGTCTAAAGCACATACTTGCCATGATCGCCAGACGCCGAAAACGGGTTTCATATTGTTGAAACGAACTTACAGTTTTTTCATTGTGTGCTTTGCAGCCAATGACACAATAAATTACCTACGATCTGTAAGCTATCTGCTGAGATATTCTCGATGGTATCTTGGGTTGTATGCCAAAAATCATAATCAAAATCAATCAAGAGTACAGCGGGAATACCGTGATTCAAGAAGGGTACATGGTCGTCGATCATGGTATATTTTTCTTCTGGAATGAAATAGGAAAGATAATCAAGCTCCTCTGCGGCTGTCCAAATTTCTTCGACTAGGTCTGGGGTTGAGTTCTTTTCCTGAAATACATTTAATTTCGCATCTCCGATCATATCTATGATAACTACCTTGTGGGGATTCTGCGTGAGATGCTCGACAAAATAATCTGCTCCAATGCTCCATTCCCAACCGTCGAGGTGCCCCTGATCTTCTCCATCGAAAAACACTAACCATACCTGAGCATCGTCAGATACTGCTAGAACTCTGCTTAGTTCAAGTAAAACGGCGGTTCCGGATGCGCCATCATTTGCTCCTGGTACAGGGTATTTCTGAAATGCAGAATCCACATCTCGATCTGCCTTTGCTCGAGTGTCATAGTGGGTAGCGATGATAAAAATATTTTCGCCATTCCCCTTTTTTGCGATGATATTTTGTAAAGCAACACCACCATATTCAAACGACTGGGCTTGGGTGCTCCAAGAATTATCCTGCAACGTACTGGTGATATAACTGGCTGTTTCTTGAATGGCTTTACTGCCTGGAATACGTGCTCCAAAACCCAGTTGGGTCTGCACATGGTTATAAGCTTTCTCGCCCGAAAAAACTTTTTCAGTGCTTGACGCTGAACAACCCGTGAGTATCGCGAGAAGTATGACAATTACAAAAAAACGATTCATGAATCTCATCAAAGAAGTCCTTTAAACATTTTCATTTCATTAATGGAACGTTCTGCAAGTGCAGCTTTTCGTTCTTGTTTTTCACGAATTTTGGGAATAATAGGAGCTAATATTCCGAAATTAGCTTTCATAGGTTGGAAAAAATCTCTGTCTGCATGTGATACATAGTGGCAGAGTGCTCCGACCATGGTGGAAGTTGGAAATTCTACTAATTGTTCATTGTGGAGGAAGCGAGCAGCATTGATACCAGCTACCAGACCGGAAGCAGCATTTCCCAAGTATCCTTCTATCCCTATTAACTGACCGGCAAAGAATAGGTCTTTGCGGTTACGGGCTTGTAACCGTTGATTGATGAGAGTGGGCGCAAATAAAAATGTGTTACGGTGCATTTGCCCGTAGTGCACAAATTCAGCCTTTTCCAATCCGGGTATCAACCGGAAGATACGCTGCTGCTCAGGGAAGATCAGATTTGTCTGAAATCCAACCATGTTGTAGATCGTGTTGTGAAGGTTATCCTGTCGCAGCTGAACAACAGCATAGGGAGGGGTACCTTCTACCATTTTTCGCAATCCAACAGGACGTAGAGGTCCAAATGCCAGTGCGTTCAATCCACGGCGGGCTATCTCTTCAACGGGCAAACATCCTTCAAAAAAATGTCCGGGACCGGCATCTACGCCTGTTTGAATTTCACCCTCAAAGGATTTTAGGGGAATTTGCTTTGCTTTCACCAACTCTTCAACGAAGCGATAATACTGTTCACGCGTCATTGGACAATTAAGATAATCTCCATTCGGTGAATTACCCTTCCCATAGCGGGAACCGCGGAAAGTTAGAGAGTGATCAATAGAATCTTCTGCAATGAGGGGGGCGATCGCGTCAAAGAAGAAAAGATTACTTTCTCCATGGAACGCCTGTAGTGATTTTGCCAAAGACGAGGAGGTAAGTGGACCAGTGGCAATGATGGTTAGCCCGGAAGGAATGACCGATATTTCCTGTCTGATGATCTCAATATTAGGGTGATTTGATAGGGTGTTTGTTAATTCTCGCGCAAAAAGTTGACGGTCAACAGCAAGGGCAGCACCAGCTGGTACACACGTGCGGTCAGCCACCCTGCAAATAATGGAATTTAATAACTCCATTTCCTGATACAGTAATCCTGTACCATTACTTTTTAGCTTCGACCCCAGAGAGTTTGAACAGACCAATTCCCCCAAAAACTCTGTATGATGTGCCTCTGTTTGCTTAGCAGGACGCATCTCATAGAGCTGGACGTGAATACCTCGTTCGGCAGCTTGCCAGGCTGCCTCACTGCCAGCTAAGCCACCACCAACGATACGAAGGACGGGTTGCATACAAAAAATTTTATCATCAATCGAATTGGTACAAATATTGCATAGTACACGCATTTACGCTATACTCGAATTCAAATGTATCAAAAAATTAACACAAAACCTCACCTGAATACCAAACCACAGACAACTGCTCATCTGGCGCAAACCATGGCTTTGCTCAATATGGGCAATGGAGAATTAGAAGAGGAAATCCAGAAGAATCTGGCGTCCAACCCGGCTCTTGAGGTGGATGAGGTAAAACACTGCGCCATTTGTGGAGGCGTTATCTTAGAAGGAACTCGCTGTAGGAACTGCTTGAACAAACAATTGCAGGGCGAATCGCAATTTTTGACCTTTGTATCAACTAGAGAACAGGCTAAACCATTTCTGGATGGTGATAATGACCAGTATTTCGAAGACGGTACGGTTGATACACAAACCCTACCGGAGTATATATTACGCCAGATAGGGGTGGAATTAGGTGATAATGAAAAACTGGTCGCAGCCAGTATCCTGACACAAATTGATGAGGATGGTTTTGTTGACGTGGATGTTTTGGAATTATCCAGTTATTATCATGTGCCCATTTCCTCCGTTGAAAAAGTAAAAAAAGCAATTCAACATGCTGATCCGATTGGGGTAGGGTCAAAAGATGCACAGGAAGCGATGCTGGTGCAAGCTGACGAATTAAAGAGAATTCGCGATATTCCTGAACTTACTGAAAAGATCATTGCTGAAAATTATCGACAGCTATTAAAAAAACAATATCAGGAAATTGCTCGTGAACTGGATGTGACAAGTTCGAAAGTCGAGGAAGTTGCACTGTTCATAACCGAAAATTTAAATCCATTTCCGGCACGATCCAGCTGGGGTGATATCCGTGATCAAAATAAAGATGATTTTGTACGCTTAGGAGAAGCTGATATCGTTTTAAGCTATCTTGATAATGACCCTCAAAATGTGATCGTGATCGAAATATTCCAGCCAATGAACAGCAATTTGATTTTGAATGCTGCCTATCAACAGGCTTTGAAAGATTCAGAAAAAGAAATAAAAATGAAAATGCGTGAAGATTTGGATAGGGCATCACTCTTTATTAAATGTTTACAGCAGCGTACCAATACTATTCTTAGAATGATGCAGCTCCTGGTAACAATCCAGGAGAAATATATTCGAGAGGGAGATCGCTATTTAAAACCGATCACCAGAGCACAAATTGCGAAGAAATTGAATGTTCATGAATCAACTGTTTCAAGGGCTGTGTCATCCAAGATCGTGCAGATGCCCAATCGGAAGGTATACCCATTATCAGTTTTCTTTGACCGTAGTTTACAGATCAGAACCGAAATCAAAGGAATAATTGAAGAAGAAAAAGAACCTTTGAGTGATTTGCAGATCATGAAAAAGCTTGAAAAGAGAGGGATTTCTATTGCACGAAGAACAATTGCCAAATACAGGGATATGGAAGGGATTCCCCCTGCATACCAAAGAAAAGAAAGGTCATCATGACCGCTTTCATTGACCTGATAAAAAACCGGACAATTTCTTTTATTGAATTAGAGTCAATACTGAATCTCTTGGATGATCCTGTTATTTTAGTAGACCAAAATGATGAGATTGCACTGGTAAACAGCGCTCTGGTGGAGGCGACCGCATTTCCATCACATGAGATTATTCAAACGCCATTTCGGTCGCTGCTGCTGGAAGAACGAGCCGATAATGGGGGAATTCGACATAAGTTACTCCGAAAAAATAGGCGGGCACTTGATGTACAGATTCACAAATCGATCCTGGATGATAAACAGCGTTGGAAGATATACATCCTAATTCCAAGTTTGCAGGCTCACACACACTATGACGAAAGTATACAGGAGCTGCTTTCTTCCTACGCAAAAATAATCACGATACAAGACGAATCCTATACAATATTTTGTGAAAAAGGATTGGAAATACTGGCAGATACATTTCAGTTTGATTTGTTAGGTATCTACTTTGACGAGAATGGTATAAGTCAGCTTTCTACTCTTAAGAAACAGAAAAAGCTTGAAATGCCACTGAAAATTGCATCGGTAGAATTGGAAAATCTCTCCCATTTTAGCATTTGGCATCAAGGAAATCGGGCAATTAATATACTGCAACGAACTGCTCGAGGTCAGGGGATCAATTCTCTGCTGATACAACACCTTTATGATGAAGAAGGGAAAGATGGATTTATCGTGGCTGGATGGAAGGATCTTATCAAAGACCCTGCCTTTTTAGCGATCGCTGAACAGTTTATGGGAATATTCGAGTATGGCACAAGTCTTTACCATGTTCAAAAAACTGCTTCTAGAATAAAACAGGAAGCAGACGGTGCCCAAGAGATAATGCATGATTTGTTTGAAAATACTCACGAAGGCGTCATAATGGTTGGTGAAGATAAACAAATACTCGATATCAATCAAAACATGGAAAGTCTTCTGGGTTATTCAAAATGGGAGACAATGGGATTACATCTCGATGAGTATCTGGTTGCGGAACCAAGTATTTCCGATTTATTTAAAAATACATTTTCTTCACAAGAAGAACAATCTGAAGAGAAAGTAACATTACATCGCCGGGATGGTATCGAAGAACCGGCAATCATTAGAGTTGTGCCGATAAAAAATAGAGTTGAAAAAGAGCAGTACCTGATTTTCATTCGGTATACAAGAGTGCAAGATGAAATGACCAGGACCATTAAAGATCTGGAGCACCAAGCAGCACTGGGAAAATCAGTTGCTTCCTTTGCTCATGAGGTTCGCAACCCCGTAAATAATATGACAGTGAACCTGCAAGCTATACAGGCAACAGCCGAGCTTAACGAAGAGCAACAGCAAATGGTTGCAGGGATGTTGAACGATTGTGAGCGATTAACCCATTTGATGGATTCAATCCTTTCCTATGCAAAACCACTGGAAAAAAAATTGAAACCCATGAACCTTGATCTGTTGATCCGTATGGTTGTTGAGAAGTGGGAGGCAAAATTTCAGAGAAATAATGTTGAACTGGTCTATCAATGTGAGAACAATATTCCTATGGTTCTGGGAGATATGCGTTCCCTCGAGCAAGTATTTACAAATTTGATCAGCAATGCTCTGGAAGCGATGAAATCACAAAATGGGGGCACTTTAGCCATCAAGATTGAAAACTGGGAGGACAGTTCATTAAGAGTTAATATATCTGATACCGGACCTGGTATACCAGAAGAAATAATGCAACGCTTGTTCTCACCCTTTGTCTCATTTAGTTTGCAAGGGACAGGTTTGGGCTTGGCAATTACGCAGGAGATCGTTAATGCGCATGATGGCGAGATAAGTGTAGAATCTTTCCCTGGTGGAACGGTTTTTCATGTCATTTTCCCTCAAATACAAGGAGATTCGCAATGAGTTATACGGTATTAATTGTGGATGATGAAGAAAATGCACGCAAAGGATTAAGTGTTTTTCTAAAATCAAAAAATTTTGAGGTCGTGGAAGCCGGCTCACTTAACGAGGCTCGAGCGCAATTGAAAGCCGGAAATGGCGATATTATTTTGCTGGATGTTCAGCTTCCGGATGGATATGGGCAGAGTTTGCTTAAAGAGTTACAGCAGCAGACAGACAAACCTCCAGTTATACTGATTACCGGTTTTGGTGATATTGAAATGGCGGTTGATGCTATGCGGAATGGTGCACACGATTTTCTAACCAAACCAATTACCGATTTCCAAGTTTTAGAAAACTCTATTGCGAGAGCTTGTGAATTGATTCAAATGCGCAGAGAGATTGCGCATTATCGTCAAAAACAGCTTGAATCGGTTGATTTCGTGCTAGGTACAAATACATCCATGCAGAATGTTGTATCACAAGCGTTAAAAGCTGCGCGAGCTATGGTTTCTGTACTTATCACCGGAGAAACAGGCACGGGGAAGGAAATCCTGGCACATTATATTCACAAATCGGGACCGCGCGCATCCAAACAATTTGTTGCGATCAACTGTGCTGCTATCCAACCAACATTGCTGGAATCAGAATTATTTGGGCATGAAAAAGGTAGTTTTTCAGATGCCACAACCAGAAAACACGGGTTAATGGAAATTGCCGACGATGGAATATTATTTTTAGACGAAATATCTTCCATGCAATTGGAGATACAGGCGAAACTCCTTAGAGCTATTGAGGAAAAAGCTTTCCGAAGGGTGGGGGGTAATGAAATGATCAAAGTGGATGTACAGATCATTGCCGCTTCAAATCGCAACCTGAAAGAGATGATAAAAGAAGGAGCGTTCAGGGAAGATCTGTATTACCGCCTGAAAGTTGTAGATTTAGATCTTCCTCCGCTACGGGAGAGGAAGAATGATATCCCCGAATTTGTAGGATTTTTTATCAAAGAACTCAACCCACGCTTGGGTTTAAACGTGATTGATGTTACACAGCCAGCGATGGAAGTGTTGAAAAATTATTCCTGGCCGGGTAATATACGTGAGCTACGCAACACCCTTGAACGCGCCATGTTGTTTTGTGATGGAGAAAAGATCGATATTCCCGATTTACCCCTTGATATGGTCAACAAAATGGCATAATACTTGCAATAGTATCTCTAAAAGGAGATGCAATGTTCACATTAAATTCAATGGATTTCACCTTAACATTAGCGGTAATTTTACTGGTCATGGGATTGATCACTTTTCTGGTAGGCATCTTCATTCTGGCTTTCAAAGTGAAAAGCGATGAATTCAAGACAATCACTGAGCAATCCGCAAAAATCATGGAAAAAGGGGTTGTTGAGAATATTTCCGGGTTAATGGAAAACACTTCTTCATTGTTGCAAACAATCAACCAGATGGTAAAGACGAAAGCCGGTGTGGGTGTCTTTTTGATCTTGATAACCTTTGTCCTGTTTGGCGTGGCGTATTATTTGATCTCCACCTTGTAGAAAGGAAACCATGATACCTGCGGAATTCCTCAAACTCATTGAGAAATCTTTCAATGAGGAAGATAAACAGGTACTTGTTGCTAGCCTTCATCAAGATAGCAGGATCTACCACGCACTAGAAAAAATACCTGATCTTGATGAGCTGCAAAAAGAACGGTTCACCAAAATAGAAAATTGGGCTCCGCTCTATTTTGCTTTAATTTTAAAAGACAAAAAATATTGGAAAACTGATCTATCTTCCTTACGTGTGAACGATTTATTTGCTATGGGAGATGAAATATCAATGGATCAGCTGGAAGCAACGAACTTTTACGCTAATGATGTGCTCGATCTTGTAACAGCAGCTTCCTTTGCAATTAATTTATTCTTTACAGCGAAAAAAAGAACGTGGCAAGAAGTAAATAAGTACTTCTTTCACGATTTTGATTTTAATCGCAATGCGGGATTAATAGCTGCCTGTTTGTTGGGATTATTCTCTTCACCAGATGATTTTGTTTCGAGTTTGCTGGATGAAGATGCTGGTATTGAAACCAGGAAAATGGTTTGCTATGCGTTGTTCTGCAATGTACAACCTGAAGAATTATTGCATAAGCGACTGCGGACGATATTAACTGGGTTGGATGAAGAATCAAGAATTGAACTGCTGCAATTTTTCTTCCAAATAGGGAGGGGAGAAACAGCACGTGCGTTAATTCCAGGCGAAATTTTTGAAGAAGTCAGGGAAGCAAAGGAAAAAAACAGTCTGACCTTAAGAAATGAACTGGATATTCTTCAAAGAAGAAATTATGAAGCTGATCTTCACCATATCATGGGTGATAAAAAAGCATCTGCTGAAAATCTGGAGCTTATGCTGCAAACTTGTAAGATAATCGAGCTGGAAGTTCTTGAAAAGATCCAACAGTTAACAATAGAAGAAAAACCTCAGGACAAGATTGTGGAACCTACAGTGATACCCATCAAACAATCTTATGATTGGAAAAAGGTGCCCCAATTCAAGTCAACGGCTGCATTAGAACAACCAGCTTATGACGACTTGGAGAGAGATATTACATATTTAGAAGAGTCAATGGTTGAATTTCCATCTGATGCAACTAGTCACATAGTTGCAGCTGATTTTTATTCTGAGCTCGGGGATTTTTCAAGATCCATCAATCATCTGCGATTAGCTCATATTCTGGATCCTAAAAATGATGCGATCCTTGTGAGGCTTATCAATCTATATAAAGCGAATAACCAATGGCAGGAAGTTTCAGATTTATCAAGAGCAATCTCAAGAGAAGATGAGACCATACCAAATTTGGAAACATTCTTTCAGGAATTACATCTTTCATTGAAAAATGGCGAAAAAGAAATCTCTCGACAAAAGCTCGCTGGTTTTTTATTAGAAGCGCAGATAAATTCAGCAGAGGACTTGCAAAAAATTGCGGTCTTGTTTACTGAAATGGATGATTCCGAAAATGCGATCCAATATTATGAACGATCTATCAGTGCGGGTTGTACTGATTTCCATGCTTGGATTGATTTATATGGTTGTTTGAAAAAACAACAACAGGATGAAAAAGCAAAAGAGATTCTCAATGAAGCAATAGATTTTTTCAAAGAGAGAAAAGGGTTTTATGCTACTTTGACGAATGGTTTGTTGAAAGCTGGTGAAGAAGATCAAGGGCTGGCGTACCTCGAAAAAATAAAAATTGATGAAAGCGAACCAGCTGTTCTCGCCGGGATTATTAAGTACCTGCAAGAGCACAAACATTATCAATATGCCTATGAGATGGCAATAAATGCGGAACAGCGATATCCGCTCAGTGCAACGCTTGGTGTGGAAGTTGCTCATGTATTAATGGAAAATAATGAGAGTAAGCATGCGCAAAAAAATCTGAAATGGATTCAAAATGAAAAGCAGGACGACATATATTTCTTGCTACTTCAAATCCTCTCAAATTTCAGTAGCTCTTTTTCCAGATTCCCCTTGGATACCAAATTACCTGATGATGCTGAACTTCTACATGGAAAAATACAGCTTTTACCACAAGATTCCCTCTGGAGGGATTTGATCAATGCGGAGATGCATCTCCTTAAAAATGAAAATGTGCAGGCAGTAGAAGCGTATAAAGAATTGATCCTTAATAATTCAATGGGGAAAAATCGCCCCGAACTTTGGCGAGCACAGGTGGGGTTGTCGAAGGCTTTAATGAGGACGGGTCAACTTGAAACCGCGGTGACACTGCTCAGGGAAGCATTACGGGAGAAAAATGATAGCTTAGCCCTTTATGAGTTACTGATCAATGTTTATCAGGATAAGAATCTTATCGATGAAGCAGTAGAAACAGCGCGGGAAGGATACATCACTTGCAGAAAAGATGTAAATATTATCCACTGGTATATTGACCAATTAACCAAACTGGGAAAAATGGATGAAATACGCACCTACTTTGACGAAGAGCAAAAATATTTGCAGTCTTCACCATCTTTTCTGAAAGAAAAATTGTTATTTGAAAATAAGTATGGATCTGTTTCTCAAACTAAGCGAATGCTTGATGATTTACTATCTCTTGATAATTTATCCGTACAGGATCTGCTTCAAATAATTGAGATTTCAGAACAGGTCAAATACTCTGAAATCAGTATTAAAAGCATTCACAAACTCAAGAAAACCTCTTTGCCAGAAACAGAGCAGAAATTTATCGAAGTATGTATCCTCTGGAATAAAGGAGATCACAGGACTGCCAGACAGTACATAGAAGACCTACCCACATCGCAAAACTGGGATGGAATAACTAACTCTATAAAATATATGGTGGATTATACAGAAAATGATTATCTACCATCGCTTTCTGAAATTAACCAGGTGCTTGTAGATTCAAAGGATACACAACTTTACCTGGATATGTTATCCGGCACAATTCAAAATATCCTTCCACCGGGTTGGAAAGCTGCGATACGTTCGACTCAAATCTGGGTGGAAATGGCTATCCAGAACATCATCTATGGTCAATTCAATGAAAATGAAATCGAACAACAATTGGAGATATTGGAGCGATATGCCGACGATGCGACCAGTCGAAGTGTATTGGCGGTCTGTGATTGGTTGATTCATGGAAATTCTGAGCGTATTGACTGGATGGAAATTCTGGGTTTGGTGGATCGGATAGAACAATTTGAACAAAAGGCATCCCTTGAAGGTATTATCCTATGCATCTTGATGCAGGATGGTAACGAGATTGCGGTTGTTGATAAATTGAACCAGGTAGAACAACCATTTTATAGTAATAAAATGCTCCTGCTGGTAAAAGCACGAATCTTGCAGAAGAATGGAAGCACAACTGAAGCGCAAGTTTACTACCATCAAGCAGTGGAACTGGAAAATGAAAATCAAGGGCAGCAGACTGCCGAAGGAAACGTTCTTGAGCAATTAACAGAATTTCCATTTTGGAAAGCTGAATGTGCTTATGAACTTGGTCTCTGGCAGAGTGCTTCAACTGAATACTTTGCTTGCTTACCTCGTATTCAGAAAATGAGGTATGTGTCAAATTGGAGTCTGAAACGTATTTTGGAATTAGCTTGGAAGGAATGGAGCTTTCGGAAAATTGGAATTATACAAAATTTACCGGATATTCTGAACACCAAAGAACTCCAACAGATTAGACCGTATTTGGATAATCTAGAGCAGAATGAAAAAACTGGATTCGAGAAAATAGTATCTTACCTTCAAGGTGAAGAAGTTTATTTCACGGAAAACGAAAGCGGGGGGGATTTTACATCTCGTTTTTCAGCATTTATAAAAACTATCCAGGAAAATGATCTGGAAGCGATGATGGAACTGGTAAGTTCAGATTCCTATCGATACGATTTGGCGCTGAGTGCAATTACTCTTGTCCCTCCCGAAAAAACTGCTGATCTATTACCTGTGATTCAAAATGGGATCTTTCATGAAAAGAACAATGCCTATTTGTATGTGGGATTGGCGAGGATATTACAGATACAGGATGAGCCACGCTTGGCAATTGATGCGCTCGAATCAGCCCTGGATTCTTTGCAGGATGAACCGATCCTTCAAACACAGCTCGCATCTCTGTATGAGGAAGAAGGAGAAATAAAGAAAGCGGTCGTGCATTCTGAACAAGCTATCAGGATTGATCCACATAATGTTGAAATCATAAAAACCCATCTCCTAAACCTCATTACGATCAAAGATTATAGAACAGCCATTGAACAGTTCGAGATGAATAAAGCTGTATTTAATCAAGATGAAATGGTCACTCGTAAAATGGTGGATGTATATTATCAAAATGAGCAATACCGAAAAGCTCTTGATATGATGAAGATAGTTGGAAAAGATCCCCAGAAAGATATCGAGCTTATTCTCATCCAGGCTAAGATAGCCCGGAAGGTAGGTAGTATCCCCAAAGCTATACAACTAATCCGTATTGCCTACGAGCTTGATCCAAAGTCACCTGAGGTGATTATTGAACTTGCGAAAATAAAAACACTCCAGGAAAATGAGGAATTCGGTTTGGAAATCGTTGAGAAAGCTCTCGAATCAAATATTCAAAGCGACGACCTGATTTTGGAAAAAGTGGCATACCTGGAAAAAGTGCGTAGCGAGAAACGAGCGGTGGATTTTCTGGAAGCATATTTGGAAAAAGTCGAGAGCCCTGCGTACACGATATTAAATCGCTATGGGCAACTCCAAAAAGACAGAAATGAATCTGAAAAAGCATTGATTGCATTCGAACGATCTTTGCAGAAAAATGATATGCAGCCTGATATCCATGAGCAGGTGGGAGAACTGTATGTCAGGAATGGAAGTCTTGACCTTGCGGTGGATCATTTCGATAAAGCCGTAAAACAGGATCCTTCACAAATGCGTGCATATTTACAGTTGGCAGACGTATTTCTTAAAAGACGAGAAGAGAAAAGAGCTGAAAAAATACTTGTGAATGCAATGCAAAATTGTGAGGAACATTATTTAATATATGAAAAAGTTGCTCAAGTATATAATCAATTAGGTGACGTGGATCAATCTGAACAGTTCCTGCGAAAAGCCGCAGAGAAAAATCCAGGTGATGAAAAACTCAGGGAAAAACTTGGAATTTTGATTGCCAATCGGATTTTTGAAAAAAAGTAAGGAAGACACCAATTGATGAAAATTACCAGAAATGATTTGTTGAAATGGGAAAAGACAGCTGTTTCTTCGGAAGAAGTAGCTGCATTTCTCAATTGCCTGAAAGAATGGATAACAGTCTATCCTGGTGACCTGGAGATCAGGTATTTATACGCAAAAACATTAATATCGAAACAATCCATACCAGAAGGTATTTCTGAATTACAGACCATCATTACGATACACCCGGAATACAAAAATGCATACAACTTGCTGTATAAGTATTGTGATGAAGAAGAAAAGCGTAGAGAGTACTATGACTATCTGAATTTCTATAACATTTCAGATAGTCGGGAAGAACTTGGTTCCTGGTCCGGGCGTTTAAAAGAGGTTGACCAGGCGCTCAAACAAAATAATGCTACGAAAGCGGAGTCGGAATTATTCAGCTTGCTTCAGGAATACCCCGATAATGTATTGATCGCGATTTACCACACTCGTTTTGTTATGCAGAGCACTGATGATTATTCCATCTTGCAGATAGCACGGCGCTATAGTGAAAAATGGAATTCCTGTGTTTTTTTCAACCTGGTATATGCCAATATACTGTTTAAATTCGGATCAGAAATAGAAGCAATGCAATTATTGCGGGATGCGGTTTTCAAAGATCATACGGGTGTGGTAGCTAGAGAGTTATGGGGAGAAGAGCATGCCTATTCGCACCTCTGGTTGGCAAGCAAAGATTTCTTCATTACCCATCCCGATGATCAGACACTCGCAGATTTGAATTTAAAAGAACCAAGCCAAAAAGACAGTAAGCAGTACAATGTCTCAACAATTTCGGGACAGAGTGGCTCATATTCACGAAGTATCTTCTCAAAACCTGCCTATGTGCTGATGAGTACCAAAAAGGGGATCACCGCCAAATATGGTGAAAATACATTCTCGGTCATTCAATCACGGATGCAAGAATTAGCAGATGCCATCGCTAAAAGAGAGAATTGGGATGCTTTTGTGTTTATCCCTGATGATGAAAACTGCATGTTGCAGTATGGATTGCGATTTATTGAATCGAATGATCCATGGGAATTCAAATTAGCCCTGCATGATTTATCCAATTATTTTCAAGAACGAGGGAAGAAGATCGGGTCTCTATTGATTGTAGGGGGTGATGATCTTATCCCGTTCCATCGTCTACCAAATCCTACCGATGATTCGGATGTTGAAGTGTTATCGGATAATCCTTATGCAACGGATGATAGCAATTATTTTGTCCCACAATGGGCAGTTGGGCGGTTCCCGGATGAAAAAGGGAGTGACCCAGGTTTATTGTTGAAACAGCTGAGAGAAGCCATAAAGTGGCATAAGGAACAAAACCAGCACCAAACCCTGGGAGAAAGAATTGGAGAGGCACTTCAATTCTGGAACGCCTTCACGAACATGGTTCGCGAAATGAATGAAAAGAGGACCAATTATGGATACTCAACTGCCATCTGGCAGCGATCCTCCATAGCTGCCTTCAGACCGATCGGAAAAGCGAATTATATCCGCATCTCCCCGCCCTATAATGTAAATAATCTGGACGCGATATCTATTAAAGAAGCAGAGTTTGCTTATTTCAATTTACATGGGTTGGATGATTCCCCCAATTGGTATGGACAGAAGGATATTTCTAACACGGATAATACTCCTGATTTTCCGGTGGCAATTCAACCTTCGCTGATTGACCCTCAAGCAACCAAACCCGCGATCGTTCTCTCTGAGGCGTGTTACGGATCCTATATCATTAATAAAACATCTGACGAATCCTTAAGTCTGCGATTCTTAACCAGCAGCTGCCGGGCTTTTATTGGATCAACCTGTATCGCATATGGTTCGATCTATCCACCTTTGATAGGGGCAGATCAGCTTGCGTATTTTTTCTGGAATCTGATCGAGAAGAATTACACGGTAGGAGATGCTTATATTCGAGCAAAAATGAATTTGATGAAATCCATCCTGCGAAGACAGGGATATCTGGATGGAGAAGATCAGAAAACGCTATTGTCATTTGTTTTATATGGAGACCCGCTCTATTTCGGTGACTCCAATTCTGGAGAACATCTCATGCAGGAAGAGGAAAAATACTTTAGCCCTTATCAAGTTGTAGCTGATAGAGACCTGGAGGACATCGCCATACCAGCAATCTCTGCAGAGATTTTATCCAATGTGAAAGAAGTCGTGAAAGAATATCTGCCTGGCATTGAAAGTGCAAACCTCAGCGTACGTGAAAAACAGATGAAAATTAGAAAATTAGGAACACAAAACAAAGGTGCTGAAATTGAACAAGATCAAACTGCCAGCCGCGTTTTTCTCACCTATACCAAGAATTTTCAGGTACAAAATAGAACTATCAAACAATATACACGGGTTACACTTGACGAAAAAGGGAAGATGGTGAAGCTGTCTGTTTCTAAGTAATCCCAGTGCTTGATGCTTAATTGAAATGTAAGACCTCCTCATTTATAATCAATGGAAATTATTATTTAATGCATTTAAGGAAACAATATGCAAAAACAATACAGTGGTAATGAAATACGAAAGACATTTATCAAATACTTCGAAGAACGAGGGCATACGTTAGTTCCATCCTCATCACTTGTGCCTGGAGGAGACCAGACCCTCTTATTCACTAACGCTGGAATGGTTCAATTCAAGGATGTATTCCTTGGTCTTGATAACCGCCCTTACACCAGGGCAGTCAACTCCCAGAAATGTATGCGCGTAGCCGGTAAACATAACGATCTGGAGGATGTAGGAAGGGACGATACCCACCATACATTCTTCGAGATGCTGGGAAATTGGTCCTTTGGGGATTACTATAAGAAAGAAGCTATCTCGTGGGCTTGGGAATTATTAACCGATGTCTGGGAGCTGGATAAAAACCGTCTATGGGTAACGTGTTTTAAAGATGAGAAAAATGAGATTCCAACAGATGAGGAGGCTCTAGCCACATGGAAAGAACAGCCTGGCTTGGATCGCTCCCACATTCTAATGTCTGGTAGAAAAACCAATTTTTGGGAGATGGCGGATGTAGGACCGTGTGGACCATGCAGCGAGATCCATTACGACAGGGGCGCAAAATATTGTAATAAACAAAATGATCCTCATCATGTGTGCGGTGTGAATAGTGATTGTACACGGTACCTGGAACTTTGGAATTTGGTGTTTATTCAATATAACCGAGTCACACCGAGTGAACTCGTGCCACTGCCTAAAAAACATGTTGATACCGGGATGGGGTTCGAACGTATTGTGTCTGTATTGCAGGATGTGGACTCAAATTATAAAACCGATGTACTGCTTCCTCTAATGGATGTTGTACTAGAATTGAACGGTGCGAGTGAAGATGAGAGGGAAAAAAATATTACACCGTACCGTGTCATCGCAGATCATGTAAGAGCAGCTACTTTTCTAATCAGTGATGGTGTTGTGCCGGGAAATATCGGAAGAAACTATATTTGCCGTATGATTATTCGGCGGGCAGCTCGTTTCGGAACCAAGATTGACCTTCATGAACCATTCATGGCACCTGTTGCTGAAGAAGTGATAAAGATTTATGGAGAAGCTTATCCTGAACTTCTAAAAAATAAGAAAACTATTCTGGATAATTTAACGCGTGAGGAGAAGAGATTTATAAAAACACTTGAAACAGGGTTAGCGTATCTTGTAGAGATCATGGAAAAAAGTAAGAGCGGCAAGTTGATTTCAGGGGAAGATGCTTTTGTGTTGTACGCTACCCATGGTTTACCTCTTGAGATCACACGAGATATCGCGGGTGAAGAAGGATTTTCTGTGGATGAAAGTGGCTACCAGAAAGCCATGGAACAGCATCGCGTGGAATCAGGTGCGGGTAAAGAATTTGGTCCATTAGGTGGAGAAGATGCAGAAAAATATGCAGCCTTTTTTGAGGACTTGTATGATGCAGGAAGCCTAGATGAAAAGGGGGTTGTGTATGACCCCTATGATTGGACGATCAATGATCAAGTGATCCTTGCTTTGATCGCTGGTGATGATCTGGTGGATGCCGTCCAATTGGGTCAGGATGTGGAAGTGGTCATCCCCAAGACGAATTTTTACCTTCAATCTGGTGGGCAGGTCTCTGATAATGGTTTGATTTCTGCTGACGATGGAAGCTGGGAGATCCAGATTGAGGATGTCCGCAAACCAACTACAGGGCTGATCGTGCATGTTGGGAAAGTGACGAAAGGTAATCCGAAAGTTGGTGATCGTGCACATATATCCATTGATATGAAAAGACGTCAGGATATCATGCGCAACCACACCGCAACACATCTCTTGCACGCCGGGCTGCGCAAGATACTTGGAACCCATGTCAGACAGGCTGGATCTCTGGTAGCTCCTGACCGTCTACGCTTTGATTTTACCCACCCAGATCCATTGACAAACGATGAGCTCCAGGCAGTACAGGATTTTGTGAATAATGCTGTGCTGAATAATGAACCGCTGCAAACCAACGAGCGCAACTTACAGGACGCCATCAATGAGGGAGCCATGGCGCTCTTTGGTGAGAAATATGGTGAAAAGGTGCGAACGGTAGTGATCGGTGACAAGGATGTAACTTCGTACGAATTATGCGGCGGCACTCATGTGGATGAGACCGGTGAGATCGGCAGCTTCATTATCATCAGCGAAGGAAGCACCGCTGCCGGAATTCGCCGCATCGAAGCAGTAACCGGTCGTGAAGCACAGGTGTTAATCAATAAACGATTTACCCAATTACAGTCTATCGCGGAAAAATTGCAATCTGGTATGGATCAAGTAGAAAGTAAGCTGGATACTTTGCTCGAAAAAGAGCAGACACTTGAAAAGGAAAACCAGGAAGGGCAACGGAAATTTGCGATGTTTCAATACAACGAAGCTCTACAAAATACTGAAATGAAGCAAGACAGCAAGATTATGACCCTGAACCTGGGTAGAACCGAGATCACTATTGCTAGAGAGCTGACAGATCGATTCCGTAACGAGAATACGTCAGGTTCTGCGGTTTTTGCTGGAATTAATGAGAAGAATGAACCTTACTTTATCGCTACCGTGACCGAAGATCTGATCGATAAAGGCATCAAAGCCGGAGATGTGGTCAATGCAGCCGCAGCGCTGGTAGGAGGAAAGGGAGGGGGAAGACTCGACCTGGCGCAGGCGGGTGGTAAAGATCCCGCGAAAATAGATGAAGCATTGCAGACAGCCAGGAATTTCATTGAGGAAAAACTGAAGTAAAAAAGACCGCCCACTTTTTGGGGCGGTCTTTTTTACTCTATTTCAATATTTAATCTTCCGGACGAACCCAACAACATAGCACCAGTTCTTTGGCAGCTTTTACTTCATCGAGTCGACCGATAGGAGTACTATGTGGGGCTGTATGAAGTAGTTCCGGATTGCTGTGTGCTTCCTTTGCAATGGTGTTCAACACCCCGGCGAAATAATCGATTGCTTGTTTCGACTCTGTCTCCGTTGGCTCAATCATGAGCGCTTCTTTCACGATTAGAGGGAAATAATTGGTTGGGGGATGAACGCCATAATCCATCATGCGTTTGGCAACGTCCAGTGCATGGATGTCCGGGGCATCTTCCCAGAAACCTTCAGCAACGAATTCGTGCATGCAAGTGCGATTGAAAGGAATATTGTAAGCATTCTGAATAAGGGATTTGAGATAATTGGCATTCAGCACGGCATATTGCGATATTTCTCGCAGTCCTTCAGCCCCTTGCATGGCGATGTAGGTGAACGCTCGTACGAGAACGCCAAAATGACCGTAGAAGGCTTTAATTCTGCCGATGGTCTTTGAAGGGTTGATAAAGCCATACAATGGCGGTAGTTCTTCATCACCTTCCTCCACAATGCCAATGACCGGGGATGGTAAGAAATCGACCAGATGAGCCGCAACCCCTACCGGACCCGAACCCGGTCCGCCACCACCGTGCGGAGTGGAGAAGGTTTTATGCAGATTGAAATGCATGATATCAAAGCCTAATTCCCCGGGTTTCATGATTCCCAGCAGAGCGTTGAAGTTAGCGCCATCGCCATAAACCAAACCGCCTTTTTGATGGATGATGTCAATTACTTCTAACAGATGTTCTTCAAATAAGCCAAGTGTGTTTGGATTGGTCAGCATCAAACCAGCCACACAATCATCACATACTTCTTTTAATTTCTCGAGGTCAATATTCCCCCGTTCGTCCGATGGAATGTTGATAACGTCAAAGCCGCTCATGTTTGAAGTGGCGGGATTTGTCCCGTGTGCTGAATCAGGAACAAGTATCTTTGTTCGTTTGGTGTCATTGCGGCTTAGGTGATAAGCACGCATGATCAAACCACCGACGAGCTCCCCATGGGCTCCAGCTGCAGGTTGCAGGGTGATACCGGCAAAACCACTAATTTCCTTCAACCACTCCTGTAATTGGTACATGAGTGCCAGGTTTCCTTGGACAGTTTCAATGGGTTGCAGGGGGTGCGTGAATGCAAAACCGGGTAATCTGGCAGTCTCTTCGTTAATACGTGGATTGTATTTCATGGTACAGGAGCCAAGTGGGTAAAAACCAATATCAATCGCGTAGTTCAATTGAGAAAGATGGGTGAAATGGCGAACCACATCCACTTCGGATAATTCAGGGAAGGGGATGTCTTCACGCATTAATTCTTGTGGTAGAGGAGCATGTGGAACATCAGCTTGCCTGAACTGGAAACCAGTTCGACCCGGTGAGGATAATTCGTAAATGGTGGGCTCAGTCATGATGGCTCTCTTTAAGGATCTCACATAACAGATCAATACTATCTCTGGTACATTTTTCCGTAAATGCAAGCAGCATGCAGTTTTTCAACCCGGTGAAATCATCTTCGAGTGCATAACCACCTAATATACCTTCATGGAGAAGATGCTGGTTGATGTGCTCTACCGATGTTGGACATTGGACTACAAACTCATGAAAGAATGGTTCTGGGGTGATGACCTCATAGCCATCCAATTCAGAAATTCGGCTGGCAGCATAATGCGCGTAGTCGTAACAAAGTTGGCTTACCTGTTTCATGCCGGTTTTGCCTAATACGCTCATATACACGGTCGCAGCCAGAGCCATAAGCCCTTGATTGGAGCAGATATTTGATGTGGCTTTTTCGCGACGAATATGTTGTTCCCTGGCGGTCAGGGTGAGAACATATCCACGTTTACCATGTTCATCAACAGTCTCACCAACGAGACGCCCCGATAATTTGCGGACAAGATCTTTTTTGGCAGCAAAAAAACCCAGGTAAGGTCCGCCATACGAAAGAGGGAGACCCAAAGGTTGACCTTCACCGACTGCCAGGTCGGCATCCATCTGACCGGGAGTTTTTAATAGACCGAGGGCGATAGGATTCACAACCATACATACCAGCGCACCCTGTTGATGCGCGTTAATAATCAAATTGGAAAAATCATGGATTCTGCCAAAGAAATCAGGATATTGAACCATGACAAGAGCTGTATTCTCATCGAGCCGGGAGTCGATGGTTTCCATATCCGATAATGGAGAATTTGTATCACCCACAATAACGATCTCGATGTTATCCATCCCGCTCAAGTAGGTTCGAATTACCTGGATATATTGCGGGTGGATAGAGCTGGATAAGATGAACTTGTGTCTTTTCTCTCGAAAATGAGAGTAGGCTGTGATACAAGCTTCAGCCGCCGCTGTTGCTCCATCATAATGGGAAGCATTACTGACATCCAGACCGGTCAGATTGCAAATGAGAGACTGAAACTCGAAAACAGCCTGAAGTGTGCCCTGAGAGATCTCAGGTTGGTAAGGAGTGTAGGCTGTGAAGAATTCACCTCGACGTAAGACACTATCAACGGCAGCAGGAGTGTAGTGGTCGTATGCTCCGGCACCCAGAAAGCACGTGAATTGTTGTGTAGAGACATTCGCATCAGAAAAGCCGTTCACGAAATCTTTTACTTGCATCTCTGTCATCCCGGCGGGAAGATCAAGGGTTGGGAAGCGATATTTTTCTGGAACGTCAGAAAACAACTCATCGAGATTGTTCATCCCGAGAGCTGTGAGCATTTCTATTCGTTCCGCATCAGTATGCGGGATGAACATTAGTGTCCTCGATCTTCGCAAAACCTATCGTACGTTTCAGCGTCCATTAAACTATCCACTTCTGATGGATCGTCGAGAGTAATTTTAAATAACCAGCTACCATAAGGATCTTCATTAAGATTTTCTGGGTTGTCAAGAAGAGCTTCATTGATCTCAAGAACTGTTCCGGAAACGGGTGTGTGAACATCTGCGGCGGCTTTGACAGATTCGATGGTTGCGACGGTTTCCTCTTTTTCAAAATCATCATCAGCATCAAGCTCGTACTCGATGTAGACGATATCGGAAAGCTGATTCTGTGCAAAATCAGAGATACCGATGAGAGCTGAATTGCCTTTTACTTTGATCCATTCATCTGTTTCCGTGAATTTTAGATCTTTTGGGGTTGACATCGTTTACTCCTGTTCTCGATTTTATAAGGTACACAAAAATTGTATTTCTCTGTTATTTTACCTGAGAGATTCACCTTGGTGATCAAGGTTTACCCCTTGGGTGCATGGTGCCTGCTTTCCAGAGTATGCAGTGTGCGAGTCATCTTTACCTGAGAGATTCGCCTTGAAAATCAAGGTTTGCCCCTTCGGTGCCATACAGGTCTCTCCTCGCATCCTTTCAATTTTTACATATTCTATGGAAGCTTAAATCACCTGTCAAGGTGTTTAAAATTCCCAACATGCATTATAATACGCTCTGGTTTGAAGAAACCTGCCCTGCAGGAAAGGAAAAGCGCCTGAGCCCCTATAAGGGATGACGAGGATGAAGGTTTTCTATCGCAAGATAGAACTAACCGCGTAACACGCGGGAAAATCGAGAGATCGGCGGATGCCTTCCCGGATATTGTTAGAACACTATCTGCGACCTTTCCACATTACTGCAATTCAGCTATTAGAAATGGCTGATCTAAAAATCTCTCGTGAACCATGGAGGTTAACATGTGTGGTATTGTTGGTTACATTGGTGAAAAAAATGCTACCCCTATTATTTTAGAAGGACTTCGAAAACTAGAATATCGCGGATATGATTCTGCCGGTATTGCTGTAATAGAAGATGGGAAAATAGAGATAAGGCGGGATGTCGGAAAACTTATTAATCTTGAAGTGTTGGTTAAAGAAAGACCGCTCAGTGGAAAAATTGGTATTGGACATACGCGCTGGGCAACACATGGGGCGCCCAGTGCTAGAAATGCCCACCCCCTTATTGGCGAAAAAGGAAAAGTTGTCATTGTACATAATGGTATCGTAGAGAACTATCTTGAATTAAAAGAAGAACTTGAATCAGAGGGTGCCCATTTCAATTCAGATACTGATACGGAAACGATCGTTTATCTCATTGAAAGAAACTTTGTGAAGGGAGTTACCCTAGAAGAAGCGGTTCGGTTGAGCCTTCAACGAATTCGTGGAGCCCATGGTATTGTTGTGATCTCAAACCAGGAACCCGATAAAATCATCGCCGCGCGTATTGGTAATGCGGGTGGGGTGGTGATCGGTCATGGAGATGGTGAGATGTTTGTTGCCTCAGACATTCCTGCCATTTTGGAATATACAAGAAAAATGAGCTTTCTGGAATCCCACCAAATGGCGGTTGTCACTCGCAACCATGTCGAGATCAAGACACTTAATGGGGAACATGTAGATGTAAAAATTGATAACATTGCTTGGGATCCTGTGGCGGCAGTAAAAGGGAAATACCGACATTTTATGCAAAAGGAAATCCATGAACAAGCACGTTCGTTAACCGATACGTTGACAGGAAGGGTTGACTTTGATAACAACCGCATCGAACTGATCAATTTAAACATGGACGAGAAGAAAGCAAAAGCGATCCAAAAGATCATCATCACCGCTTGTGGAACAGCATATAACGCCGGTATGGTTGGGAAAACCATGATCGAAACGATTGCGAAGATCCCTGTTGAGGTAGATGTTGCATCGGAATTTCGCTACCGGGATCCATTGGTGGATGAATCAACCTGTGTGATTGTCATAAGCCAATCCGGTGAAACGGCAGACACTCTCGCTGCCATGGAAGAAGCGCACAAAAAAGGCGCTATCGTACTTTCCATTGTAAATGCGATCGGTTCACAAGCCATACGGGCGGCTGATGGTTATATCTCCATGCAGGTCGGTCCGGAGATCGGAGTGGCATCCACAAAAGCATTTACGGCTCCTCTGGTTGATTTGTATATGCTGGCAATCTATTTGGCGGACCTACGTGGAACGCTTACTGAAGAAGAGCGTTCCCATTATATTTACGATCTGCGGGTCATCCCCGATATCGCTGGAAAATGTTTAAAGCGGGAAGATGCAGTTGAAGAGGTTGCCAAGATATTAAAAGACGTCCATAACATTCTCTACCTTGGTCGTGGTATCAATATGCCGATTGCCTATGAAGGGGCATTAAAACTGAAAGAGATTTCGTATATTCATGCTGAAGCCTATCCAGCTGGTGAGATGAAACATGGACCTATTGCATTGATTGATAAGGACATGCCCGTTCTGGCGATCATACCGAAAGACCAGTGGTATGACAAAATGCTCAGCCAGGTGGAGCAAGTCAAAGCTCGCGGTGGAACACTGATCCTTGTCGCAACAGATGGGGATGCACGTGCCAAAGAATTGGGTGATTATGTGTTATGGATCCCCGAATCTCCCTGGTTATTAACACCGGTGTTCACTACCATTCCATTACAAATGCTGGCATATCATATAGCTGCTATCAGAGGGTTGGATGTGGACCAGCCGAGAAATCTGGCAAAATCAGTTACAGTTGAATAGATAAAAATAGCTCCTCTTCGGGGAGCTATTTTTATCTATTTAATCTTCAAGGCTATTTCATCAGCCCAACTTCTGATTTTTTCCCAATCCCGAAAATCCTCTCGATCCATTTTTTCACGAATGGATTTTTGCATGGAACGAATAATAAACTTAACCAAGAAATTCAATTTTTCAAAATCATCACCGGTGGTGATGACTGCACCACCGAAAAGACCGGTATCAAGAAGGGGGATGGTGGGGATATCTTTGAGCGCATCATTCAACCAGTCCGACGTTTCGGAGCGATTTTCAGGAGTATCTTCATACATATTGGCACAAACCACAAAAAAAGCCGTTGGTTTGGAAGATAGGATCTCGTGATTATTTCTCACAAATCGCAAGAAAGCTCCAGTGGGTTTACTGGCATGTATTGAGGTACCAATAATATACGCATCATACTCTTTCCCTTTCGAAGATAATTTTTGTTTAAGATCAATCACGTCAATCTCATATCCATGAGACTCTAATTGTTTACCAATTGCAGTTGCAACTTCATGGGTTGTTCCAGACCAAGTTGCATAACCAACCATTATATGTTTTGTCATTTACCTCTCCGAATAAAAATGGAATCTAAAGTATTGTAACAAAGAATAGAAGATAATGAATTTATTTTACAAATATCCTTATGTTACAATAGCTTTTACGAAATTACATATAAGTAGGATTTCAATGGCACAGATTACCGATAAAGATGTTTTAAATGCACTCAGTAGAGTGATGGATCCCGAATTGAAGAAAGATCTGGTCAGCTTGAATATGATTCAGGATATCCAGATAAACGAAGGCGAAGTAGTATTTACATTGGTTCTCACAACGCCAGCCTGCCCGCTGAAGAATTACCTGCAAAAGGCTGCACAAGATGCGGTGATGGCTGTTGAAGGGGTCACCAGCGTGAAGGTAAATATTACTGCAAATGTGAGCGGTCAGCACTCTCAAACTGAAGATAAGATCGTCTTGCCCATTAAAAATTCGATTGCGGTCTCCTCAGGCAAAGGTGGTGTAGGCAAATCAACTGTAGCGGTTAATCTGGCTATCGCTTTAGCCCAAAGCGGAGCAAAAGTCGGGCTGCTGGATGCCGATATTTACGGACCTAATATTCCTACCATGATGGGAGTCGATACCTTACCTCCGGTGAAAGACAAGAAGATCATCCCGGCAGAAGCATATGGTGTGAAAGTGATCTCGATCGGTTTTCTGGTAAAAGAGGGGCAACCCTTGATTTGGCGTGGACCCTTGCTTCATTCAACTATCCGACAATTTCTGGTTGATGTGAATTGGGGTGATCTGGATTATCTCATCATTGACCTTCCACCAGGCACTGGGGATGTGCAATTGAGCGTTGCACAAAATCTAAACCTGACGGGTGGGTTGGTGGTTACCTTACCCCAAAAAGTATCTACAGATGATGCTTATCGAGGATTGGAGATGTTTAGAAAATTAAATGTACCCATTATTGGGGTGATCGAGAATATGAGCTATTTCGAGCTGGAAGATGGTTCGAAAGTCGATATTTTCGGCAGCGGTGGCGGGAAAGAACTTGCCAATAAAGCAGATGTACCATTCTTGGGTCAAATTCCTCTTGAACCCGCTATTCGTGAAGGCGGGGATAACGGGAAACCAATCATCATTTCTAATCCTAATTCACCTGCGGCTATGGTATTGAATGATATTGCTTGTTCTGTCGCTGGTAAGATTTCACAGATTGTTTTACAGGGTCAATCATAAAAAATGGCAGAAAATGAAAACAACCCAAACGAGAAAGCTCCGGTGATCATAGGGGTACGATTCTCAAAGATCAGTAAAAACTATAATTTCGATGCAAGTGATATTGATGGAATTACCCTGGGTGATTATGTGGTTGTTCAAACCAGCAGGGGATGGCAGTTGGGGGTTGTAGCTGAGTTCATTGGCGATGGTTCGCAGCTGGAGCTTGAGAAAATAAAAAAGATTGATAGAAAAGCCACGGAACGTGATCTGGCAAAACGTAGTGAGATCAAAGATAGCGAACAAGAAGCAAGTATGCGTATCTCAAAATGGATCCGTGAATTGAATGTAGCAGGGATGAAATTTATCTACACTGAGATCAGTTTTGATGGTAATTGTGTTACCTTTCACTATACCAGTGAAGATGACAAGATCACAAATTTTAAAAAATTACAGGATTCTTTGAAAAGAGACTATCCGAAACAAAAGGTCAATTTTCATAAAATTGGACCAAGAGATGCGGCGAAATACTTTGGAGGTATGGGAGCGTGCGGTCTGGAAATGCGCTGCTGTGCACGGTTCCTCACCGATTTTGACTCCATTTCTATCCGGATGGCTAAAACCCAGGGTATTTCACTTACCCCGACCGATATAACGGGCATGTGTGAACGGTTGCGATGCTGTCTTAATTATGAATATTGCCAGTACCGCGATGCTATGAAGGGAATGCCCAAGAAGAATAAACGGGTGATGACTCCTAAAGGAGAAGGAAAAGTGAGGGATGTATATCCCTTAAGGAAGACGGTTCTAGTTAGTTTGCCTGAAACAGGATCGAAAGAATTTCCCATCGAAGAAATTGAGGTTATTACGGCAAAACCAGAAAACCGGCAACAAGAAAGAAATCAGCCGCCCAATAATGATTCGCAAAAGAACAATCGAAAAAAATAGAACTCATTTATTATAGAGCCCTATAGGATCAAAAAAAGAAAATTTTGGTGACCCTGGTATATCTGGATGATCCAGAATTTTTTTGTGGTGCAACTTTAACGCAATAGGCTCTTGAAGGGCATCATATCCATTGATTCAAGAAGAGATACATCGAAGCCTTCAAAAGGATCATGATTCCTTATTAATCATCCGAAAGACACCTCAATCATAGGATAAAAGGACCGTTTTCTCAAAATCCCCATTTTTTATCGAAGGATATATTGACAGATCAGACGGATGGCATATACTTAATGATATTAAACTGATTAATAAGATTAATAAAATTAATAAGATTAAATATGTTGAATCAATATTTCACGAGCAATCAAAGTAAACTCCTGCAATATATTATTGAACGAAAAAAAGAAGGACGGGATGATCTACCGTCCATTCAAGAATTGAGTGAACAATTGGGGATGAGCGTACCGACATTGCGCGAACAGATCGAAGCGTTAAAAATACTTGGCATTATCGAAGCACGACCCAGACACGGTATCCATATTAAACCGATCGATTTCTCAGCTGGACTCAAACAAAATGCGATCATTGCTGCATCCGTTGATATGAAATATTTCTTTCAGATATCTGAGCTGCGGGATAGGTTGGAACAGAATTGGTTTATCAATGCAGTGGAACAACTGGCAGATGAGGATGTTGATCGGCTGGAACAGTATGTCATAAAAGCAGAAGCAAAATTACAGGGCAACCCAATACGAATTCCACACCAGGAACATAAAGAATTACATTTGAGCATTTATCAAAAATTGGATAATCTATTTGTGATGGGAATTTTGAATACCTACTGGACTGTTTATGAAGCCGTCGGGATGAATCTTTATACTGATCTGGAATACCAGACAACTGTTTGGGACTACCATCGAAATATTGTACAGGAAATAAAGAAAAGGGATTTTGAAAAAGGGCAAGCCCTTTTATCAGAACACATGCAATTAATCTACAAACGCTGAGGAATAGGAAATTCCATGCAAAAAGTTACGAATGAATTCTCAATTTTAGTCAGTACGGTGAACGGGTCGGGTAGTGCTACTGCGAATAATGCCCTGATGAAGGCAATTTTCAAAATGGGGATTCCGATTTCAGCCAGAAATATTTTTCCTTCAAACATCCAGGGGCTTCCGACTTGGTTCTCCCTCCGTGTAAGTGAAAAAGGCTATTTGGCGAGAGTTGAGAATTATGACATCCTGATCAATATGAACAAGACGGTGCTGCAAGAAGATCTACAAAAAATCAAAGAGGGCGGTTTGATCTTGAGTGACCAACCGTTGCCCGATGAAATAACTCACCGGTACGAGGTAATTAGCCTGCCTTTGCAGGAAGTTATGGAAAAAGCGGCATCTCCTTCCCATCTACAGGTTTATTTGATGAATATGGTTTATGTGGGGGTCCTTTCGGCTTTGATCGGGATAGATCTGGCTTTCATTGAAGAAACGCTTGACCAACACTTTAATCATTCGACAAAAGCGGTCACTCCCAATTTGGATGTGGTGAGGATTGCGTATGATTCTGTTCCCAACGAAAAAATACAACTGTGCAAATACATATTGGAAAAGAGACAGTTCACAGATGGGTACATCGTTGTCGATGGGAATAAAGCGGCAGCATTAGGCGCTTTATTTGGTGGGTTGCAGTTCTCCGCGTGGTATCCCATCACTCCTGCCACAGAATTAGCTGAAACTCTCAATGAATATAACCCCAGCTTACGCCTTGACCCTGAAACAGGGAAAGCGACCTGTGTCGTCGTGCAAGCTGAAGATGAATTAGCAGCCATTGGTATGACCATAGGAGCGGGTTGGGCAGGATTACGTTCCATGACCTCTACATCCGGACCTGGTTTGTGTTTGATGTCAGAATATCTGGGGCTGGCTTATCAGAGTGAAGTACCTGTGGTGGTGTGGAATGTTCAGCGTGTTGGACCAAGCACCGGCTTGCCAACGCGTACCGCACAAGGCGATCTTACCTTCAGCTACTATTTAAGTCATGGGGATACGAATTTTGTTATTCTTCTACCGGGCAGCGTCCAGGAATGTTTTGAATTTGGTTGGCGTGCCCTGGATATTGCTGAACACCTCCAAACACCAGTTATCGTCTTAAGTGACCTGGAGTTGGGAATGAATAATTGGATGACGCGAGATTTTGTTTACCCTGACCAGCCCATGGATAGGGGCAAAATCGTGTGGGAAGAGGATATCCAAAAACTTATCAAGCAAGCAGACGGGAAGTGGGGACGTTATCTTGACATGGATGGAGATGGAATTGGTTATCGCACTCTTCCGGGCAATACAGAGCCTCAGGCTGCCTATTTTGCACGAGGAACAGGGCATGATCCTTACGCGCAATACTCGGAAGATCCTGACGTTTGGTTTGCTGAACATGAGAGGTTGAAGAAAAAATTTGAACAGACGGCTTCCATAACACCCTACCCTGTGCTGGAGCGACAAAAGAAAAGCAAAATAGGGTTTATCAGTTACGGATCCACCCATTTCGGAGTAGAAGAAGCGTGCGACATACTGGATGAGAAGGGTATAGCGGTGGATTATCTGCGTATTCGAACGATTCCTTTTCATGATGAGGTGAGTGAATTTATCGATAACCATGAATCTGTTTACGTTGTAGAGGCGAATCGCGATGGGCAAATGGCGCAAATAATGGCTACATCTTATCCGGCTAAGGCAGCGAAAATAAAAAAGATCGCCTATCTGGATGGATTGGCACTTACCGCCGAAAAAATAATTACTCTGTTCAATGAGCAGGAGAACTAAAATGACTTCTTCGCTACTCGAAAAGACCAATGCAGCAGGCTTAACACGCAATGATTATATTGGAGAACCATCCACCCTCTGCAAAGGGTGTGGGCATAACAGTATATCGAATATGATTATTTCTGCCTGTTATGAATTGAATATCCGCCCTGAACGTATTGTTAAATTTAGCGGTATTGGTTGTTCAAGCAAATCACCCACGTACTTCCTGAAAAACTCGTTTGGTTTTAACGGATTGCATGGTCGTATGCCTTCCATGGCAACCGGTGCGCTCTTTGCGGATACCTCATTAAAAGGTATTGGTGTGAGCGGAGATGGGGATACAGCCAATATCGGATTGAGCCAGTTCATACATCTGGTACGCAGGAATATGCCTCTGGTATACATTGTTGAAAATAATGGCGTGTATGGATTGACCAAAGGACAGTTTTCAGCCACGGCTGATCTGGGGCTTTCTCTCAAACGCCAGGGGCAGAATGTGTATTTACCAGTTGATATCGCCATGGAAGCGCTGGCGGCTAACACAACCTTCGTAGCAAGGTCATTTGCCGGTGATCCAAAACAGGTAAAAGAGATCATCAAAGCGGCATTGAGTCATGAAGGTACAGCTGTGATCGATATCATCAGTCCATGTGTAACTTTCAACAACCAGGAAAATGCACTTCACTCCTACTCATGGGGCAAGGGGCATGAAGATCCGCTGCATGAGGTGGAATTTGTACCACCAAGGGATGAAATTACTATCGAAGATTTCAGCCATGGTGAAGTGAGGGAGGTTGCCCTGCATGATGGTTCGACCATCGTGTTAAAAAAAGTGGATAAGGAATACGACCCTACCGATCGCAAAGAAGCCCTGCGTATTCTCTCTGATGCCATCAAGAATAAGTGGTTGATCACCGGATTGATCTATGTCAATCCGGACGCTGTCAATATGCTGGATATGTATGACCTGGATGATAAACCACTTAATCGAACACCCAATTCTAAATTAAGACCACCCGTCAAAGAATTGGAGAAGATCAACCGATCTCTAAAATAAACAGTAAATTATCTTGAAGAATTAGCCCTGTTTGGCACTTCCAATGGTGTGCAGAAGGGCTAAATTTGTAGCTCGCATAGCACCAATTGGAAAGCCAGAGACGATAACCACTTTTTCTCCATCCTTGATATCGGTGCATGTATACATAGTCTCCTCAACATGGTGGATCATATCCTCGAGTGTGGTCGAGAAGGGTACTAAAAATGGAATGACACCCCAGTACATTCCCAGACGTTGATAGGTGCGGACATTTGGCGTGAATGCAAGGATAGGAATTTTCGGACGTGCCTTTGATTGCAGAATAGCAGAACGACCACTCTGGGTGAAAACAGCCACCGCTGACACATTGCGTTCGTTTGCCAGTTCACGAGCGGCTAACGATAACGCCATTGCATCATCTTCATTGCTTTCGTGCACAAGGTGAGAATACTTCCCCCAGCGATTAAAGTTTTGTTCTGCTTCTGTGATGATGGAAGCCATCATCCTGACGCTTTCGACAGGATATTCACCATTGGCAGTTTCCCCTGACAGCATTACCGCATCGGTTCCATCGAAAATGGCGTTTGCCACATCAGATGCTTCTGCTCTGGTAGGGCGCGGATTATGAATCATGGAATCCAGCATTTGCGTGGCTGTGATGACAAGCTTCGATTTCTTATTCGCCATTTGGATGATCTCTTTTTGAATAATTGGGACAACCGCGGCAGACGTCTCAACAGCCAGGTCACCTCGTGCAACCATCACTCCATCTGCGCAATCGACGATGGATGCCATATTCTTAACTGCCTCAGGTAGTTCAAGTTTTGCAATAATCGGTGTATCTGCCTTCTCAGGATCGATTTCGAGAATGGCATTTCTAACCAATTTCACATCGGATGCATCACGAACAAATGAAATGGCAATCGCATCTACCCCTTGCGATAAGCCGAAGGCAAGGTCTTCGCGATCTTTTTCCGTGAAACCCGGGATGTGTAGGCTGATACCGGGCAAATTCACGCCTTTATTCGATTTTAGGATACCTCCTAGGGTAACCTTTGCCAGTGCCTGATTTTCATGGACGTCAATGATCTCTATTTCCAATTTACCATCATCCAACATTACGCGATTTCCCTTTGCAAGGGAGGAAAAAACATCGGGAATGTCAAGGGGAATGGTTGGGATATCATCATGCAGGAACTTTTCCATATCTGCCTGAGAACATACAAAGCGAATAGTCTGACCTGCTTTGAGAGGCATAGAGTCGTTCGGAAGATCCCCTACTCTTAATTTGGGACCCTGTAGATCCTGCAGAATAGGAATAGACTCACCGGTTTTCTGCGATATATCTCGTAGGAGTTTGATCAATTCTCCATGGCTTTCGTGGGTGCCATGAGAAAAGTTTAACCTAGCTACATCCAGCCCGCTTGTTATCAGGTCTTCTAGAACCTGTGCGCTATCACTGCTGGGACCTAATGTAGCAACAATTTTTGTACGACGATTATTTGTAATGTTAGAAAAGGAAACCATATTATTCTAATAATAATACATTTCTAATTCTTTCAAGTGCCCAATCGATAGTAGTCTTATCAATTATCAACGGGGGAGCAAAACGGATGGTTGTCTCATGCGTCTCTTTTGCGAGGACCCCTGATTTTTGAAGGTTCTCACAAAAACCACGTGCACCCCCTGCTTCAGCTTTCAGTTCTACACCGATCAACAACCCCTTGCCGCGCACTTCTTTGACATACTTGCTGGGAATTTCAGAAAGCTGATCCTGGAAATATTCTCCCATTGTCTCAGCGTTTTCAATTAAATGTTCTTCTGTTAGGACATTTAAAGAAGCCCGTGCAACCGCTGCTGCCAGGGGATTCCCACCAAATGTCGAGCCATGTTCCCCTGGTTGGAATAAACCCATGATTTCGCGACTTGAGAGAACTGCCGATACGGGATAAAAACCACCTCCCAATGCTTTCCCTAAGATCATCATATCAGGGCGAACATTTTCATGATCGCATGCGAATAACTTACCTGTTCTTCCCAGCCCCGTCTGGATCTCATCGGCAATAAAAAGAATATTATGCTTATCACAGATCAAGCGAACCTTTTTAAGATATCCTGCGGGAGGGATGATCACTCCACCTTCACCTTGAATAGGTTCGATCATCACCGCAGCGGTGTTGGGTGTGATGGCTGCTTCCAGAGATTCTGCATCTCCGTAGGGGATCGAGATGAAACCTGGTGTAAAAGGTCCAAAATCATCTTTATAGAACGCTTCGGAGGAAAATGAGATGATGGAGATGGTGCGACCATGAAAATTCCCATCTGCGACAATGATCTCTGCTTTATACTTGGGTACTTTCTTGGTAACATAAGCCCATTTTCTGGCAAGTTTTAGCGCTGTTTCAACTGCTTCAGCGCCACTGTTCATGGCTATGACCATCTCATAGCCGGATAATTCCGCCAGTTCTTTATAAAATAGGGGCAATTGGTCATTCCGAAATGCGCGTGAAGTCAGTGTTAGCTGGCTGGCTTGATCAACCAGAGCTTTTAATATTTTGGGATGGACATGACCCTGATTGAGAGCGGAATAAGCGCTCAAACAATCCAGATAGGTATTTCCATCTACATCCGTTACCCATACCCCTTCTCCTTTTGAGATCACCACATCCAGTGGTTTGTAGTTATGGGCACCATATTGATCAGCAAATTGAATATAATCAGCGGTTTTCATTAAGGTTATCCTTGAAGTAAACGGAGAAGAATTGCTTTTTGAGCGTGTAAGCGGTTATGCGCTTGGGGGAACAAGCGTGAATGGCTCCCATCTGCAACCTCATCGGTTATTTCCTGTCCACGATGAGCGGGCAGGCAGTGCAATACAATAGCTTCTGAGTCTGCTTCTGAAAGCATGGCTTGATTGACCTGATAGGGTGGGAAAACTTTTTCGCGTTTAAGGGCTTCCTCTTCCTGCCCCATACTGGTCCACGTATCGGTATAAATCACTTGCGCCCCAGCAACTGCCTGATGAGGATCGCGCAGGAATTTTAAACTGCTACCTGAAGAAGTGGCAAATTCACGAGCCAATTTTATGGTATTTTCTGGGAGATCATATCCCTCGGGGCTGGCAATGGTAAAGTTGAGACCCAATTTTGCACAAACATGCATCAGAGATACTGCGACGTTGTTTCCATCACCAACATAAGTTACATTTAAACCGGGAAGTGACTCGAAATTCTCTTTGATGGTTAAGATATCTGCCATTGCCTGGCAGGGATGGTTGTAATCACTCAATCCATTGATGACGGGAACATCCGCCCATTTAGCCAGTTGAAGGACATGGTCGTGCTCAAAGACGCGTGCCATAATACCCTGGACGTAACCTGAGAGCACACGGGCAACATCAGCAATTGACTCCCGTTTTCCCAGACCAATTTCATTGGGTGAAATGAAAAGGGCATCCCCACCCAGATGGCGCATAGCCATATCAAAACTGATTCTAGTGCGCAAACTGGGTTTATTAAAGATCATACCTAAAACTTTACCCTTTAGAAGGGGCTGGTTGCCGTGTTCAAAGTACTCTTTTTTCAACTTTACAGCTAGGTTAAGCAGTTCGTTTAATTCATCGGGAGAGTAGTCAGCGATTGCCAGGAAATCTTTTTTCATGTTATCCTCATTAATAGATTCAATACCAATCAGTATATCACCCGTAAAAATAGAGCGTTAAGAGTAACTTCGTAAATCGTGAATACGATTATTATAAAAAAGCTACTTACTTTTTGCCTTTCGAACAGCGGAGTTGTGGAGCACTCTCCCTACAATCGATGAAAAAGCTTTTAGTAATTTTCCCTCAGTTCCAGGAACGATAGAGAATTTTTCTTTTTTAATTCCGTTAATAATGGTATCTGCAACTGCAGAAGCGGATAAAAGCCCACCACTTTCTGTAATTGCTTTCGTGATAGCAGGTTTAATAGTATTTTCAAATTCCAATTGTGGAGTATCGGTGTCAGGAGGATAAACAACAGAAATTTTGATGTTGTACACTGCCAATTCGGTTTTGAGAATGCTTGAAAAAGCATTGACGGCATATTTTGAGGGCGCATAAGCAGAGTATCCATAGATAGGTACCACCCCAGCCAGCGAACTGATATTTACAATATAACCTTGTTTCCGTTCAACCATGTAAGGTGCGACAATTTTTGTAGTAAATACGGTTCCTAAATAGTTAATGCGTATGACATCATCATAAACCTGATGATCAAGAGAGATGAATTCTCCGGGATGTGCGATACCAGCGGAATTTACCAACAAATCCGGTGCACCATATTGGGCGATTGCTTTTTCTAATGCGATTTTCAACGCAGAATAATCAGAAACATCTGCCTGAATGGTGATGATTCGTTGGTCTTTATGTAGCTTCACTTTCTCTAATTCTTGGGAAGCTGATTGCAGGGTGTTTTGACGGCGCGCGAGGATCCATACATTGGTGCCCAGAGCAACTAATTTTTCGGCAACAGCGAGACCGATGCCACTTGAACCACCGGTAATGAGTGCGGTTTTATTTTCGAAGTTTTTCATGATTCGCTCCAATACTTCAAATTAATGACAGGTAGAGCAGGAACCACCACTGCATGAACCACAATTGTGTGAGGAATGTGCGGAATTACCGGATTCGTTATGGGCAAAAAAAGAAGAAAGTTTCCGTTTCGATTGAGATTGTGCACATTGTGGGCAGGCGATGGGATCATCTGCTTGAGAGAAAGATCTTAATTGATCAAATGTTGCTCCGCAGTTCTGGCAAATATATTCGTAGATAGGCATGGTCGTATCCTTTCACAAATCGTGATTGTAATAGTGAAAAGGCAAAGAGTCAAATCATGATCTACCGGATCTGTTTTCTAACTAATTATCGCCTTCAAGCTAGTTTTATCTAGAATTACGACTTCTTTCAACACCCTCAGAAAAGGGTTTATTATCCTTTTCTATTATCATTTCGTGAATAAAGAATGACTTGGTTGCAATCAATCTGAAATTACGAATGAAACAGTGAAGACTTCAAGTGGTTCCACGCCTTCTTCAAAAGAGCGATGATATTGAAGTTGTAGGGTGGTTTCTCCGCTTTGGATCGCAGAAAAAGTGAAAACGAATTCGCCTGAAGCACCTACGGGGCTATTTTCATCTGTATTCGAATCCATGGATTCTTTTTTGACGTATTCAATATCGCCAATCTGCTTAAAGAAATTCTCATCAATTTCTTTTATATCCCATGCATATCCTGTTGTAATATTCCCTTCGAGCCGGATGGTGATCGTAGCTCCATTTTTCAGGGAGACTGATGTGCCATTGTCTTTTCCAGTTAGTTCGATATCCATATCATCATTTCTATTCATGTCTTGCGTTGTGCAGCTTGAAAAGATCAGCGCTGTGATCAGAACCAGTAGTGAGGTAACTAAATAATTACTTTTCATTTCAACCTCTCTATAAATATATAGAGGGATGATAACATCACCCCTCTATTAAGCAAACATATTATTTGACCAAAAAAGTGGTATAGGTGCTGAATGTTTGCCAGGCACCATCTATGTATGCCCTTGCTCTCCAGCGATAATGAGCACCTTTTTGTAAGGTAGTTGACGGCGTACTGTAACAATACGATCCTTCACAAACGCTGGATGGAACCGATATGCTATATACTCTATCTGCACTGGTATAGGGATACTTAAAAACATCATAGTAATATTTTGTTGCATCCATTACCTTTGTCCATTTATACGTTGGGGTTTGGTCGTAGATAGTTCCACTATACGGATTAATAAGACGGGGTGTCAAATTGACATAAAATGTGCTGTATGGGCTGAAGCTTTGCCAGGTGTCTTCAACGTACGAACGAACTCTCCATTTGTAGTTTGTATTGCCAGCTAATTTCGTAGCAGGAGTGCTGTAACAATAATGATCATCACAGGCGGATGATTGGACGATTATGGCGTAGATTTTTTTTGTGTCTTTGTACAATTCATAATAGTATTTAGTGGCAACCTTAATTTTTGCCCACTTGTAGGTAGGTGTTGAATCTTGAGTTGAACCTCCGTTGGACGGTTCTAGAGGATTGGGAATTGTCGTTACCCAAAAACCTTTGTCGGAGCTAAAGGTTTGCCAGACACCATCTACGTATGCTCTTACCCTCCACTTAAAATCTCCACCTGTTAGTTTGGTTGCGGGGGTGCTGCTACATTCGGTTGCATTGCATGCACTGGTAGACACAGTGATGCCGTATATTTTTTTAGGGGTTGTGGAAGGATAGGTATTGTAAACCTCATAATAATATTTGGTAGCAGTACTGATCGGTCTCCATTTATAAGTTGGTGTTATATCGGTTGAATCTGCTAGAGGACTGATGGGGTCAGGTATGGTATCAAGGGCGAAAAATTTGTAGTCAGAGAATGCATACCAAGTGTTCCCAATGTACGACCGAATGTGCCATTTATAACTTGTGCTGCTAGCTAATTTTGTAGCAGGTGTGCTGCTGCAGGAATCTACACCACAAGCACTGGAAGGAATCGTTATACTGTAGACCTTCGTTGAACCCTTGTAGAGTTCGTAATTATATTGAGTAGCTTCGTTTACTTTTGACCATGTGAATGTCGGGGTAGTGTCCTCAATAGTTCCGCTTGGTGTTAATAAGGTGGGATAGGGGTTAATTGGCTTAAAGTAGCGATAGGTACTGAAAGTCTGCCATATACCATCTATACCGGCTCTTACCCTCCAGCGATAATAGTTTGTACTGTAGTCAAGGTATTTTCCTGGATACATTGTACAGGGTGAAGAGGGGCAGGATGACCCAGCCAGAGTTGCACTGAACACTTTTGCATCGCTTGTATAAGGGTAACGATAAACCTCGATCTCATATTGATCAGCGTCATACACTTTAGAAAACGAAAAATCGGGCGTTGTGTCGAGAATATTCCAGATTGGCGATATGGGATTGGGGACTGGGCTGACCACTGAGAAATATTTATATGCGCTAAAAGATTTCCAGGCGCTGTTCACGTATGCTCTAACCCGCCATTTATAGTTACTGCTAGTAGTTAATTGGGTTGAAGGGGTACTGGTGCATTCAGATGTAGTGCAAGCACTGGAATTAACGGTGATAGCATAAACCTTGGTTGTTCCTCTGTATAGTTCATAGTAATACTTGGTAGCACCACTTACAGGAGTCCATTTATAGGTTGGTGTTGCGTCGGCTGTATCTCCAACAGGTGAGGTTGCCTGTGGAACACTGCCATCCTTGTAAACCACAGCTGAAGTACCTTCCCCAATGCGGGAAGTATTGTATTTGATGCGCATGTAGCCATTTTCACCCCAGGATGGTCCCCAGCTATTGCGCAGGATCCAGCTCTGTGTGCTGTCATCCCAGCCAACCAGGATGATTTGATGATAGGTGCCATAAGTTTCATTGGTAGAGAAAACTCCCCCCGAATAGCGTTGGAATGCAGGTCCCACAATCATGCGCGCTGTTACAGGTCCATACTGGAGGATAGCTGCTTTGATCTGTTCAACGGTAGCGAGTGAGCCTTGTGAGAGGCTGATGTACGTCCACCCGGTCAATCTGTAAGGATGACTGTAAGCACTAGGGCAGGAGCTATTGGTGGCAAGGTACGGTTTGGAAGACTCCAAAACTGCGCCAATAGCTGTCTGATTATTGGCAAGCCGATCGTAATGGTACATATGCGCTGTGAGACCGCCGCTGCAGCTCCAGCCGCTTCTATTGCAAGAGACAAGGAATTGCTCGGAGAGGTCTGTCATGGGACCGCCAGCAATCTTGATGGCAGATTCCATAACCCCGACCGTACCAAATGCCCAACAGCTGCCGCAGGCGCCCTGGTCTCGGACTGCAGGTACAACGCCCTGGGTACGCCAGTCAAAGGAAGAGGGCATGTTATTTACATCTACATCCAGATCGTCAAAGGCACTTTCTTGTGATAGGGTTTCGTCTTCCTGGGAAGAGGCAGACAGGACTCGCACCGGGGTAGGGTCACTCAAGTCAAGAATGGGGTTGGCGGCAGGGAGCGAAAGGGAGATGGTAGTCTTGATCTGACTGGCGGGTTCAAAAGGACGCTGATAGACCAGCGCGATGGACATATCGCCGCTCTGGTCAGGGGAGAGGAGCATGCTCTGGATGACCGGGGTACCGATACCGAATTCAGAGGAATAGCTGGTGAAGGAGGGATCGACGGCAAGTGTGGCATTATTACTGGAGCTGGAAAGGAAATCCCAGGAGTAACCGGTGGAGATACGCGATTCGAGGTGGAGGGTGAAAGGAGTACCGTCCGACGGTAGGGAAATCAGGATTTCAGTCGGTCCCCCCAAAAAATCAAAGCCATCAATGGCGGAATCGTACAAGATCGTGCGAAGTTGGTCGAGGTCACGGGAACCAGAGAGGATGAGCTGGTTGTCGGAGAATTGAGCGGTGACCTGTTGTGCAACGAGGGAATCCGCCTGAGCGTTGACCGATTGGGAGGCAGTGGCGCGGGAGATATCATCCAATTTGACGACCAATTCCCAGGCGAATTGATTGTCAGGTTGAATAGTGGGCTCTACTGTGGGCAGTTCAGTGGGGAGCGGAACATCGGTAGGAATCTGAGTTGGTTCAAAGGTAGGCTCGGTAGTAGGTTCAGGAGAAGGTTCGTGGAAAATGGGCTCCAGGATGGTGACCATAGCGGTGGAGACGGAGTAAACGGTATCATGAGAACTGTCGGAGATAGCAGCCCAGATGTAATAATCGCCTGTTGGGACAGAGGAGGTATCCCAAATAAATTGATCATCCTGGTCGTCATCGGGATCTTCGGGAACTTCCTGGACGATCCACCAGAAGTCATCCTCATGATCGAGCGGATCACTATTCATATCGTAAGCCAAGCTAATGAGCGCGTTATCATCAGGGTCATCATCGGACCAGGAAATGGTAAAGAAGTCTCCCTGTGTAACAGATGTAGCTTGTTGAGGTTCAAGCAGGGAAATGGTGGGGGGAGAGTTTGGAACAGTTTCGTCAGTTTGTGAGCCGCTGGCGAATACAGCACCGTTACTCAGAAAGAGGCTTAAGATACAGACGCACAGAAAGAGATGATTGCTATGACAATTCTTTTTCTTCATATTGCCCTCCAGGCTATTAAAAAATGAATGAAATTGTCGATACGAGAATATTCAATTGTAAAAAATGTTTTGTAAAAAAAAATGTGGTAGAAATTCCACTTTCCTTCATAATTGTAGAGCTGTTTATAAATATGTCAATAAATAAAAGTTCTCTTTTGCAGTTTAAAATATTGAGTTAGCATCCAGGATTTTTGTGATAATATATTAAAATAAATAATATTCACAATATGAATATACGTCATATTCACTACGTCATTTTAGGGTTCATCAATGAAGAACCAACCCATGGGTATCAGATCTATAAATATTTAACTGACATGCAGGGTATCGGGTTAGTGTGGAAAATAAACATGACCAATATCTATGGGTTGATGGACGCATTGGAAAGAAATGAACTCATACATGAAATAAAACAAGAGCATATTGAAAAAGAGTATCCGCCTAAAAAATATTTTGCGATAACTTCCAAGGGGGAAGAGCAATTTCTATTATGGTTAAAAAAGCCGGTTAACCACGGCAGAGAGGTAAGACAAGTATTTCTCTCAAAAATTTATTTTGCTGAAAAACAAGGAAAGGAGATTTATCAAAAGCTTATCGATGATCAGATTGAAGAGTGTGAGAAGTGGCGTATAAACATCACTCAGCTTCCTGAGGATAATGAGAGATTCAGCCAAATTGTACGCTCCTATCGGACCACCCAAATAGAGAGTACTATAGCCTGGCTAAAGAGCTGGAAAACAAAATAAACAAAGAGGTTGCTATGAAAAAAATATTAAACATTATAGTGCTTGTCAGTGTCCTGATTGGATTACCGGCTTGTTCGGAATCTGGTGGAGAGACCACGCAGGGAGTTCCTGTTGAATTAACCGATGCATTGGGGAGGGAGCTTGTTTTAGAGACGTTGCCTACCAATATCATTGTCGCCGGTAAACAGACGCCCATGATCATTGACTTGTTATACCTGTTTCCTGACGCAGAAGTGAAGTTAACGGGTGTAGAAAATCGCTCTCAAACCACTAAAAATTTTCTGACAGCTATTTCCCCAGAATCAACTGATAAAGTGAACCTGGAGAAAGGCGCCGGAGCGGAACAGATCGCTGCATTGCATCCTGATCTGGTGATTTTAAAAACCAGTATGGCAGAAGAAATCGGAGCTGGGTTAGAAACCCTGGGTATTCCGATTTTGTACGTCAGTTTGGAAAGCATTGCTGAGATCGAAACGGATATTCGGAATCTGGGTAAAGTGATGGGCGATGAACAACGGGCAGAAGAAATTCTAAGCCTGTATGCTGAAAAAACAGAATCTATCTCCGAAAAGGTAAACCAGAATGATGCTGAAACAAAAGATGTCCTTATGTTGCAATATAGCGAAGACAATGGAGAAGTCTCATTTGAGGTTCCCCCAACAACATGGCTTCAGACCAATCTGGTTGAGATGGCAGGTGGAAACCCTGTCTGGAAAGATGAGGTAGAAGGTGGGGGATGGGCTACAGTCAATATGGAGCAGATCGCGAATTGGAATCCGGATGTGATCTTTATCATTAATTACTTCGGGAATTCTGTTGAAACGGTTGCGCAATTGCAACAAAATGAGGTATGGCAACAGTTGAATGCTACCCAGAATGATCAGCTGTATGGTTTTCCGGGAGATTTCATCAGTTGGGATCAACCTGATTCACGCTGGATATTGGGTTATGAATGGCTGGCAATGGAAATTAATCCAGAGACCTTTCAAGAATACGATTTTATGGGTAGTGTGATGGATTTCTATCAGGATTTTTATGAATTGGATGCAGATACCATCAATGAGAATATTATCCCACTGGTATACGGTAGTTTCTGATCACGAATGCAGAAAAAGAACCTCCTTTTATTCTTTCTGTTAATTTTTATCATGGGTATCTCCTTATTTATTGGGAGGTACCCACAGCCAATCTTTACACCGGTACGCTTGTTATGGGAAGATGAACTCGCCAAGGCTCTTATTTTAAATATTCGCCTGCCGCGGTTGATAGCAGCCGCTTTATTAGGAGCATCTCTTTCGATTTCAGGCTATATTTTTCAGATGGCTTTTTCAAATCCGCTCGCCGATGGTGGAATTCTAGGGGTGAACCAGGCAGCTGGATTTGGTGCTGCATTGGCAATCATCACAACAGGATATACTTTTGTTCAAATCCAGATCAGCGCTCTCCTATTTGGGATACTTTCCATATTCCTTGTGTTGCTTTTATCGCGCATAATCAAGACAGAAAGTACCATTATCAATCAAATATTTGCCGGTATCGCCATTTCTGCGATATTTTCTTCGGGAATTGGGATTCTAAAATACATGGCGGATCCTCTGCAAGAATTGCCCAATATCGTATTCTGGTTGCTGGGAGATTTATCTTCCATCACGTGGGAACGCATATTGCCTGTAATTCCCCAAATCTTGATCGGTATTTCGATTTTGTGGGCACTACGATGGCGGGTCAACGCATTGGCACTGGATGAGAATGTCTCCTTTTCCTTAGGCGCAGGGAAGAAAAGAGAGACATATTTTATTCTTTTCATTGCGGTCTTATTAACCGCGAGCGTTATTTCTTATGCAGGTTTGGTGGGCTGGATTGGATTGATCATCCCCAATATTGTGAGGACGATCTTTGGAACGACAGGACAAAAATCAATCCCAGCAACCCTCATGATAGGGGCAGGGTATGCAGTAATTTGTGACACATTAGCACGAACTTTAATACCTGGCGAAATTCCACTTGGAATCCTAACGGCTATATTAGGAGCCATTGCGATGATTGTACTGGTCAGCGCAGGGAAAATACGAATAAAAGAATAGGGAAAGGTATCGATGATTAAAAAATTAGAAATATGTGACCTTTCCTATCGCTACGCAGAGGAGGACCACTCGGCTTTGCAGGATATCACCCTGAATGTGACAAATGACAATATTGTAGCGATTCTTGGAAATAATGGTTCGGGGAAGACAACCCTACTGCTGCTCGTATTAAAAAAATATATTCCCCAGAGAGGAGCCATTCATTTTCTGAACGAGAAGGATGGAACTGAAAATGAAATCAGAATCGGTTATTTACCTCAGATCGAGAAAACTCCCTATGGGTTTACAGTCTCTGAGTATGTGATGATGGGGCGGTATCCTCATGTTGGGTGGTTGAATATGCCTGATGAGCGAGACAGAGAAATCTCTCATAGTGTTATCCATGAACTGCAAATTGAGAAATTAGAGAAGAAACATTTAGGTGATCTGAGTGGGGGAGAGTTGCAGAAAGTGCGTATAGCCAGACTATTGGCGCAAGAGCCTGACATTTTATTGATGGATGAACCAGCCAACCATCTGGATCTTAAGAATAGAAGAGAACTTCTAGAGATCATACGAAATTTGAAAGATGAAAATAAGATTATCCTCTTCACAACACATGATCCAAATGATGCGGTAGAGATAGCCAATCAGGTGTTGCTGATGAAAGATGGCTGTGTTGTAGCGTATGGGCAGACCCACACCGTGATGAGGCAGGATAATTTACAAAAAACCTTTGATATTCCTATTAAGCTACAAAAAATTAACAAAAAGACAGTAATTATCCCAGGTGAATGATGAAACCTGACGTATGGATCATAACGGGGTCTCAGCGAATAGGGAAAACTGTTCTGCTGCTTGATTTATATCAACAAGTACAGGAAAAGAAGAACATACCCATGTGTGGGGTAATTTCACCAGGATTCTATATACAGGACGAACGAGAGAAAATTATTGCGCAAAACGTGGAAACTGGAGAAAAACATGATCTAGCGAACTATCTACCTGGTTGGGACACAACCATGCCTGAAAAGGTCTGGAAGATGGATAAAGATGGTATTTTATGGGGAAATACACAATTAAAAAATTGCGAACCTAAAGGGAAAGTATTTTTGCTGGATGAAATCGGGATTTATGAACTGTTGGAGGGGGAAGGGTGGCAGGCGGGGCTAGAAATACTGAAAAGAAGGCAATATTGCAAAGCAATTGTTACCGTTCGCAAAGAGGTTTTAGGATCACTGATTAATATATGCGAAGAAGAGCATATTTTATATGAATTATTTGACTTGGATGATCCAACAGCGGAAAAACAAAGATTTATTGAGGAAATTCTCTCTACGTTACCTGGAGAGCTGTGAGAAATAGAAAGCGGCGATAGAAAAAGAGGTAGCAACATTCAGAGATTTTTTCTGACCCCATATTGGAATTTGTAGAACTGCATCGCTGCAAATTCTTATTTCAGGGTCTATTCCGTAAATTTCATTCCCAAGAATAAAAAGTATTTTTTCCGAATTAAATTTCAAGCCGATATCCAGCAACGATTGAGCAGTTGGACAGGCTTCGATGGAATATATTGTATAGTCGAGTTCTTTTTTTTCGTGTACGAGGTCCAAAGCATTAGGGTGCGATTTCCATGAAAGTGTTTTTTCAGAGCCAAGACTGGTTTTTCGCACCTTGCTCTGTGTCGGGGAAGGAGTGACACCACACAGGTATATCTGATCTAAGCCAAAGGCATTGGCAGATCGTAAGATAGAGCCAACATTATAAGCTGACCGGATGTTGTCGAGTACGCATTCCAAGCGAAACCCTCGTAATTTGTTAAAATGCGCATAGCCATTATCTAGTACGTATTGAGTGACAATTAATCTCTCCCCACACAGGGGACAAAACACATTGTAGTCATCCAGGGGAGCGGGGAAACGTAGATTGCATTGGATATTGCTGCACTGCAGCATCACAAGATCGATCATTGTTTTATGAAATCTATTTGTGTTCGGATAATACGAGTTTGAGCTGGATCTATCTGAAAATACATCAAGACATGGTCAGGTCTCCCGGTGGAATTGATCTGGCTGGATAATTTCATGGAGAGATAATCCCCATTTTGGGGATGGCTGTGGATTTCCATGTTCAAAATGAGTGGCTTAAGGTCATATTGCTTACCATTGTGCTTTGTAAAGATAATTGTAGAGGAATTAATGACCTGCTGTCGTATACATTCTAATTCTTCGAGAGATTTTTTATCGAAGAAGTGAATTTCGTAATCAGAAGAAAACAATAGGGGTTGAAGAGAACTGTTGCCAGGATCGATAAATTCCAAGTATGAAATAGAGAGACCTTCCGGTAGATAGTGATTCAAATCTTCCTCAGTGATCTTTGTATCAGAATCGGCAGATATCCAAATATCAACAATCTCTGCACTACTTTCAAAACCGAGCGGTAATGGAGAAGCTTGCTGGATCTTGGCTTGTGGGTGAAATCCATGGGAATACGCTATTTTTATCCCTGCGCGTCGTAATGTTCGCTCCCATATTCTTTGAACATCCAGATTGGAAGTGAAGCGGATGAATCCAAATTTGGAATAATAAATTCGTAGCCTTTTTTCGATAGTTTCCATGGATTTATTCTCCAAGCAGGTTGCGGCAAACAATACCGTAACCTGCTTGAATACCACAGGCGTGGCAAAGGATGCGACAATCGGTTGTTAATGATCCTGCCATTGATTTCTGATATTCTCTCCCCAAAAAAGCTTTTGATACGCCAATATCGATGAAATCCCATGGAAGGTCTTCTTGCAAATCCCTTTGACGGTGGCTGTATTCATACGGATTGATACCACATGTGGAAAAGGCAGCCTTCCAGATGTCAAAGGTATGATATTCCTGCCAGGTATCAAATTTAGCACCTTGTTTCCACGCTTCATATATCACAGAAGAAGCATTTTCATCCGCTCTGGAAAGCCAACCCTCCAACAAGGATGATTCGACTGATGGAAAACTTACTTTAATACCGCTATTGCGAAATCCATCGCGTAAAATTTGATGTTTTTGACGGATATTTTCATCCAAATCCATAGCTACCCACTGGAAGGGTGTATGGCATTTAGGAATGAAGGTGTTGATGCTTACCGAGATTCTCGCTCTGCCAGCTACTATCTTCTTCCCGATGGATTTTACCTTTTTACATAAAGCAACGATCTCCGCGACATCTTGCATGGTCTCCCCGGGAAGACCTATTAAAAAATAGAGTTTAATGGAAGTCCAACCTTGCTGGAAGATTTGAGCAGCAGTCTCGAGTAAATCACCTTCAGAAATCGGTTTATTAATGGTTTGGCGCATGATCGCGGTCGCTGATTCGGGAGCTAAGGTGAAATTACCCTTACGTTGGTCCATGGCATCCATAAGATCTTTTGAAAAAGATTCAATTCGTAGGGAAGGTAATGAAAGATTTACATTAGCTGTGGTGAATTCGCTTGAAATACGAATGATGAGGTCTTGGATGGAAGAAAAATCACTGATACTCAACGATAATAACGAGATTTCATCATATCCAGTTTGCCGAAGTGCAATTCTCAAAGATTCCATGATCTCATCAAGAGGGCGTTCACGAACAGGTCGTGTGATAAAACCTGCCTGGCAGAATCGGCAGCCGTGCGAGCAACCGCGCATAACCTCAATGGCAATGCGATTATGTGTGGTCTCAATGTTGGGAACGAGTGGTTTCTTGGGTGAAGCAGGTAAGTGGGAAACCATATTTTTTTTAATGGGATCGATCTTTTTTTCATTGCAATATTTACCCAGGAAATATTGATTGATGTTGTATCTGGATGGGACATAAAGCCCATTGAGCCTGCTGATCTTTTCAAGATGATCATCGCGCGAATCATCTTGAGAGAGAATAGTCAATATTTCAAGAAATACATCTTCCCCGTCTCCGATTACAAAAGCATCCATAAAGGCGCTCATGGGTGCTGGATTAAAAGTGGAATGACCTCCCGCGACAATAATTGGATGATCTTCTGTCCGATCCTTGCTGTGAATGGGGATATTTGCCAAATCTAGTAAATTCAGCGTGTTGGTATAGAGGGTTTCATAAGGGATGGAAATACCAACCAGGTCAAAATCAATAACCGGATGTTTGCTTTCGAGCGAAAAAAGAGGGATATGGAATTTGCGCATAGCCATTTCCATATCTTCCCAAACTGAAAAGGTTCTTTCTGCACAAAATGACGGTTTATTATTAACCTGATCATAGAGAATATTCAATCCAATATTTGAAAAACCAATTTCATACACATCAGGAAAAGCCAGTATCGATTTAACCGTACATGAATCCCAATCTTTGATTACCTGGTTGTATTCACCACCCACATATCTACCGGGCTTTTGGATATTAAAAAGGTTTTTATCAAGAAATATGTGAATCTCTGATGGTGAAAGAGAAGAATGTTTTGCCAATTATAAAAGTCCTTTATTCAAGCCGCCATCCACCGTCAACATAACACCTGTAATATAAGACGCAGCGGGTGAAACCAGAAACACAGCGGCGCGAGCGAATTCCTCAGGTTTTCCAATTCTTTTTAGAGGAGATGCCTGAGCTTGTTTATATAATTCCTCATCAATAGAAGTGTTGTTTTGCGTAGCACGAATGGACATGAGATTCTGAACACGTTCGGTGGCTGTCCAGCCGGGTAAAATGGAGTTAACACGAATGCCTTCCGGTCCCAATTCATTAGCCAGCGTTTTTGTCATTCCAACAGTTGCAGAGCGGATGGAATTAGAAAGAATCATGTTTTCCATCGGTTGTTTTACTGCAGCAGACGTGACGGTAAGTATGCTGGGGGTTGAGGAACGAGCAAGAAGTGGTTTTGCTGCCTTGATAAGCCGTACATGGCTGAGAAATGTGGATTGGAAAGCTAGCAGCCAATCCACATCGCTGAAATCATCCAGTCTGCCTGCGGGTGGTCCGCCTGCGTTGGTGATAAGAATGTCCAATCCACCAAAACGAAACTGGATCTCATTAATAACTTTATCCGCGAAAGAAGGATCTGTAACATCTCCTGGTACTGCCATAACCTGTGCATGCGAATTTAAATCCAGCCCCTCTTTGGCTTTCGCTAATTGGGTTGTATCCCGCCCATTGATAATCACTATTGCACCTTCCTGCACCAACAGCTTGGCGGTTGCGAATCCCAGTCCACGGCTGGAGCCGGTCACCAGCGCTATTTTTCCATCGAGTAAAAGATCCATCATTTACCTACCAAATTTCAAATTTTTCATCAAAAAACTCAATATCTAAAAATGTTGACTGCATGTAATTATAAATTTTCTTCAGGCTACTATCCAGAAACCGTTTTTCGTTGCCTACTATAACGCACCCAATTACGCTGCGATCCCATACCTCTAACAAATCAATCTCTGATATGGAAATGTTGAATTTCTTATGCATGTGATTTACAAACGGTTTTATCTGCGATCGTTTTGATTTCAGTGAATGTGAATCACCTAATTTTAGTTGGAAAGTCAGAATTCCAATATGCATCGTGGTAAATTATAGTCGTTCAGGCTGATTAATAGTAAGATTGAATTATGAAAGCTCATTTTACTACTTACGACCAGGCATTGGATTTTATTTATTCGAAAATAGATTTCAGTTTTACCAAACAGCAACGCTATTCTGAAGAAGTATTCAACCTGGAGCGCATGTTTCAATTTATGCAACGTTTGGGTAATCCTCAAAAGGCTTACAAGACCATTCATGTAGCTGGGACGAAGGGGAAAGGGTCTATCTCTGCGATGATTTCTTCGATACTGGTAAGTGCGGGTTACTGCACCGGCTTTTATTCATCTCCCCACATGTTGGATTACACCGAACGAATTCAGATAAATGGCATCTCAATTACCAGAGAGGATTTCCTGGAAGTGGTTAATGAAATTTACCAGGTTATCCAAGAGATACATGGACTGACAACCTTTGAAATCACAACTGCCATTGCATTTCAGCATTTCATGAAGAAAAAAATTGATTTTGGTGTGATCGAAGTAGGATTGGGGGGGAGATTAGACGCAACCAATATCATTACACCAGAAATCTCGGTGATCGCGTCCATTTCTCTCGATCATACGGCAATTCTTGGTGACACCGTAGAAGCCATTGCTGGCGAAAAAGCCGGAATTATTAAAGAAGGTATTCCAGTTGTAGTTTCTCCCCAAAAATCATCCGTCATGCAAGTTTTTAAGGAAAAATCTCAGACTGTGGGTGCGCCGCTATTCCAAAGCGCTGATCTATTGGAGTACACAACAAGAACTTCCCAATTGGAATTCCAGGATTTCGATATTTCATTTCCAAAATTCTTTTTAGATAAGAGTACAGTGGATGAGAAGGAAAGCATCCGCATTAAAATTCCACTTTTGGGAAAACATCAAATGGAAAATGCCGGTACCGCTTTTTGTGCCCTTAAAATACTGCAGGAAAAAGGCTATTCTATTTCTAATAACAATATTAAAGACGGATTTCAACATGTTAAATGGCCAGGACGTTTTGAAATTTTACAGCAACAACCTTATGTCATTATTGATGCTGCCCATAATTATGAATCTTCTCTACGATTGATTGATACAATTCACGAATTATTTCCTCAGCAAAAGCTCACTCTAATATTTGGAGCCTCTGAGGATAAAGATATCGCAGGCATGCTGCGCAATTTTGCACAGATCTCGAAGATGATCATCTTCACGAAATCAATACACCCACGTGCAGCGGATCCCATAAGCATGCAGAAATTAATCACCTCACCGCTATGCGATACAATTATCATTGAGGATATTCAAAAAGCATTGGAATTTGCTTTACATGAATCAAAGGATGGAGATATCATTTTAGCCAGCGGTAGTATCTTTATCGCAGCTGCTATACGAAAAACGTGGTTTGAGATGTACAAGGAGAAAGCCATATAGATGACTGGTGATTCAGATAATACTAGAGATCAAATTTCCGCGGTATTGCTACAGCGATCCGATGAATTAAACGAAATACCCAATTTACATCCCGACAAAAACGGAACGATCCATTCCAAAGCATTGGTTTTGAAAGACTTCATTATCTTCCCCAAGATGATCTCACCGATATTCATTTCTGACCCAGATGATCTACGTATTATCGGAGAAGTTTTAGAGAAAAATTCTACTTTGATAGGGATGATCAAGAATAATGCGGGGGATGAGTATTTTGAAATCGGCATTGAATTTGCGATTGGGAATGTGATCGGCATCGGGGAAGGGAATTATTCTGCGCTCATTCAGGGAAGAAGAAGAGTAGTAATTAACGAAGTGGCTGAAAGGGATGATGGCTGTTATGTAACAGCTATTCCTGTTGAACCTTATCTCATGTATGAAAAAAAGACCAAAGCGCTTGGAAATATCACATTGGATTTATTTAACCAATGCGTTCAGCTTGACCGCAGCTTACCGGAAGATATCAGCGTGTATGTTATGAGCATTTCTGAGATAGACTGGCAAGCAGATGTCATTGCAAGTGCTATCTCATTACCTTTTGAAAAACGTGTCAGCATTTTGCAATTAGTAAATATTAATGAACGCTTGCAATTCATTAACCAGAGTTTGGCGCAAGAATTGGATGTATTGCGGATAGAAGACGATTTACACAGCAAAGTACAACGGGAAGTTGACAAAAATCAACGAGAATTCTATTTACGCGAGCAGATAAAAGCCATTCAGATGGAATTGGGGGAAAGGGATATATGGGAACAGGAGATCATTGATTATCAGCAAAAACTTGCTAAATTGCACCTGCCCGATGAAGTGAAGAAGGTTGCCAACAAAGAACTGAGTCGTCTTAAAGAAGGACCATCTTTTTCACCTGAAATGGGTATTATCCGTAATTATTTGGATTGGATTATCGATTTACCCTGGTCAGAGCGAACCGAAGATAATCTGGATATCAAACATGCCATTTCTGTACTAACAGAAAATCATTATGGTCTGGAAAAAGCAAAAGATCGTATTCTGGAATACCTGGCAGTGGAAAGTCTCG
>LDZU01010436.1_pt1 | contig 51767 bp, 53 predicted proteins | sample 615531 | NCBI WGS metagenome assembly LDZU01 (sample SAMN03408293, study PRJNA278302) | terrestrial metagenome | isolation source: oil reservoir sample SB2 | place: USA: Alaska, North Slope, Schrader Bluff formation | collected 2011-09 | reverse complement strand
TAAAAGGAACAGAATTGCTGGCGACCTGGTCCAATGATGGAAAGTTAATGGTTTTCGCGTCTACTGGATTTTTTCCCAAACCAGGGGAGGCGACCAATAGGATGGGTTGGTTCGACCTTACTTGCCGGGATACGGGCAAGTGCCAGCCGGAATACCTTCAATTGCCCGCTGGTTTAGCTATTAATCCGTTTGAGTTTTCACTGGATGGCTATAAGTTGTTGATGCAAGGAAGCTATATTAATGGGATGGGGTCTGGCGCAGGGGACATTTTCTCTATTAATTTCAACTCACAGTTACAGCCGGAAGCTATTCAAAATCTTACAAATAGCGATCAAGTCGATGAAGAATCGCCGCAATGGTTGCCGGATGGCAGTGGTTTCTTTTCTGCATGTACAGACGATACCATTCCAATCAACGAATATGATCTTTGCCAATATAAAATATCTACCGGGCAAGATGAATCCCTCTTACGCTTGCCTTCCAACATGCACCAGTTTATCGTCTCACCTGACGGGAAAATGCTGGTGGATCTAATATTTGTGCCGGATGCTATCAAGTCTCAACGGAATTTGCGGTTATTTAATCTGGAAACTCGCCAGACAACCACCTTGATGCAAAAAAGCGATTTGTACCTGGATGCTCAAAGCTTTTCGCCGGATAGCCAATACCTGGGCTTTGTGTGGGATGGGGGTAGAAAGTTGAGTGTGGTCCAGCTTGAATCCGGAAAGGAATATAATTTAAGTGATAGGGTAAAAACAGGAGCCATTTCCTGGTTGAGTTGGGTACAACATATTGCACAATAATGGGGCTAGACAAGAAAGAAGAGGTTTCCATGAGGAACAAACTTTTCCACAGACCAAGTCTGACGTTTGTGCTAATCATCTTATTAACTGGTTGTGCTACAGAGACGGCTGTTCCTGCCACGCCTGCTTATCCGACCAGTCTTTCCACAGCTACCCAACCAGTATCTAGTTCTACTGCAGAACCCGCGTCTGGATGGGAAAACGTAGAAACGCAGCTATCCTCAGCGATTTTACGAACACCGGATGGAAAATGTGAGTGGGAGGTATGGGGCTGGCTGGAGCAAGAGGTATACGTCTGGGCATTTTGCCAGTCAGGAGCTATGCCGCATGCCAGCGCAGCAAGCGTCCCTGCTGTACTGCACCTTCGCGAGGATCAGTCGGTTGAGACTGTTGACTTACCCCAAGATGGTAATGCTTATGGAGTGAGTGTGAGACGTTTGTTTCCTCCGGCAGTGCAGGAAAAGATTTCCGCACATGCTTTTGATGTAGATGCCGCCCAAGCCCATCTTGCGCTGCGTTGGGAAGATCCATCCCTCACGCCAGCCATTTATATTGAAACCGGTGACCCACTGCCTCTGCCGGGCGAACCGGCAGTTCCTGCCATTTCAGCAGACTATGTGGATCGCCTTACAACGATTTCCACGCTGGGAGCGGGGAATGTCAATCGCTTGGTATTCCTGACAGACGACCGATTGGTAGCATACGGCGAGCGAGGGATTGAGTTTGTAAATATGACCATCATGCAAACCAGCCATCCATACCAGGAAATTCTTGTAGGCAGAGAAGGCGTGCTCTCTCCCGATGGTCAACTCTTGGCGGTTTGGGAGGATGGCAAGCTGCAGATTTATACTCTTGAAAATGGCTCCCTATTACAGACCGTTGAGATTAATGAACAGGATGGACGTGTCATATCAGCCAACTTTCTCTCCGATGGAGAGACCCTGGCAATAGAATTACGCCCCATCGGAGAAGAGGTATATTCACACCAGGTTATGTTCTATCGCATGAATGATGGCATGCTTCTCAACCGTTGGGATATGCAGGGCATGAGTATGGTCTTTTCGCCGGATGAGCATAGCATGGTCAGTCAGGCAATGAGCGGGCTTAAGGTATGGTCTGTTCCGGAAGGCGAACTGCTGCATACCTTTCAGGCAGTCACCAGTTCAGCAACGTTTTCAGCGGATGGACAATTCTTGGCTGTTGCGGATATGGGTGTGGTGCGAATTTTGTCGGTTGCGGATGGCAGCGAAATTGGGCATCTTCCGGAAGATATCGGGGCTGTCTCCGGGGTGGATCTTTCTCCGGATGGCAAGCTGTTGCTCACGTGGTCGAACGACTCGTCCCCGGCGCGCCTGTGGCGCGTATCCGACCTTTCTCTACTTCTCGAATTGCCCATTGAAGGTGTTTCCGCAGGAGTATTTCACCCCAATGGGACTGCTGTCGTACTGGCTGGAAATGGTGCCATAGGACTATATTCTATATCGACGGGCGAATTGATCGGAAGTGTCGATGATCAGTTTCCAGCCATTGCAGGTCTATCATTTGCGCCAGATAAGACCCTGAGCGAGGGCGCTCGTTTAGCGGTGCTGTATGGAATAAACACCGATCACTCCCTTTTGGTGAATTGGGGCATTCCCCAGGGCACGCGCCAGTTCATGAGTGATGCTTATTCAGCCATCAGTTTGGAATATACCAGCGACCCTTATGGGATTGCTGTCGGCTCGTGGGATGGGACCGTGCAGATGGTTGATCCAGATGATGGGGCGCTGCTGCGCACATTCGAGGGACTGCCTGCTCAAGTGCAAGCCATCCAGCAGGATGGTTGGGGGCAAATGGCAGCCAGTTCGATGAATGAAGCGCGCATTTTTGTGCTGCCGGATGTAAATGAAAGCAGTGGGCGGGAGGTTAGCATGTCTGGCGGGTGGGTAAGCGCTCTATCCTGGACCTGTTACCTCTTCGCTGCGCCTATGGATGGATCCGTGTGGGTGCTGGATGAGACAGGGGAAAATGTTGTGCAGACCTTGACGACGATGGACGATGGGTATGAAAGTTACCTGGCTGTTCCAGCGGACTGCATGCAGATAGTAGCAGGCAAAAATCAATCCATCTACCGCTGGCAGACAGTAGACTGGGAAGCATTGCCGACCTGGTCGATGCCGGCAACGATTACTGCACTGGCAGTTTCGCCAGATGGTTCGCTTGTGACGGTGGGCTTGGCAGACGGTCAAGTGCAGTTGCTGGAACGTGAAACTGGTACATTGCTGCGGGTATTAGAAGGGCATTCTGGCGAGATAACTGCACTCGATTTTTCTCCGTATGGTAATTTCTTGGCTTCGGGTGGGACGGATGGTGTGGTCACGGTGTGGGGGATGAAGTAAGAATATCGGTTCTTCACCACGTGATCCTTTCGATTATTTTTTCCAGGTTCAGTAGCAAGAGCAGATCTTGTTTTTGGATGGATGGCTTAAAAGCTTGTCTTTTTAGCTCCCTATTTTATTAAACTTATCCATTTTTATACTATGAGACTGTCCCAAAAGGGCAGTCTCATAGTTAATCTGTCCTGCATCGATGAATTTCAAAAAGCATACCTGACCAGTTTCATCATGTTTCCGTCATAATAGTAGGCAATCAAAGAACGATTCGTTTCATCAATGACCAGCCGAGGAAAACCGCGTTCCAAATTTATCTGGCGGATCAGTTCCATTGTCTGCCCATCATATATCTTGATAGAACCTGCAGTATAGTCTGCGCCTGCTTCGGCTGTATCTCTGACCGTTACTATATATTTACCGTTCTTAGAAACAGTAACGTAATGGCTTTCTTCATCATCGGCTAGCTGAATCTCCTGTTTTTCCAATGTATCTAGATTTATCTTAAATATTTTCCCTGAGCTCGGATACCATGGACCTTTGAACTCCTCATGGAAAAAGACTGCATGATCAGTGGTTTGAATGTCCTCACCGATTGCGTCCCATTTCGTATAATCAATCACCTTGTTGTTATGGTTATCCAGATCTATGATCCCGAAACCAGATCCGGAACTTTCAGTGGCGGTAAAAGCTAGGTATTCATCATTTCCGGCAAACTCTAGTGAATCGATATACCCAAAAGTCGCTAGTCCGCTCTTCGAAAAATCAAAAACGACCTGTTGCTCCTTCGTCTGCAGATCATAAAGCAAAACTTGATTGGTTACAATATTGGCACAAGCAACTTTTTCTCCACTTTTTGATAATGCGCAAATATGCGGGTCAAGCACATGATATGGTATATCAAATATCTGTCCCACATCAACCGTATTGATTAAATTAAGGCTTGCATCATATCTATCCAATATGAGAGGACAGTCCATAGCATGTTCCGTCATACATTTCAGGTCTTGTTCAAATAAACCCACAATGTTTTCAGCAAAGTCAACTTTCTGAGCAAGATAAGGATCAGTAGAGATTTCCGTTTTATAAAGCAGCGTTTCTGAATTCAAATCAAACAGCGCAGCAGAATCAAACCATATCAGGAGATTATGATCATCCGTTAGATGAATTCCTGGCGTGCTGTATTGGGAGAATAGGTCATTCTCAATCAGCAAATTCGTCAAATCCTTATCTGCAGCCGGCGCAATAGCTGTAGCCGCGTTATTGTTCGACAAATCTGAGTTTGCAGTTAGTGCAATCACTGCAGCCTCGTCGTTGACTAACAAGACAGACTTTGTTTTATGACCATAGATTTCACTGTCTTTATAACTTTCTCCGACAGGAATAATCATGGCATAAATTGTATTCAGCCGATCGTAGTCATGGATGTCTAAAGTGAACTTATACTTTGACATTTTGTCATTGTGAATTCCCATCAGAAAACTCTGCTGTCCTGCAATGCTGACCGGTTCATGATTCACAAAAATGGTAACACGGTAATCGGTCTCAGTACCGCCGTAACCGCTCAATTCCAGATCAATTTTTCCGTTTTCCGCAAATAAATTAACATTTGACCAATTAAATTCACCAGTGTATAAATTAAAATCAGCTTGACGGACTCTTCCCGATGCGTCCAGGTCTTTATTTTGACTAATTTCTTTCGCTGATTGAGGAATAGGTTCCGTCTCAATGGCGGGAGCATAATTTTCCGTATACTGAGGCGCATCGGTTTCCATGATTACGGTCAGCGGTATATAAAATGATGCATCTTGATAGATGCCGAAACCCTTGTCTTCTGTTTCTGGAACAAAAGAGGGTTCCCACAGAAAAACTCCGAACAGACCAAGATCATCTCCAGCTGAGCCGGTTACCGGAGTGAATGACACAGTAAACTCAATCCTGCCATCACTGCTGACACGGTGTTTGCTTAATAACACTTCCTGATCAGCGTCTATTCTGCCATCTTGCTGACTGCTTTCTATAACTTGATGCGGCTGTGGAACCCCATCCAGAAAAAGCATCAGACCAACTTCAGTATCAGATCCGGTTCCTTCGAGATAGTAAGAGAGCTGGATAGGTTCGCCGTCATACGTTAGGGTATCATCCTCAAGGGGATCAAAATCAATAGGACCTATACCATACCCTCCAATCCTCTGTCCCTCGCTCGACTGCTCCCCGCCGGAATCCGTTTGCTCAGATGGATTCATTGTAGGAAGAGTCAGTATCTGTTCCGTTGCGGTGGGTGAGGATGAACAAGCCGCCAGCGTCAAGATTAAGATAGCGATGCTGCACAATTTCATTTTTATCTGATAGTTCATTTTTTCCTCCAAAACTTATTTTCAACAACTATAGCTTAAAGGAACTGCCCTGTGTTTTACGGATCAGTAACAGTAAGACGGTGCAGTGTTACGGTTTGGTAACACCCATAGTCTTTCGGGATTTTACCTATCTGATAAAATAAGGAAAAATCATCCATCACAACATTGGCATGAATTGAACCTGTTATGGCAAAAACCCAGTTACTGATCGCAGACGATGAGCCTGATTTGTTGGCAGAACTAAACCCATTGCTTGAACGGGCGGGGTTTGCAGTGTTGACAGTATTGGATGGAGAGCAGGCATTGAAAGCGATCGATATAAATCACCCTGATCTCATTGTTTTAGATGTACTGATGCCTCATATGGATGGTAGGGAGGTTTTGCGACAGCTTCGCCAACAAGGTAATTGGACCCCGGTCATTCTGCTGACCCAGATAGGTACGCCGACTGAACGGGCACTTAGTTTGCAGGAAGGGGCAGATGACTACCTCAACAAACCTTTTGAACCGCTTGAACTCGTTGCAAGGATTCAGGCAGTTCTCCGGCGCAGCCAGCACGAGAACTTACCTCTCAATAGTTTTCGCCTTATTTGCTCTGAAAAATTACTTCTTGACCGCCAGACACGTCGTGCATTTTGGGATGGAAGGGATTTGATGCTTTCAGCCAGAGCATTCGGGGTTTTGGAATATCTTATGCTCAACAATCAGGAAATTATTACCCGGGAACGGTTACTGGATCAAGTCTGGGGATGGAGCTCACCCATTGGAACACGAGCAGTCGATACCAGAATAAATGAGATACGAAAATCCCTGGAGGATGATCCTGAAAAACCTCAATTTATTGAGACTGTGATAGGATCAGGCTACCGATACCTTAAGGGAGTTTCAGGTCAAAAATGAGCAAATCGGTTTCGCATCGTCTGATATTGGCACTTCTCCCACTCTTTCTGGGCATTCTATTCGTATTCTTGATCAAATCTAACTTGTTCGAAAACTATGTCGTGCTTGGCCATTTTCACGTTGACCTGATAGCGCTCTGTCTTCTGATTAGTTGTATCCTCTCGTTATGTTTTGTGATCATAATTCTTACTCAATCAAAAAAGAAGTCAGACCAAGATCGAAAAATAGCACATGAGAGGGAAATACAGTCTCTGGAGAGACAACGTTTCATGTATCGCTTAGACCACGAAATGAAAAATCCGTTAACGACAATACGTCTGGGAATAACCAATTTACAGGATCGTCAAGTCAACGACCCGGATGAGACCGAGACACTTAATCGCATTGGCTATCAAGCCCAGAGATTACAGACGCTCGTAGAGGATATGAGGCGACTCGCTGATCTTGACGAGGCAAGCATGGACATTGAAGACAACAGTCTAGCTGATATCCTGGAAGAGGCAGTTACTCAATCCAGAAGCTTGCCTGGAAGAGACCAATCCTCCGTCCAATTAACTGTTCAAGAAGTCCCATGGCCACTGGCACCCATTCGAGGAGATCGAGATTTGTTAGTAATCGCCTTTCGCAATTTAATCGAAAATGCTCTTAAATTCAGTGAATCATCCGGTCAGATTGAAGTTCGTGCTACTGAAGATAATCACCGCATTTTAGTTGAAGTTGCCGATAGCGGCAGAGGCATTCCCCCCGAGGATTTACAATACATTGGTACCGAATTATATCGGGCGAAAAATGCTCAAGATCAACCGGGAAGTGGGTTGGGGTTGGCTATGGTTAAACGTATCGTAGAACTACACCATGGTCGCATTGAGATCAACAGCCGGCTGGGACAGGGGACTGTGGCTCGTGTGGTGTTGCCAATGAAGGTGAGCTGAAATGGGTAATCTGGCAGGCAAAGCGGGAAAAGTTAGAAGAATGGTAAATTATGTTTTCCGAATATCTGCTATCTGGATCCCCGCGCTCTTGCTATTGGCAGGTTGTGGAGGAATCCAGATAGATTCGCAAATACTCAAACCATCTCTTGCAACAGCCACAGCAGTTGAACAAACACAACAGGCTGAACCCACCAGGCTGCTGCCCGTGGTAGGGATGCTGACGGCAACTGCCACTCCAGGAATCAGTCCAACACTTTCATCTACCCTGGGAATTGTTACAGTTTCTCCCTCAATGGAAGAATCCGATTTTGTCAGTTGGGAAAGTTTAATTGACTACAATCTTCTCAAAGATATTGACTGGGCAGTATATAGTGAAGTCATCATAGCAGGTCGCTTGGGTTGGCGGCGATACGCAGTTCCTGTGCCAACCACATGGGCAATAAATCCCGAATCTGGAGAGAATGGCTTGGTTGTGACCAATGATTATCCTATTATGGAAAATACAGATAGCATTGAACTTGTGAGATTTGATTTTCGAGCTCTTGGGGATTTTGTCTTGCAGACTCCTGCTGGAAAAGAGCGGAAGGTTAGAATCACAGGAGAGCCTGGCGTACTTTGGACCAATATTGTCGAACCAGACAGGTATCATGAATACGTACTTTTATTTGAACATGATGGCGTGAACTATGCAATCTGGGGCACGATCAAGTTGCCAGCTACTGACAGTGTTGCTATGGAAAAATTTCAAGCTATGCTTTTTTATGTTATGTCTTTCTTAATCATTGATTAAGAAAACCAAAACGACAACGCTGCTGACAAGCTAAGTTTAGATGAACAGTGATACCCACTGTCACTTAAAGTTCTGGTCTTCAATGAAATGTACTCAATTCGCATAACCAAGGTTGAGATTTTTACTAATTTCTGTGACGAGTAGTGTATGGTCAAAAACTAAAAGTTTTCTTCGAATGTTTCTGAAATCATCTATCTTGAAGTTGATTTAAACATTTCACCCCTTCTGCCATATCTAGAAGGGGTGTTTTTAGCGGGAGCGACGGGATTCGAACCCGCGATCTCGGCCTTGACAGGGCCGCATGTTAAGCCACTACACCACGCCCCCGTGATGTGGAAAACAGTTTAACACAGGATAAAACCAGCGTCAAGTTTTAGTTTTTACCAAATATCCATTTATGATGCTGATCGCTCCATTCGCAAATCTCTTCAGGTTTGAACCACAGTGCGATCTCTCGTTCAGCAGTCTCATGGGAATCTGAAGCATGGATGAGATTTCGGCTGGTCAATAAAGCATAGTCATGGCGGATGGTTCCCGGGGCTGCTTCAAGAGGATTGGTTTTGCCTACGGTTTGGCGCACCGCCTCAATGGCATGTTCGCCCGCCCATACCATTGCCATGGTAGGAGCCGAAGTGATGTATTCCACCAAGCCATTATAAAAACTCTTGCCTTTGTGTTCCTTATAATGTGTTTCCGCCAATTCACGGCTAACGAGCAACATTTTAGCGGCTACCAGCTGCAAACCGCGGTTTTGGAAACGATCAATGATCTCACCGATTAATTTACGCTGTACCCCATCTGGTTTTATCAGCACGAGTGTTTTTTCAAAGTTTTCTTCCATGAAATTTCTTTCTTATACCAATGAATTTTTTTCTGCATTATGAAATGCTTGCAGGGCTTTTTCTTTTTGATTGGTTTTTAGATAAGCTTTTCCAAGAACAAACCACGCATCCGGTTCTTGAGATAATAATTGATCCGTGTTTTCCATGATGGCGATGATTTCTTCAAGCCTGTATTCTTTATCAACAAGAGTATCTAATTTTTGGATTGCATAGCGGTAATTGTTACCCTCAATCGCCTTGAGCACTATTTGCATTCCTTCATTGTTGTTTTCAAGATTATCGATCTTTTGTGTATCTTCAAGAATTGATTTCTTTTGGTGATTGGGTTCGTTTTCAATTTTCACCCAATCCTTAGAGATAGCTTCAGATTCTGGTTCTGAAATAGTGGGTACTTCATTATCAACCATACCTGTTTCATCTTTTTCAATATCGCTGAGATTGGGAATTTTCTCATCTTCTGGTTGAAGAAATTGGGGAAGATTCCTTTCATCCATATTACTTGCATCAATAGCATCATCGAATATCCATCCAGGGATGTCTGAGACAACTTCTTCCTGTGGAATCATGAGATTCTTGGCAGGGAAAGTTTCTTTTTCTGGTGGGGAGTCGGATTCGGTCTCACTTTCAATGGGGAGAGCGGCTTCTTTAGAAAACTCGCTTTCTGGTTCTGTCAAACGATCTTCAATGATAGAATCCCAATCAATCACAGAGTTAACGTCTTTTTCAGGGTCCCACATGCTTGCTTGATTCCAGTACTCTTCAATATCCTCCTGCCATTTCACCGTACTGAGATCAGGAACGGGATCTCTGCCATTATATTTATCCAAATTGACGGCAATGTCCGGCACATCTTCCACAACCTTGATTTTCTCGCCCACATACAGGTAATATGGATCGACATCAATAAGGCGTTGGTGAAACGCTTCTGTATCAAGAGCTTCTGAGGTATGGGGAAGGACCTCGAAAACAATCTGGTTTGCTATAAAATTGAAAGGTGAGGAGCCAAGTATTTCGATACATAATTGAACCGCTTCAATGCGTTCTCCGGTTTGCATCAGAGCGTGTGCCAAATATCCTTTGAAATCGGTGCGCGAGGGGTTGGTTTGTAAACCAATGCGCAATTCAGCAATTACTTGGGGATACAGCCCACTGCGCCGATACATGTTGACCAATGCGCCACGCGTAAGGCGGATCGTTTGGGGTTCGACTCCGTCTTTTTTCAAATGGAGGCGTTTTAATTCTTCTTTGAGCATGGCATTGGTTGGTTGTAGCTCAAAGGCGCGTTCCATATGCAATACCGCATTGTCGAGCTGGTTGTTGACTTCAGCAATGAAACTCAAACCTATGTGCGCTACAAAATCATCGGGGTAGACCTCGAGCACTTTTTCCAAAACAAAATAGGAATCCTCATAGTTCCCTTTTTCCATGAGGATTTTCCCTAATAGGCGATATGTCTGAATATGTTTTGGATAAGTCTGGAGAATGAACCAGCAGTGTTTTAGCGCTTCGTCAAGGTTTCCATTCTGAATGAATACTTCAATTTCCTGAACGTATTTTCGTAAGGGAATCCTCAACATAATGTTCCATCCTCAAATTTATTCTCCCAGGTAATCTCGTAATTTTCTTCGAATGGTCGGATGTCGCAGACGACTGAGCGCCTGAGCTTCGATTTGGCGTACTCTTTCACGAGTGACGCCCATTTTACGACCGACCTCTTCCAGCGTGTATGCTTGTCCATCCAGCAAACCGTAGCGCAGCTGGAGGATGCGCACTTCACGCGGTGGGAGTGTATTTAATATTACATTAAGATGCTCTTTTAATAAATTATAAGTGGCAGTTTCATCGGGCGCAGGGATCTCATCATCTTCGATAAAATCGCCAAGCACGGAATCATCTTCATTGTCAGTGGGAGTTTCCAGTGAAAGCGGTCGCCGTGACACCTTTATCATATTTTCTACTTTCTTAGGCGTAACGTCTAATGCTTCAGCCAGTTCATCAATTGTTGGATCTCGACCAAGTTTTTGGGTAAGCTGATGTTGTATTCGCAAGAGTTTGTTGATCTGATCGCCCATATGAACGGGCACACGGATCGTGCGTCCCTGATCAGCAATGGCGCGAGTTACCGCTTGACGGATCCACCAGGTGGCATAGGTGCTGAATTTATGCCCTCTGCGGTAATCGAATTTTTTCGTGGCACGGATCAATCCGATATTTCCTTCTTGGATTAGATCAAGAAAAGGAACACCACGCCCCATGTATTTTTTGGCAACGCTGATGACAAGGCGAGAGTTGGCAGTAACCAGGTGTTCACGAGCTGCCCAACCATCTTCGATAAGATCACGCAATTCAGATCGGCGAGTATTATTAATATTTCCCGTCGCAAGTTCTTCACGTGCCATCCTACCACGTTCAATGCGTTGAGCCAGGTCAACTTCCTCATCTGCGGTTAGCAGCGGAACGCGGCTCACTTCCTTGAGATACAAACCGATGGTATCATCGGTATCAATGTGACGCAGATCATCAACATCCACGTCGATCTCAATTTCATCTTCGTCGCGATCGTCATCCTTGATAAGTTCTTCTTCAGTAGGCTCGGGAATAGTGTCATCATCCTCAATATAAGGAATGCCGGCACTCATCAAAGAGGCGAAAGCTTCTTCTAATTGTCCAAGATCCTGTTCGGCATCGGGGAAGAAATGCAAAACATCATCATAGGTTACGTAATTTTTTTGACGACCAAGTTCGATAAGTCTAGCAATTGCTGAGTAACCAATGACATCATCTTCTTCTTCAAGAACACTGATTTTGCTATTTGCCATAAATGATCACAACCTTTTTATAAACAAAATTATGGCACGCAAAAATGAATACTCCTTATGAGCATACATGTTTTCAAAACAAAATGCAATACTACTTTCGTTTTATAGAAAATATTTACAAATTTGCGTGCTGCGCAACATCCTACTATACACAATTGGCTTGTAAAAGTCAACAACCAATCCACATTTATTATATATTTTTTACATGATCGCTAAAATATGGCGGAAGTAATGAGTGGATGTGAATGGGCTCACCTGTTTTAGGATGATGAAACCAGATATTGTGTGCATGCAGTAGTAATTTATCCGAATCTGGGTGATAGGTTTCAAGTGAATGCGTGAATCGATACGCTCCATACAGGCTATCCCCCACAACTGGCAACCCACAATATGCCAGGTGAGCTCTAATTTGGTGGGTTATTCCACTTTCAATTGAAATAGAAAGAAATGTTTCGGTTTCATACCTTTTCAATACTTCTACGTTTGAAACTGCTTTCTTCCCTCTGGCAGTGTCAGGGATCGTTCGATGATGTCGGTCTCCATTTTTTAACAGGGGAATGGTGATAGTTTTCTTTTCCCACATAGGGCTACCGTGAACAACGGTTTTGTATTCCTTGTGGATCTCGCGATGTTCGAACTGCATATTTAAAGAACGATGGGCATTTGCATTGCGAGCGAAGAGGAGTATTCCACTGGTCTCTTTATCGAGCCGGTGAACAACCCATACCTCCCCAAAATTTTGAGAGAGAATATTTCGCAAGCAAGGAACATTTTTATCATATCCGTCCGGGATGGTTCGTAATCCTCCAGGTTTATTAACTGCAAGGATATCTTCATCCTTATAAAGAACTTTCAAAGAAGTAATTTCATCCATCAACGACCGCTCTGATTTATAATCATATTAAATAAACCTACGTGAAGGTGCTAAATGTTGATTGTAATTGTACATGTTCATGTTGAGGAAAATTGCGTTAATGATTTTATCAGAGCAACAAAGAATAATGCCGAACACAGCATTCAAGAGGAAGGGGTTGTTAAATTTGATTTCATCCAGCAAAATGATGACCCTGCCAGATTTGTGCTGCTGGAAGTTTATCAAAATGAAGAAGCCGCTTCTGCACATAAGGAGACATCTCATTATCAGGAGTGGAAGGGAATTGTTGCAGAAATGATGGTAGAACCACGGTACAGTGTGAAATTTCACGAGATCTACCCACCTTCCGAAAAGTGGTAAATATAGTGTGATGGTAGAAAACAAATTTTCATTTGCAACTGCTGATACCATTATTTTTGGATGGGGCGAAAGGCATACAGTATCTCAATATGCTGCAAAATTTGGCTCTCATGGTCTTTTACTTCATTCTCGTAGTGTAAAAGAAATACCTGAAATTGTGGAAACACTTCACCGTTCAGGTATTTCTGTAACTCAACAAGTGCTTACAGGGGAACCAACGGATGAAAAGGTCAGCACATTGGCTGATTCATATCGTGACCAGCAAATAGATTTTATTATCGGCGTTGGAGGAGGCAGTGTTTTGGATACAGGGAAAGCTTTATCTGCCTTAGTGACCAATCACGGTACTTTACTGGATTACCTGGAAGTTGTGGGGAGGGGTCTTCCATTGCAAAATCCTCCCTGCCCGTATATCGCGCTTCCCACCACCGCGGGGACCGGCACAGAAGTAACCAAAAATGCGGTCATTAAAGTGACCAGTAAGAATGTAAAAGTCAGCATGCGCAATGCAGCTATGATCCCAGATATCGCTTTGATCGATCCGGAATTAACAGTGAGTTTACCTCCCACTATAACAGCATCAACGGGTATGGATGCTTTTATACAGGTACTTGAACCATACTGTTCGCGGAACGCAAATAAAATGGTGGATATGTTCTGCCGTGAAGGTATTCCCCTGGCGGCGAAGACTCTACCCATTGTTTACCACAACCCAACCGATGAAAAATCCAGAACGATGATGGCATGGGTGAGTTTATTAGGTGGACTTTCACTGGCGAACGCAAAATTGGGGGCTGTACATGGGTTTGCAGGACCGATTGGTGGCATGTTCGATGTTCCACATGGTGTTATTTGCGCGTGCTTACTGCCGCAAGTCTTTAAAAAGAACATTGTCAAAGTACAGGAATGTGGAGATGAGAATTTAGTAAAACGGTTTAATCAAATCGCTGCATGGGTATTAGGAGAAGATAATCCATCTGCCCCAAAAGCAGTGGAGTGGTTCATCGCGCTTAATGAGGAATTATCCATTCCAAAATTAGGACAGCTCGGTATAAAGGAGCCGAATTTTGATGCCATCATCGAAAAATCTCTTGTCTCCAGCAGTATGAAGGGGAACCCCGTGCTGCTGGATGCAGCGGATCTGCGTGAAATTTTACTGAATTCATGAGAGGTGAAGATTTCTTCACCTCTCCCTTTATTTAACAAGGAATGAACACCCTAAAATTGTAGGACCACCATGCAGAATAATTGCTGGCGGGAGGTAATTAACCGGGATGGTAGAGACACCGGATTCTTCTTTTAATGTCGATGCAAATTCCTGTGCTTTACCAACAATACCACCGTGTTCAATATTAAGATAAGAAGTGTCACTGGCAGGGCATTCATCCAGAATGATCTCTTTAAAACGCTCTATTGCTTTTTTAGTGGTACGTTGTGTTTCTTTTGCATCAATTTGACCATCTACTATTTGTAGAATGGGTTTCATCTGCAGCATACTTCCAACCAGTTTTGAGGCTGCTCCTATACGCCCACCTTTGTAAAGATACTCAAGCGTATCCACCAGGAAATAAGTGCGAGTTTTTGCTGATAATTCTTGGAGTGTTGATTCTATTTCATTAGCACTGGCGCCATCATCAAGCATTTTTTTAGCTATCCGCACCAGAATCCCCTGTGCCGTTCCCAGTGTTTTAACGTCGATAATACGAATATCCGCAGCTGGATGTTCTTGTTTTGCCGTGCAATATGCGCGATATGTTCCACTGATTTTTTCAGAAGGGCAAATAGCAATGGCAGTGTCTCCTTTTTCTTCTATTTGTTTGAATATAGGCTCTACAATAGCAGGAGGTGGAGCCGCAGTGGTTGGCAGCTGTTTAGCAACCGATAATTTTTCACCAAAAGTAATCGAATCGATTTCACTATCATCACGGTATGTCTTATCTCCAAAAACAATGATCTGGGGTAAATACAGCAATCCCATATTGTTTGCTTCATCTAGAGGAATGCAGGATAAGGTATCACTGATTAATTGGATCATAAATTCTCCATCACACTTTAAGTTGCTTGTACTGACTGATTCGATGGTAATGCTTCAAGAGGTTCAGCAGTTTTGACCGCATCCAGGATCGCTTCTGCTACCATATCCGCTGCAAAAGCACCAATAGTATTGACATCACATTTTTTCTTTCCGGTGGCGAGTGCGAAGATGGTATCTCCATCAAACATGGTATGGGCAGGGCGGATTACTCTGGCTAGACCATCCTGTGCCATCTGTGCCACCTTATTTACTTCTTCTTTATTAAGAGTGGCATTGGTTACCACTGCTCCAATCACAGTATTGGATTTAGAAGCGAACTGTAACGCCGTTTTTCCGATCATCGAACGCATGACCTGCTGTGTGTTTGCAAAATACTCTGTCTCGCCAATCGTGACGGGACCTCTTTGTAGGGAACGGGTGCCTGCTAGAATTGAACCGGTGGCGGGGTCAACCACATCTCCAAACGCATTCACCGCAATGATTGCGCCAACATAGAGACTCTGCGAAATTTCCACTGCTGCAGTTCCAATACCTGCTTTCATCGCCTGCCCCATGCCAAGAATTTTCCCAACACTAGCCCCAGTTCCAGCTCCAAAGTTTCCGCTTTTAGGTTGATTGTTGGATGCGTCTACACAAGCTTGATATCCCATGGTCGCATCCGGGCGAATGGTAGCGTCCCCAACTCCTAGGTCAAATAAGATAGCCGCAGGAACAATTGGAACCCGGGCAAAGCCGGTATCAAAACCGATCTTATGTTCCTCAAGGTAGTGCATAACACCTGAGGCTGCATCCAGCCCATAGGCGGAACCACCAGCTAATAAGACTGCATGCACTTTTTCTACCATGTGCATGGGTCTTAGTAAATCGGTTTCTCGTGTACCAGGTGAACCTCCACGCTGGTCAACACCTCCGACTGCACCTTCTTTGCACAGGAGAACAGTGCATCCCGTCCAAGCTGTATGATCGCTGACCTGCCCGATCAAAAGATTATCTATGTCAGAAATACGAGCTTTCTTATAAACCACCTGAATCTCCTTTCAAAACAAATAACCTAAAAAATCACACCTGTTTTAATGTCGAAATTAACCAGAGATATTGTAATTTGTAATTACTTTTTAGATAAAGACAATCTCATATCCATAGAAATAAAATGGCATAAATTCCCTCAAGCGAAATGAAAAAACGTATCAAGAGTATTAATATTCCATAAAAAAACTGGCAGATTGAAGCAAGTCAATGTCAAAATAGTAAGATATGATTATATCTGAATCAAGGGATTTGAAATGAGAATTGCATTAATTGGATTGGGGAAAATGGGCGCAAATATGGCTCGTCGATTAAGTGCCGGAAATATCGAGCTGGTCGCGTACAATCGCAGCCCCGAAAAAACACAGGAGCTTTCTGAAGAAATAAGTTTACAGCCTGCGTATAGCTATGAAGAAGTTGTCACGTATTTAGACAAACCCCATATCATCTGGTCTATGGTCCCAGCTGGAAAAACAACCAAAGAGGTGGCAAAAGCTTTTTACGACCTGCTAGGGGAGGATGATATATTTATTGATGGTGGCAATTCATTTTACAGAGATTCAATGCAGCTGGCAGAAATGTTTTCCGCGAAAAAGATCCATTTCTTGGATGTAGGCGTTAGCGGAGGAATATGGGGGTTAGAGGAAGGTTATTCGCTGATGATAGGAGGGGAAAGAAAGGTTGCTGATTATCTTAGCCCTGTTTTTGAAGTATTGGCGCCTGGAAAAGATAAGGGCTGGGGCTATGTAGGACCGCATGGTGCGGGTCATTTTGTAAAAATGGTTCATAATGGCATTGAGTATGGCATGATGGAAGCAATGGCAGAGGGATTTGAGATATTACATGCCAAGCAGGAATTTGACCTCAATCTGGAAGAGGTTTCCAGAATCTGGCAGGATGGATCGGTTGTTCGTTCGTGGCTGTTAGATTTAACCCATGATGCACTTGAAGAGGACCGAGAACTATCAACGATTGAAAGCTGGGTGGATGATTCAGGAGAAGGGCGTTGGACAGCCCATGAAGCGATTGAACTTGGGGTACCAACACCTGTGATAACCAATGCTCTCTTCCGGAGATTTGACAGTCGCCAGAAGGATAGTTTTGCGATGAAAATATTAGCAGCCATGCGAAATAAATTTGGAGGACATGCAATAAAAGAAAAGAAGGGTAAATGAACAAGAACTCACCTGATCACGATTTGATCGGTTTCGTGATATTTGGAGCAACAGGGGATCTTACCCGGCGCAAGCTACTCCCTGCGCTTTATCAGTTAGCCAAGGAGCAAAATCTACCCGATGGAATAAAGATCATCGGATTTGCAAGAAGACCGTGGAGCGATGATTTTCTGAAAGATACTTTAAAAAAAGGAATAGATGAATTTTCACGTCAAAAACCGGTCGACTCACAAGTTGTTTCAAAGTTGTTAGAAAATGCAACCTATGTGCAGGGGGAATTTGAGAAACCGGAAGGGTTTAATAAACTGCGTACGCTGATCGAAGAAGAAAACATCAAAAGGGTCATTTATTATCTGGCAACACCACCTACTGCATATATGGATATTCTTGATAACCTTCATATCTGTAGCTATCCTCAGATGATGCACGAAAATGGCTGGGCTCGTATAGTAGTTGAAAAACCGTATGGGCAGGATCTGGAAACAGCAAAATCGTTGGATGAAAAAATCCATACTTGTTTTAAAGAAGAACAAATATTTCGTATCGATCATTATCTGGGAAAAGAAACGGTACAGAACATCCTCGTTTTCCGTTTCGCAAATGGAATTTTTGAACCTCTTTGGAACAATCACTACATAGACCATGTCCAAATTACAGTTGCTGAAACAGTGGGGGTTGGAACTCGCGCAGGATATTTTGATGATTCAGGGATCATCCGGGATATGTTTGCCAATCATATGCTGCAGCTGTTATCGCTTACGGCTATGGAAGCGCCTTACGCCTTCAATGCCAGTTCGGTTCGCGATGAAAAGCTAAAAGTACTCAAAGCCCTTCGCCATTTAAAGGGGCAAAAAGCCCTGGACAATACCTATCGAGCTCAATATGGTAGTGGGATTGTGAATGGTAAAGATGTGAAAGCGTATCTCGATGAAGATCGCGTGAAAGATGCTTCCATCACCGAGACATATATGGTTGCCAAACTTTTTGTAGACAACTGGCGCTGGTCGGGAATCCCTTTTTACCTGCGTTGTGGCAAACAACTGCACAAACGAACTACTGAGATTGCCATTCAATTCAAACAGGTACCTTTACCTTTGTTTGATTGGCATAACATGGCTGGCGATGCACCGAATGTGCTTCGTTTACGGCTACAGCCAGATGAAGGAATCACCCTAACATTTGGGGCGAAAGTACCCGGACCGGTCAACGAAATCGCACCTGTAAACATGGAATTTTGTTATGAAGATACTTTTGGCAGCGAGCCTCCGGAGGCGTATGAAAGGCTACTGTTGGATTGCATGGTGGGAGATGCCACCTTATTTACCAGATCGGATGAAGCATTAGCGCAATGGGAATTTACATCAGATATCATGAATGCCTGGGAGAACGATCCCTTGAAAAAATTAGCAATGTATACGCCCGGATCATGGGGTCCGCAAGGAGCTGATGAATTCATGCAGCGTGATGGAAGGAAGTGGCTGAACCCGGAGTAAGATCAGAGTTTCTTTTTACAGTTCGGGCAAGTTTTTTCGTGGTTGATGATGATGAATCCACAATTTAGGCAAGATCTTGGTTGTAAGTTTCCCATGGGAGCTCCACAAGCCACACAGGTGGGAGAACCGCTAGGGTTAGCCGCATCGCAATAATCACACTTAATACGTTTTAATTTTTCAGATAACTCATACCCGCTACCAAGCGAACGCGCATTGGTTTCTAAAACCTTCCAGACTTCGTCGGTGAGCTGCAAGTATTCCACATCCTGCGCGATATCATCTAATCGGTTGAGAAGATTGGCAGGGTTGATGATGGTAGCTAATGCAGAATATCCGAGACTGGCAGCTATTCCTAACCAAGTTTGCTGACCGACCTGCACAGAAATTCCATCCTCGACCTTCCTGAAGTGGATTCCAAGGGCAGTATCTCCCCCTGAGGAGGGTTGAGTGCGTGTTTTTATTTGAATTCCTATACCATCTTCATATTCAACGCGCTGTACAAGCAAATTACCGCGATTGAAATGAATTTGCAGGCATTCAGCTAAATCTTCAGAAGAAAACTGTCCGTGAAAAATTTTTTGTTCCATTAGATTGCATTATAATCAAAAACATTATTAAGAAGAGAAAAACATGCACAAGAAGTCAATATTAATACTTTCACTCATTTTCGCGGTAGTGTTATTGGGTTTATTTACTAATACGGTAAATGCTGATTATCGTTTCCAGCAACCTACCATCGCAATCCCGACGGTAACCGGAACTCCACGCAGAGCAACGGCTTTTGTTAGATTAGATCAAGTAGATCCTGTCAACGTACGTTCAGGTCCTGGTGTTTTCTATGATCAGGTTGGCGTATTATTGCCCGGTCAGGAGGTAACTGCCCTGGGAAAATCAGCCGGGGAAGATTGGGTTTTAGTGGAATATCCTGGTATCGCGGAGGGATCAGGCTGGGTGTATTCACCTCTGGTGGTCTTATCCGGTGAAGAATTGCCGATCATTGAACCACCATCCACACCCACACCGGCTGTAACAACTACTATTGATGCAACATTGGCAGCACAGTTTATCACCACTCCGGTAGCAACGCGTCTACCAACTTACACAGCCGCGCCACCCCAAACTATTCCAACCTATACCGATGAAGTGACGTCAGGTATTTCCCAACATATCCCGATCGGGTTGATCATTCTGGTGATAGGTGGTTTGGGCGGATTGCTAGCTGTTATAGCTGTCTTTACCGACCGATAACATCTAACAAACATCGTTTATGAATTGGTCAGCTAAATTCATACGTGCGGTTCTTCATGTATCGCTATGGTCAGGATTTTAGTTTCTCCATGAGAAAATAAAATGACATTTGTTGGCTTTCAATTACGAAATTGACTTAAGAAAAGAAAGAAAGCACTCCAAAGCTTAAAACTCCGTTAAAATCAATCCTATGGATAAAAAGACCATCGCGACCAATCGCAAGGCAAAGTTCGAATACAACCTGCTGGAACATTATGAAGCAGGGATCGTTCTGTTGGGAACAGAGATCAAATCTATCCGTGCTCGGCAGGTTAGTATCGCTGAAGCATACGTTCAAACCGATGGTGATGAGGTATGGTTGATCAATGCCCATATTGCACCGTATGACCCTGCTAGCCGTATGAACCACGATCCAAAACGGAAAAGGAAATTACTTCTCCATAAAAAAGAAATTTTAAAATTATGGAACAGCGTCAGACAAAAAGGGCTAACCATTATACCGGTTGAAATATATTTAAAGAATGGGAAAGCGAAGATTGATATTGCAGTAGCCCGCGGGAAAAAGTTGTACGACAAACGCAGGGATATCGCTGATAGAGATATGAAAAGGGATCTTGAAAGAAGCAGGAAGATTTGATCCAGGAGAGGGAAAAACAATGATTGAAATTACAGGACAAGACCTTTCGATAGAAGAGGTCATACAAGTTGCTTTTAATCACGAAAAAGTAAATCTCAGCAAACAAGCTGCCCAGCGGGTGCAAGCATCACAGGCTATTTTACAAAAGAATTTAAAAAAGGACTTTCCCTTGTATGGGATCAATACCGGATATGGTATTTTTCACAATCAGAAGATATCAACGGATCAGCTGTTGGCTCTAAATCGTAACCTGATCATAAGCCATGCCATTGCAGTTGGTGAACTCTTTGAAGAAACCACCGTTCGCTCAGCCATGCTTATTCGAGCCAACACACTGGCAAAGGGGTTCTCTGGCATCCGTGTGGATGTGATCCAAACGCTGTTGGATATGTTAAATGAAAATGTAACCCCACAAGTGCGGCAGCAAGGATCTATGGGATCGTCCGGTGATTTATGCCAGCTGGCACAGATGGCACTTGTATTGACCACCGATGATATTGATCTGGATGAACAGTCAGGAGCAGCCTGGTTTAAGGGAAAGCTGATGAGTGGTAAAGCTGCTATGCATGCAGCTAACATTCAACGGATCATTTTACAACCCAAAGAGGGTTTAGCGTTGATCAACGGTGCTACTTTCTCAGCAGCACTGGCGGTTATTTCCTGCTGGATGACCCGGAAATTATGCCTTATGGCAGATTCAAACCTGGCATTATCTCTGGAAGCATTAGCTGGTCGTCGAGAAGCGTTTGACCCACGACTGCATGAAGTTCGCGGAATGAATGGTCAGATCAGAACCGCTGCATATGTATGGGAAATGGTTAATGGCAGTCAGATGGTAAACAGCACCCATCATGTACAAGATGGGTATGCTATTCGCTGTGCACCACAGGTGCATGGCGCAGTATGGGATACATTGGAACATGCTGAAAAAATCATCACCAAAGAGATCAATGCTGCGACCGATAATCCCTTACTGTTTGAGAATGGAGATGTCATCTCCGGGGGTAATTTCCATGGCGAACCGATTGCATTCATTATGGATTTTCTTGGAATTGCATTAGCTGAGCTAGGAGCAATATCCGAGCGCCGCATTTTTCGATTGCTTGATTCTAATCTGAATAATGGATTGCCGCTGATGTTGATTGCTGATAAACAAGAAGCAGGGATAGAATCAGGGTTGATGATTCCGCAATATGCGGCTGCCTCGCTTGTGATGGAAAACCAGCATCTTGCCAATTCTGATGCAGTGTATTCAATTCCCACCTCTGCCAATCAAGAGGATCACAATTCCAATTCACTTAATGCAGCTCGCCACGCAATCGCAATATCAGAAAACGTCTTGCATATTCTAACCATCGAGATGTACACCGTCGTTCATGCGTTGGATATCCGAATGCAATATGAACCACTACACAAAATGGCTGAGGGCACTCATGAGATTTACAAAGAGATCCGAGCGGTGGTACCTTTTAAAGAGCATGAGACATTGTGGGGTGATGAAATTAATACATTGTTAGAAAGTTTGCAGGGGAATTTATTTAAAGTATAAAAAAGAGAGTTTGACTTTTTAATTGTAGATTGGTAAGCTTTACGAGATGACGATAAATAACAAGAATATTTCACGAAGAGATTTTTTAAAGAAATCCATGGCAGGGGTAGGTGGTCTAGCATTATTGGCTAATCGCCTTAATACTCGATTGTTTGACGACTTCGATTATTTGCAAGATTTTCCGGATAGTGAATATTTTGCTCGCAATATGGTGTATTTACCCAATACGCTGCCAATCCGTTCGAAACCTTCAGCAGATGCCAGCGCAGTACGTTTAATGGGCGTGGATGAATGTCTGGCATGGAACAGAGTAGTGGTTGGTGAAGCTCCCCTTGGTAGAAACAGCAATAATCGCTGGGTTGAAACACCCGAAGGATACGTTTATCTTCCAAGTGTTCAAAAAGTACGTAATTTACCCAACAGCCAACCGGTTTCTCAAATTCCGGAGACGACGAGTGGACCTGGCATGTGGGCTGAAGTCACAGTTCCTTACGTCAAGATGACACTTGAGAATCCACCAGCTCGCGCCCCCTGGTTGAATGATGTAACCTCAGATCTATGGCGTATGTATTATAGCCAGGTGGTTTGGATTGACCAGATGAGTGTGGACGCGGATGGGATTGTCTATTATCGCGTGAATGAAGATTATGGACATGGGTATGGGTATGGAGATATCTTCTGGGCAGAAGCATCCGCTTTTAGACCCATCACCGAGGAAGAAATAGCGCCCATCCATCCGGATATAACTGACAAAAATATTGTGGTAAACGTAAATCAACAGACCCTTTCGTGTTACGAGGGTTCAAATGAGGTTTATTTCTGTCAGGTTTCCACCGGTCAGAAATTTGATCAATATGGTTTGCGTGTGGATGAATGGGCTACTCCTGTTGGCAGTCATTGGATTTGGCGTAAAACCATTTCTCTCCATATGAGTGGCGGTGGAACTGGCGCGGGATGGGACACCATGGCAATCCCATGGACATCCTTATTCGCGGGAACCGGGGTTGCCATTCATGCGACCTTCTGGCATAACGATTTCGGCACAGCCCGTTCCCATGGTTGTGTGAATGCCAGCCCTGAAGATGCCAAGTGGGTTTTTCGTTGGACAACACCATACGTTGGATTAGATCCCGGAGATCTTACGCCAACTGATTACAGTGGTACGGTGGTAAATGTCGTTGAACCCTTATATTAACAAATTCATCGAGATGTAATTCCATGAACGGCTCATGGTGCTGGATTTATCGTAACTATGTACTGATTTCATGTTTGTTGATTCTGCTATATCTGCTAGGTGCTTTTCTTGCTCCAGTTTTCCAGTATTTCGATATAGATATACCAGCTAAACTAACCTATGCCTTTTACAGTACTACCTGTCACCAATTTGCATTTCGATCTTGGTTCCTTTTTGGCGATCAAACTTTCTATCCACTGGAGAAGGCAGGTTTGCCAATGGTCAGTTCTTACGAAGAGGTATCGGGCAATTCTACAATAAATATTGAGGTTGCCAGACAATTCATCGGTGATGAGACTATAGGATATAAGGTTGCTCTTTGCCAGCGCGATGTTGCAATTTTTGTAGGGCTCTTTATATTGGCTGTAGGATTCGAATTGAGCAAGAGAAAGTGGCAGCCTATTCCAGTAATTTTATGGATAGTGTTGGGGGTTTTCCCCATCTTGTTGGATGGGATCAGTCAATTCGGAGGTAGTACTTTCCCAATATTCAATTTTTTCCCGGGACGTGAAAGCAATCCTGCCATGCGCACTCTTACCGGATTATTCTTCGGAGTTACAACTGGCTTATACTTATTTCCGAAATTGGAAATCATGATGAAGATCGTTAAAAACAACCACCGCTGTGAGGAAAGCTAAATGCCATTTCATGAACAGGGCGAATTACGTTATTTTACGCTTTCAACCTTCGACAGACAAGGCGTGAAGCACGGTTTTTTTACACGTAAGGGAGGCATCAGCCCCCAACCATGGGATTCTTTAAATGTTGCCACTTCTGTTGGTGATAGCCGAGAAAATGTGATCGAAAATCGTAATCGCATCATGGCATTATTTGGAAAACGCTATGATTCCATTTTTGATACGTGGCAAATCCACAGTGATATTGTCTACTACTCTGAAACCGCCAGACCGATCCTTGAACCTCATCAAAAAGGGGATGCGGTGATGACATCCAATCCTGATGTAGCGTTGATGATGGTGTTTGCTGATTGTGTGCCGCTCCTTTTTTATGATACACAGAAAAAAATCATTGCCGTTGCACATGCGGGTTGGCAGGGCACGGTGCAACATATTGCCAGTAAGACCATTCATAAAATGAAGAAGGTGTATGGTTCTCAAACAAGTAACATCATCACCGGTATTGGTCCTTCAATAGGTGCAGATCATTATGAAATAGGGGAGGATATCGTAAAACAGGTAGCAAACAGTTTTAGTTTTGATGGAAACGAGGATAAGGTACTGATAAAAAGAGATGACAAGATTTATTTTGATATGTGGCAAGCTAACAAGCTATTATTGGAAAAAGAACATGTGGCATCGATCGAAATTGCCGGTTTGTGCACAGCTTGTGATACTTCAAATTGGTATTCTCACCGCGCTGAAAACGGCACCACCGGTCGTTTCGCCGCAGTATTGACGGTTGAACATGAATGAACTGCATCTGACCTTTAAAGTGATTCCTAACGCCCCCAAGACTGAAGTAGTAGGGCGGATGGATAATGGCGTTATTAAAATTAAAATAAGTGCTCCACCTGAAAAAGGGAAAGCAAACCAGGAGTTATTGAAATTTCTGGAGAGAACATTTAACGTAACCAAAGGGGAAGTGTCAATTACTTCTGGAGAAACATCCCGATTGAAGAATGTGCGCGTGACAGGTACACACAGAGATATCTCCTCTTTAATAAAAAAGTGAGGGATCGTTATTTGATGTGAAGGATCCTTCCACAGGTGGGGCAATGAAAAAGGACGTTAGTGAGACGTACTTCCTGCCGTTCACTGGGAGTAAGTTGGGTACCGCAAGCTGCACAGGCATCATTTTCAAGCAACACAATAACCAGACCGTTTTTCCGAGATTGCAGCGTTTCATAATGTTTGAGCAGATCAGGGCTGATCGATTGCAGCACTACTTCTCTTTTCTTTTTTAACATGGCTTCATCTGAAGTTAAAACGTTCCTACGGGCTGCAAGTTGTGATTTCGATGTCTCAAATTGTGATGAGATGGAATTAAGAGTGGAATTGGCTTGTTCCACCTGACTTTGTGCTTCTTCCAGGCGAATCATCTGATCCAATTGTTTATCTTCCAGTTTCGCGATGATCTTCTTGAGTGATTGGATCTCTAATTGCAGGTCTTGCAATTCTTTCGGGTTTTGAACCTTACCACTGTATAGCATTGCATCGCTTTGTGAAAGTTTTATTTTTTTCTGATCGATCTCTTCGATGATCTGTCTCAGAGTTCTTTGTTCAGATTCTTCAACCTTTTGCGATTCTTCAAGGCATTTCGTTGCAGAAAGTACCTGCTGGTTTTGTTTTAACTTCTTTTCGATACTCGCTATCTCAACAGTGATGGAGTTAAGCTGGGTATCAATGAGTTGCAGTTCGTACAGATTGGTTAGGTTCATTGCATCATTCTGGTGATGGAATGTTATATATTATTTTAATATTTCCATCATTCTTTGTGCAATATGATAACACGTACAGCGTTTTTCATTGTAAAAATAGATGGGCAATCTTATAATCAAGTTAAGAAAAGAGTAGGAGGAACAAACCATGAGTTCGGCGGTTTCATCAAACACAAAGATCCTCGTTATTGAAGATGAAGAAAGAATGGCGCGCTTCATCAGATTAAATCTGGAACAGGATGGATTTCAAGTAAGTGAAGCTTTGAATGGAAGAGAAGGATTGGATAAACTGCGCACCTTTATGCCTGACCTGGTATTGTTGGATGTTATGCTTCCTGATCTGGATGGATTTGAACTATTGAAAATGATCCGTGAGATCGATAATGTTCCCGTTATTATGCTTACCGCCAAAGGAGAAGAGGAAGACAAAGTTCGTGGGTTGGAGCTAGGTGCGGATGATTATGTTACCAAGCCTTTCAGCCCGCGTGAATTGGTCAGTCGGGTCAAAGCAGTTCTAAGAAGAATAGAATCATCAAGTGTCAGCTCTGATGATGTCATCCAGGTGGATGACCGCTTGAAGATCGATTTCAACCGGCGTGAGATTTGGGTTGAGGGAAAATTGGTAAAATTACGCCCTACTGAATATCGCCTGTTGTATCATCTTGTACAGAATGCGGGCTGGGTGCTTACATACGATCAAATTCTATCTAGGGTGTGGGGGTATGAATACCGTGATGAGCCACATTATGTTCGGCTCTACATTAATTACCTGCGGCAAAAATTGGAAAAAGATCCATCTGATCCTAAATACATCCTTACAGAACGTGGCGTGGGTTATCGATTCTATGATTATCGCCGCAGTACATAACAGATATTTAATACATTTCCTATATGGCGTTTGTATATTTTTTATGCAAGCGCTGTATTATTTAAAACGATAAAGGAGGTCGAAATGACGAAAATAACAAGAAGTGATCCATTTTTGGATATCGTGAGTGCAAGAGATACGATGGATAGAATGTTGGATAACTATCTCGGTCATTCTGCCTTATCCTTTGAAGGATATGGGATTCTCGATCTGGATATGTACCAGACGAATGACGAAGTAGTGATCGAAGCGTCTATTCCAGGTGTGAAACCCGACGATATCAACATTTCTGTGGCTGGTGAAGTACTCACCATTAAGGGAGAAATAAAACAGGAGAAAGAGAGCGAAAATGTGGATTACCACATTAAAGAACGACGGTTTGGAAGCTTCAGCCGTTCCATCTCTTTACCTGTTCAGGTTGTCGCTGAAAAAGCCAATGCAGAGTTCAAAAACGGTATTCTCAAATTGACTCTACCAAAGGCGGAAGAAATAAAGCCCAAAACCATCACGGTAAAGGCAAAGTAAGAAACATAAGAATATTATTAGTAAATAAAGGAAACCTTTCCGTAGATGAAAAATCCTGTACAATGACGGGAAGGTTTTCGGAATTTTATTAAGAATGATAGGAGAAGATTAGATGAACGAACCAATACATGTAACGGATGCTGCTTTCAAGACTTCTGTGCTTGAATCCACAGTTCCTGTGGTCGTCGATTTTTGGGCTCCGTGGTGTGGTCCTTGCAAGATGGTGGCACCTGCATTGGAGAAAATCGCCAAAGAATATAACGGCAAATTGCTGGTAGCAAAAGTAAATACTGATGAAAACCAGGAATGGGCATCACGCTACGGTGTGCAAGGAATTCCTACAATGCTCTTTATATCGGAAGGAAAAGTGATCCATCGACAGGTTGGTGCAATGCCTGAAGGTATGCTGCGTGAGACCGTTGACCAATTTTTGGATGTGATCAAAGAAGATAAAGAATAAACGAACCAGATGATGTGGATTAAGAAGACCCCGCCGGGGTCTTCTTAATTTAACAACGTTTGATGGAAGCCCCTAATTCCGCCAATTTTCGGTCTATCTTTTCGTAACCCCGGTCAATTTGCCCAATATTGCGTATAGTTGAAACACCGTCAGCAGATAATGCTGCTAGAAGAAGAGCCATTCCAGCACGAATATCTGGACCAGCCATGTCATCCGCTAAAAGACGAGTGGGACCCTGAACAATGCAACGGTGAGGATCACATAGGACAATTTGAGCGCCCATGCTTACCAGTCTATCCGTGAAGAACATACGGCTGGGGTACATCCAATCGTGAAAGAGCATTGTCCCTTTCGATTGGGTGGCAACCACGATCGCAATACTCATCAAATCAGTAGGGAAGGAAGGCCATGGCATGACGCTTATCGTGGGGATAGCATTATCCAGATCAGGTTCGATACAGAGACACTGGTCAGATGGGACAAGAATATCTTCTCCATTGACATTCCAGTCAACACCCATCCGATTGAAAACTAATTTCACCATGGAAAGAGACTGCGGAGCAGCATTTTTAATAGTGATGGAACCCTTTGTTATGGCAGACGCACCAATGAAACTTACCACCTCCAGATAATCTGGACCAATGGTAAATTCACCTCCAGCAAGGTTCGTAACCCCCTCAATTTCAAGGGTGTTTGAACCAATATTCTTGATCTTCGCACCCATATTGTTCAAAAACAGGCATAATTCTTGAATATGCGGCTCAGATGCTGCATTGCGAAGTATAGTGGTCCCTCTTGCCAGAACAGATGCCATGATCGCATTTTCTGTAGCGGTAACACTGGCTTCATCGAGCAGAATATCAGCGCCAACCAGTTCTTTACAGCGAAATGTAAAAGAGCGATTAAATTCTAGTTCTACGCCCAATTTCTGCAGTGCCAGGATGTGGGTATCCACACGCCGCCGACCGATCACATCTCCGCCAGGAGGTGGGAGAATAATATACCCTGCACGTGCCAGCATAGGACCAGCCAGTAATATCGATGCACGAATATTCCTACATAGTTCAGGGTCAAGTTCAGCCGGATGAATTTCTGTTGCCCACACCTCCCAAGTGTGCGCATCCAGACTTTTGAATTTAACCCCTAAACTTTCAAGCAAGGCACGCATAGTATGCACATCCAGGATGTCAGGGATGTTGTGTAAAACTACCGGTTGGTCAGTTAGAATACAGGCAGCTAAGATCGGAAGTGCAGCATTTTTATTACCAGATGGTGTCACTTCACCATTCAGGGGTACACCACCTTCAATGATGAATTTATCCATTCAAAACCTCCATCAATGGGATACTTTTTATAATTGTTCAGAAAGTCTCGGTTACTTTGTTCAGACCTTCTGGTTTATCGGGGTTTAAGCCGCGTTCAATGGCAATTTGCCACCCGAAAAACTGACCGGGAATGGTGCTCACAATAGGAGAAAGCGGTTCTGGTATAGCCGTTGGAATTTGGAACCCAAGATTGCTTTCTTGAAGAACATTCTCATCATTACTCACACTGATTACTTCTGCTTTACGCTGAAGAAGGTCTTGCACCATTTGACGCATATCAGAGAATACCTGCCCATGGGGTGCAATGGCAAAAACAGGGAAACCTTTATATACGGTAGCTATTGGACCATGTCTAAAATCAGCCGAAGAGTATGGATTTGCATTAATACCGGTTAATTCTTTTATTTTAAGAGCAATTTCAAAAGCAGTACAATAATTCAATCCTCGCGCAAGCACTGCGCAGGATTCAATATAGCGATATCGCTGAATTTTGGCGAGATTTTCTTGAGTTGAAGTAATGGTTGATTGTAACCATTCAGGGATTTGTAGAATTTGATCATCAAATTCGGATTTTCCGTAAAAAGCTGCAGACAGCATCGCTAACGTGATCAGGGAATTGGTATAAGATTTTGTTGCAGCAACTGCTTTCTCTTCTCCTGCGTGAATTGGAATCGTAAATTTTGATTCTACAGATAAAGGAGATTCTACATTATTCGTGATGCAAATGGTAGTGCAACCCTGGGAATTCGCATTGTTAACAATTTTTATGATGTCAGGAGACATCCCAGATTGAGAAATGGAAAGCACCAGAGCCCCTTTAAGCATCGGCGGTGTAGCATAAAGGGTAAAGAGAGAAGGGGTCGTAAGTGCAACGGAGAAGCGGTTATTGCAGCCAAATAAATACTGCGCATAGCGTCCGGCATTGTCAGAACTACCTCTGGCAGCAATCAGAATGTAATTGAAATCTTTATCAATTTTTTGGATAATTTCTCTAATGTGGGAGAACTCTTGTTGGATTAGTACGGTGGCAGCGGCAGGTTGTTGTGTAATCTCTTGAAAAAGTTGATCCATTTTTCCTTCATCCATCACTTTTTTGAAAAAACTGTGTTAACTACAATGGTATAGTATAACCGCAATATAAAACTGAAGTATACTAAATTAATTCTATCTCGGAGAGAAATTATGCTTACTATTCATAAGATTGATACCAGTGTGAAAAAAGAAGTAAATGATTTCGTGAAATTCCCGTTTGGTTTGTATGAAGATGTACCGCAATGGGTTCCTCCCATTAAATCAGGAATTCGCGATACGCTTGATCGAAACAAACACCCCTATTATGAACATTCTGATGCTGATTTCTTCCTGGCTAAGGATGGCAAAGATATTGTAGGGCGTATCGCAGTATTGGAGAACAAAGAATATAACAAGTATCACGATAAGAAACAGGCTTCATTTTATTTCTACGAAAGCATTGATGATCAAAAGGTAGCAGATAAATTGTTTGAAACTGCCTACGATTGGTCTCATGCGCGTGGTTTGAATTATTTCCTTGGACCGAAAGGGTTTTCTCCCTTTGATGGATATGGTTTTGTTGTGGAAGGATTCGAATATCGCCAGATGATGACCATGATGAACTATAACAAACCCAATTACCCTGCTTTTATGGAGCATCAGGGTTTTACAAAGGTGCTTGATTGGGTTTCCTGTTATGCCGATCTTACGCAATTCACTATGCCGGAAAAAATAAGGACGGTTGCAGATAAAGTGCGCAAACAGGGAAAATTCAAAGTACATAAACTTTCCTCGAAAGCTGAACTTAAGCGATATGTTCCGCTAATTGGGCAGGCTTACAATAAAACCTTTGTGAATAATTGGGAATATTATCCATTAACGCAAAAAGAAGTGGATTGGGCTTTACAGGATTTAACACTGGTAGCACTACCTGACCTGATCAAGATCATCACATACAACGATGAAATAGTCGGGTTCTTACTGGCATTTCCGGATATTTCCGCCGCGATACAACGACATCAAGGTTCACTGACACCACTTTCAATAGTAGATATTCTTCGTGAGTTAAAAAAATCAGAATGGATTGATTTCAATGGTGTCGGTGTTCTACCTGAATATCAGGGTTCCGGTGGAAATGCCCTCTTATTTGATGAAATAGAAAAAACAGCAAAAAGCCACAATTTTATCCATGGTGAATTGACCAATATCGCTGAATCTGCAGTTCAAATGCGGAAGGACCTTGAGAATCTCGGTGTAAAACCATACAAAAATCATCGTATTTTTGGCAAGAGTATTTAGCAGCAAAGAAAAGGGAGATGTTGCCATCTCCCTTTTCTTTGCTTTCTTTATCGATTTATACAACTTACATTACAATAATGCAAGGAGAATTAAATGATAAAACACAGTAAACCAGTCCTGATCCTTTCATTATTATTCCTGTTTACTTTTTTGCTGGGCTGTTCTACGAAATCCGATCCTGCACAATCTGTGTTGGAATATCTAAATTCATTAGTTAACCAGGATGCTGACAGAGCAGTAGCAGTATCTTGCGCCGATTGGGAGAAGCAAGCTCTCCTAGAAACAGATTCATTTCTTTCTGTTGAGGCATTATTGAACAACGTAACCTGTAAAACGGTTATGGAAGGGGACACGGAAGCAGAAGTAACTTGTAATGGAACAATCGATATGACTTATAACGAAGAAGTACGGTCTATTGATCTGAGTCTGCGTACTTATTCATTGATCTACCAAAGTGGTGAATGGTTGGTATGCGGTTATAAATAACCTGATAGATGAAAATGAAAAAAACAGGACAATCTGAGAACATTTTGGTTTTAATCTTAGTTTTTATCATTATCGCTGTTTTGATTTTTAGCGTCGATACATCACCACTTTGGATCTATCAGGGTTTCTAAATGAGTATTACGCAAATAGCATTCGCGAGTTTGGGAAGTATTCTATATAGAATATTTGGAAAGAACTGGCAGCGAGAGCGAATAATCTTTACGGTAAACATATTCTTCTTGTTCTTGCTCCAACCTACCGGTTCACTCCGATATCTCAATTTCATTCTTCCATGGTTAATGATCTTTTTACTTTTAGGAACTGGCATGGCACTTACGAAGGGGAGTAAGAAAGAATTTTGGTGGATTTCTGTGCTCTGCCTTATTGGATTCTCTCCCTTTTTGCTTGCAGAAATAATACCCTCGCTTAAATCTAGCTTTTTAGATATCCACCTCAATACTCAAATACTTGTAATTATCCTGGGGGGTGGTGCACTTTACATTTTATGTTCTTATTTACTGAGATCAAAAAAACGATTTTTGAATTTCATTATTGTTTTAGTGCTGCTGATCTTTATTCTTCTAAAACAACCCAATCTAACGACCGTGATGAGCCGTATACTGCGCGGTCTTTTTCAACAAAACACCCAATTAGCATCACCGCTGGATATTCGTTGGATTGGCTATTCCTATATTTCATTTCGCCTGATTCATGTCATTCGCGAGTTTCAAAAAGGTCGTATTACAGACATTTCTTTGATCCGGTTTATGAATTTTTGTTTGTTTTTTCCTGCGATGACAGCAGGTCCAATTAACCGATATGACGATTTCTCAAAGCAAATGGATGCACCGGAACAATCGATGCAGGATGGGATATTGGAAGGTGGTAAAAGACTTTTTGTGGGGTTACTTAAAAAGTTTGTCGTTGCAGATAGCCTTGCCAAGATAGCGCTGAATACAACCAATGCTGCACAAATAACAACAGCCGGTTGGATGTGGGTGGCACTTATCTTTTACTCGTTACTACTTTATTTTGATTTCAGCGGCTATACCGATATAGCAATTGGAATGGGTTTATTTCTGGGTATCAGACTTCCCGAGAATTTCAATAAACCATACCTGAAGAGCAATTTAACCAAATTTTGGGATAGCTGGCATATTACCTTATCTCAATGGATCCGTGCTTATTATTTCAATCCCATCAATCGTTCATTACGAAAGACCAAATTATCCCAATCGCCATCCACTATTCTTTTCATTTTACAGGTTACAACCATGCTGCTCATCGGACTTTGGCATGGGATCACTTGGACTTTTGCGATATGGGGATTATGGCATGGCATTGGATTATTTATCCAAAATCGATGGAGTGCATGGAGAACCCATTCTAATAGAGCCAAAAAACAAGCTGGACCAGCTCATACGTTTTTAAATATAATATCTACCGGATTGACTTTCACGTATGTTTCTTTAGGATGGGTATGGTTTATTAGCCCAACCATTCAGGATGCTTTGGGAATTTTTCAAAAATTATTGGGGTTAGGGTAATTTTTTTATGAATCAAAAAGGAATCAGTCCTGTTCGCATCTTTCTCAAAGCAATAGTGATCTTGTTATGTTTTAATTTTGCATTTCCCATTATTGATCATGTTCCTTCAGACAGAATATCCTTATACAATAATCTGGTAGTTGGGAGAGAGCGCTTACCCTTTGGTGAAAATCCTGACTTGGCATACAACTTGACGATGAATGATATGGATGCAATGCTGGCATCGCATGAAATTTCCAAAGCGCAAAAGGATGAATCTTTTTCGATCCTAATAACCGGTGATTCATCAGTATGGGGGACGTTACTTAATAACGAGGAAACTATTTCAACAAGGCTCGAGCAAAGAATCCATTCCGATGAAACGTTGGATATTTATGGTAGAACGAGCGTTTACAATCTTGGGTATCCGACCACATCTATTCTAAAAGATCTTGTCATTCTGGATGAGTGCCTTAAATTTCAACCTGATACAATCATTTGGTTTATTACTCTCAATTCTGTTATCAAAGATGCCCATCAAGATGCTCCCATTATTTTGAATAATCCTGAAAAAACGAACGCGGTTATAGAGAAATATGACTTGCGTGTTCCACTTCTAGCGGAAAAGACTTATATGGAAAAAACTTTTTTGCAACAACGACGAGATATCCATGATCGTATTCAATTGCAGCTCATGGCTGTAATGTGGGCAGCTACAAATATTGACCAATACATACCGCAAGACTATAAATCTGCCGCTCGAGATCTTGAGGCTGATGATTCTTATATGAATATCACGAATTATGAACTTACCGAGCAGGACATTGAACTAGAAGCAATTACAGCATTCATTGACCAGAATCCATCCATCAATGTAATTGTGGTAAACGAGCCAATTCTGATCAGTACTGGGATGAATAGCGAAGTTCGCTATAACTTTTATTATCCTCGATGGGTTTACGATAAATACAGATCACTGGTTGCAGCAAAATTTCAAGAAATGGGGATAAAATATATCGATTTATGGGATTCCATACCTGAAAAATTATTTACAAACAGCGCAATCCATTATAATGCTCAGGGCGTGGATATTCTTATTGAACATCTATATCCTGAAATTGAGAAGGAAGTATTGTTGAAACAATGAAATACACCAAACTTATATTAATTCTACTCAATGCTTTGATCATCACCAGTTGTACCCAACCTCAACCGACCGTACAAACAGTACATACAGATGTAGAAGATGCTACTGTTCTGATTGAAGAGAATAGCACACTTACACAAATGACAATAGAAATAACTGAAGTGGTGACGGAAACAACATCACCAACAGAAACACCCGCATTTACACCTACACCAGATACACGCATGTTGCCTGAGGATTGGAAGAAATGGTCTGTCAATCCTCAGATTTCTGGAACCGTTATGGATATTTTTCTTCACGGTCAAGAACTGGGTAGAAATCCCAATGCTTTTTCAAAAATTGGAGATTGCCAAAATGTGAAGGAAGCATTTTTAGGTTTTTTTGATCGACAGGTTGTTTACCTCGCTGAAAATCAACAGCATTTACAAGAAACCATTGACAATTTCAGTGGGTATTTCAATCGTGATGGCTTTGCTGTAAAAGGAGGCTTAAACGCACCTTCAAGTCTTAATCCACTGATGGCAGATCCTGTAGCATGCCAACCTGATGAAAACCCCTTGATGTGTGAAGTGAGAAATAACAATCCTGCCTATGCATTTGTCAGCTTTGAATTATGGTATGAAGGTCGATCGGCAGAAAACTACGAAACCTATCTCAGGCAAGTTCTGGACTATCTGATATCACAGGGAATCGTACCGATTTTACTAACGAAAGCGGATAATACCGAAGGCGATGATTCGATTAACTACACTATTGCCAAATTAGCCTATGAATATGATATTCCCATGGTGAATTGGTGGTATACAGCCCATACCTTGCCCAACAATGGTATGGACCCTGAGAGAAACGATGACTTTCATATATCATCCACAGCATGGACGGAAAGAAGCTACGATGCCTTAGAAACGCTAGACGCTGTTTGGCGAACCGTAAGGGATCTTCAATAAAGAAAAAGGATATAAAGATGGACAAGAAAACAATCATCGAAAAATTGGAAAAAAGGATTGTGTCAGATATTCTCAAAGAACCAGGTCGGACTATTGCCTTTGATGAAGCTTTAATTAGCAGTGGATTAATCGATTCTTTTTCAATGGTTGATATAGCATTGATTGTTGAAGATCTCTTCGATGTTCAAATTGATGATGCGGAACTTTCTGCCGATACTTTCGATACGCTGGACCAATTAGCGGATCTCATACAGCAACGGTTATAAACGATGAGGAATTTCACAACAGTATTGCTTGACCATTATAAAGAAGATGCGGAATTCCCGGTAATAATTTTTCAAAGTGCCGGAAAGCCTGATATTCCAATTACCTATAAAGAACTGGTTGAAAAATCCTATTGCTACGCAGAAAAATATTTCAACGATGGTATTCGACCTGGTGATGTCATTGTGCTGGTCTTACAGCATAGCCTGGACCTCATCTACTCCTATTTTGGAGCTATTTTAGCTGGGGCAGTACCTTCCATGATGCCTTTTTTAACCGAAAAGCTCATCCCTGAAAAATACCAAAATGACTTTCAATCCCTTTTAACGATCATTCATCCAAAAGCTATCGTCACCTACCGTGAATTTAAAAACGAGGTTTTTGACCATTTTGATACAGCCTCGCAAGTAAAGCACATAATCCTTAGCGATGATATTGTTTTCGTGAAAAAGAAAATACCTGCAGAAATACCAGGAATATTCTGTGATGATGAAAGTGTTGCATTGTTGCAACACTCTTCAGGAACCACTGGTTTGCAGAAAGGGGTAGCTCTTTCACATAGAGCTGTTTTTAATCAATTGGATGGTTACATCAAAGCGATAAAGCTTGATCCAGATAAAGATGTGATTGTAAGCTGGCTACCTTTGTATCACGATATGGGATTAATAGCCTGTTTTCTCATGCCAGTTTTATACAGGACACAGGTTGTAATGATGTCACCTTTTGAATGGGTGAGGGCTCCTTACCGTTTGTTGACAGCTATCAGCGACTATAAGGGCACTATTTGCTGGTTACCCAACTTTGCGTTTAATTTTTGTGCCAAGAAAGTACGCGATAGTCAATTAGAAGATGTGAACCTCTCTTCGATGAGAGCGCTGATTAATTGTTCAGAACCAATGCGCGATTCAAGTCATCAGGTATTTGCAGAACGTTATGTACATTATGGATTTAATGTAGATGCTTTTGCAACAAGTTATGGAATGGCAGAGAACGTTTTCTCGGCAACCCAAGGTGGCATTGATTCTCCCATAGTAAAAGATATCATCAATCGCGATATTTTTCAAACAGAAAAAAAGGCTGTCCCCGCTACACTGGATGAACCCTCGATCGAGATGCTTTCAACTGGAAAAGCGGTGGGAAGTGTACAAATTGCGATCCTTGATGAGAAAGATAACACTCTTAGTGATCGAGAAATTGGTGAAGTAATTATTAAAAGTAATTGTTTGTTTAATGGGTATTACAATCGACCTGACTTGACTGAAAAATGTTTTATAAATGGGTGGTTTCGTACCGGTGATTATGGTTATATGGCTGATGGAGAGTTATACATCACAGGACGGAAAAAAGATCTTATCATTGTGGGTGGCAAGAATATTTACCCACAAGATTTGGAAGCGCTAGCAATGGACGTACCTGGAGTTCATCCCGGGCGTGCAGTAGCATTTGGTATTTTCGATGAAGATAGTGGAACGGAGGAAGTCGTGCTTATCGCAGAAGTTGATGTCGATTCTGAGGAAGAGAAAAGCACTATCAGTCGAGCAATAAAAGAAAAGGTTACTCGAAATTCAGCTATTTCCTTACGACATGTCATGCTTGTTGATGAAAAATGGTTGATCAAGACCAGTAGTGGGAAAATGGCTCGCGCTGCGAATAAAGAAAGATATATTCGTCTAACGACGAATTCCAAAACATCAATTTGATCAAATGGTTTTTTATTCAGAAAATCGTTGTATTTGATATTCTATTTTATGTAGAATAATAATATTCAATCAGAAAGCATATCATGCCAAATCATCCATTTAATCTACAAGAGCGGTGGAAAAAACAGCGATCGGGGAAGCAAATAATTCAACGTTATGCTTTTTATGCACTTGCCATACTGTTATTATTTGCGCTCAACTTGATTATCGCGAGAAATGTCACCGGTGGGGTAGATTTCTATGTCAAGTGGGGAAGTGCCAGGATCATGCATGATGGGGAGATGAGCGTTTACAGTAACGCAGCAAGAGATCTACTCGTGGAAAATGCCAAAAACACCATATATTTCTCCCTATCAGATACCACGCAATTTACGACGCCCATTTATACTCTTTTTCTTTATTTCCCCTTCGCTTGGATAAATGATTTTGAATTAGCACGTGCCCTATGGATGACAATATGCTGTATCTTACTGGTTGTTGGGATACAACCGCAAGAAAAGGCAGTTTTCCAACTCCAGACAAAAAACAATGCAACATATTTTCTGATCGCATTCCTTATCACAAATATATTTTCTGCTATTTCAATTATTTCCGGAGATACGTTAATAATTGCTTTAACCCTTGTCTTGATATCACTCAAGCATGCTCGAAAGGGAAATTATGAGCTGGCGGGAATTTTCTGCGGTCTGGCAACCATTCAACCGGTGCTGGCAATTGTATGGGTCATTTTATTGGGGATTGTTAGCATTCGAGAAGGGAATTGGGGAGTGGTGGTTTGGTTTATCATTTCATCAGTTCTGCTTGTCTTTTCAGGTTTTATTCTTCAAGCGGGTTGGACTGTGGAATATTTGCAGACAATCATACTTGCGATACGGAAAATTCCGGAAATTTTACAGTTCAATTCTCGTAATATAAACCAGATTCTACGGTTAACGATCCCGCTCATAATTCTCATTGTAGAGTGGGTTCGAACGGTATCGCGGGTGGATCGCCCGCAAACAAATATCTGGTTGTTTAATCTCAGCCTAATTCTATTTGCTATAGGGGTGGCTCCCCTAAAACCTGAAGCTTTTGTTTTGACAATACCAGCCTGGGTCGAGATTTTTGATGAATGGAATAAACGACAAAACAACAGCGCTAAAGTGATTGGATATATCAACCTAAGCGTTTATATATTATTCACTATTTTATTTATATTTGTAAAACCAGCCACAATAGTGAACCAGCAAGCGATTTCAGATACGTTGCTTTCACTATCTTCAGTGCATGTGTTGTTCAATATGTACTGGATACGAGGATGGCTAAAACAGGAAGATTTGAAGAATTACATAGAACCAGCGTGATAGATATCTAATTTATGCTATACTTTTTCCGGTTAATCTCAACACAGATTTATGGAGGAAGGTATGGCAAAAACTATTGGGATTTTGACTGGGGGGGGTGATGTACCAGGTCTGAATCCGGCGATGAAAATGGTGGTACTCAACGCACTCGAAGAGGGATATCGGGTAATGGGAATTCGCCGTGGGTGGATGGGATTGTTGAATTATGATTTTGACGAACCATCCACACACGAATATTACGTCAACGAATTGGATGAGATTGATGTTCGCAAGATAGATCGGAATGGTGGTACATTTTTACACACATCCCGAACGAATCCCCAAAAAGTCAAGTACCAGGATATCCCGGATTTCCTGAGAGATTCCCCTCTGGGAGAAAATCTTGAAAATGGTACATACGATTTTACGAAGCATATCCTGCAAGTGCTGGATCATCTCAATATTGATGTTTTGGTGACCATCGGTGGGGATGACACATTGAGCTATTCAGCAAGATTGACGAAAGAAGGCTTCCCGACTGTTGGTATTCCAAAAACCATGGATAATGATGTATACGGTACTGATTACTGTATCGGTTTTTCAACGGCAGTCACCCGTAGCGTAGAACTGATCACCAATATGCGCACATCGCTTGGATCCCATGAGCGTATAGGTGTTGTGGAATTATTTGGGCGAAATTCAGGTGAAACCAGCCTGATTAGTGCTTATCTTGCACATGTTGACCGAGCAATTATCTCCGAAGTGCCATTTGATATAGAAAAATTGGCAAATATGTTGCTTGAAGATAAACGCTACAGCCCTTCAAATTATTCAATCATGACCGTTTCTGAAGGCGCCACTTTTAAAGGTGGTGAGATTATCGAAACCGGAGAAACGGATGCTTATGGACATAGGAAATTAGGTGGTATTGGTGAGATCATCTCCGAAGAGATCAAACGTATCACCGGTCAGCATACCATGTATCAAAAATTAGGTTATTTGATGCGCTCAGGACCACCTGACTCTCTGGATAGAATGGTTGCCATGAGTTTTGGCACTCTTGCATTCCAGATGATCAAAAATAACGAATTTGGGAAGATGACAGCGCTTAAAGACGGAAAATATGCAACATTCCCGCTTGAACAGGTTACATCGGGTAAGAAAATCGTGGATGTTGATTCTTACTACGATACAGAAAATTATAAACCACGCGTGAATAATGTCCTGGGGCACCCTATGTTCCTCAGATAAAAAAACTAGAGGCGGGCAAAAAAACGCCTTTTACTAAAAAACATGGAAGAACAAGTAACAAATCGCCCCGACACCTTTACAGTGATTCCCAGAGTGTTGGCTTTCATTGAGAGAGATGATGAAATATTACTCATCAAGAGATTCAAAAAAGATGCCTTTGCGTACCAAAAATTGAATGGAGTAGGGGGGCACATTGAAAAAGGGGAAGATCCACTTACAGCAATTCGTAGGGAAGTACTGGAAGAATGCGGATTGGTCATCAATAACTTTGCATTACATGCCGTAATTTTCATAGATATTGAGAGCAACCCGGGGATCACTATATTTGTTTTTTCTGCTGATTACACGGGTGGTAAAGTACGACCCTCCGAAGAGGGGGATTTAGTATGGGTAAAAAGAAGTGACATATACAGAAAACCAGTTGTCAAAGATGTACCCATGCTATTGAAAATGATTGAAGAATCCAAAAAGGATGGACAGATCAAATATTTGCAATATATCTATACAGAGAAAGAATTATCCATACGGAAGATCACCTAAACAACGTTGATAAAATATCAATAATGTACTTCCGTACGAGCGCGTGTCAAATAGCTCCAGATGTACCAAGTCAATTGTTTTATTTTCGACCGGATGGATTTGGACAATCACCCAGCCATCATTACTTAGGATAGAAATATTTTTATCGACCAGATGCAAGGCTTTTTCCCACAGCCCCATATACTGTGGGGGAGCGATGAAAATATAGTCAAAACCAGTAGCTTGTTTTTTCTGCAAAAAACTAAAAGCATCCCCCATGATTGCCTGTGCTTTTTGCTCGACATTGCAATAGGATAGATTATATTTTAATATTTGAAAAGCGCTTCGATTTTTTTCAATAAAACAAGCCGATGCAGCTCCGCGGCTTAATGCTTCAATTCCAACACTCCCGGTTCCCCCAAAGAGATCCAAAAAAGTCGCATTCTGAATGTCATTTCCCAAAATATTGAATAAGGCTTCTTTTACACGGTCAGTGATGGGTCGTGTGGAATTTCCAGGTACGGATTTTAACCGCAACCCTTTGGCTGTTCCTGAGATGATCCGGGGAGAGGACATATGATGATCCTATATCACTTGATGCCTTTGTATGTCCAAAAACGATTTGCAAAGTAATTCCAGAAAAGCACCACAATGATAGCTATTGCCAGCGAAACATTGTGCCCGATGGTTACAGGGCTAAGGGGAAAATCGGAACTTAGCGATTGTTCCGCGAGCGTGATGATTGGATTTTCAAGATAAGCGAACAGTGGAGTACGAATGATAAGACCTATAACACTGATAATACTAAACTTCACTAATTGTTGACTAATTGGTATAGATTTTGATTCTGGATAGGTCCAATTGCGATTCCATATAAAATTATTGATCACTGCTATTGAAAAGGAACAGACGCTGGCTTCAATTGACTCAAAATGAAATAAGTTGATACATAAGTTAAATATCGCAAAATCGACCACGGTTCCGCTCAAACCAACCAGAGCAAATTTAAGGAACCGTTTTGGTTTTGTGTTTTTCAATTGCCCTCCTGCTTGATCTTTTGTTTGAAATAGGGAATTGTTCTATCGAGTCCTTCTATCAAATCAATGGTCGGGTTCCACCCGAGCATCTCTTTTGCACGAGTGATATCGGGTTGACGGCGATAGGGATCTTTCCCCGCCACCTTGTTCTTGAGGTGTACAACGCCTGCTTGATTATCAAATATTTGATTGATGGTTTTTGCTAATTCATTGATGGTAATTTCTTGTGGGTTTCCAATATTAACCGGTTCGTGAATATCAGAATTCAATAAACGTATGATCCCATCAACAAGGTCATCCACATAACAAAAACTGCGTGTTTGGTAACCATTTCCATAAACCGTCAATGATTCTTTTTTAATGGCTTGCAGTAAAAAATTGGGGATTGCACGCCCATCATCTAAGCGCATGCGTGGACCATAAGTATTAAAGATACGGACAATACCTGTATTGATATCATGATAGCGGTGATATGCCATGGTAAGCGCTTCGGCAAAACGTTTGGCTTCGTCATAAACAGAACGCAGCCCAATAGGATCGACATTCCCCCAATAGGTTTCTTTTTGAGGATGTTCAACCGGGTCTCCATAGATCTCAGAAGTGGATGCCAAGATATAGCGCGCTCCAAAGGCACGAGCCACCCCTAAGGTATTATGGGTGCCCAGAGCCCCTGCTTTCATGGTTTGTATGGGGAGATTCGGGAAACCGTATGGGGAGTCTGGATTGGGACTGGCAGGAGAAGCAAAATGAAGAACAGCATCCACTTTTTCAGGCATAACGATGAAGTTGGAGACATCGTGTAAAATAAATGTGAAGTTATTGTTTCCTGTTAGATGGGCTATATTATCAGGACTGCCGGTGATGAAATTATCCATGGCATAGATGTAATGCCCTGAATCAAGAAGCACATCGCAAAGATGCGATCCAATAAAACCTGCTGCGCCTGTAATCAATATTTTCATAGGTATGTAGATTTGATTCCTGTATCCTAATCTCAGTTATAATGTCTATCTTGAATGAACAAAGAATTATAGCATGGGAAAAGATAATATGGACGAAGCGAGAACAAAAAATAAAAATATAATTGAAGCTATTTTATTTATATCGTCCGGTTCTATACCCTTAGATCAGCTATCAAAGTTCCTGGAGCTTCCAACATCAGATATTCTTTCTCTGATTACTGAAATGAATGAAGAATATACTGGGAGCCATGGTTTGAGGATTATGTTGCACAATCAAAGGGTGCAGTTGACTACCGATCCCAAATTAGCACTTGAGTTGGAGGAATTTCTAGGTCTTGAGATCACTACCACATTGAGTCGAGCTGCGTTGGAGACGATTGCCATTATTGCTTATAAACAACCAATAACGCGACCGCAAATTGATGAGATTCGGGGTGTGAACAGCGATGGCGTTGTACGTACACTCCTCAGTAAAGGGCTTATTCAAGAAGAGGGTAGAGCAGAAAGTATTGGAAAACCCATCCTGTATGGTACAACGGAGGACTTTTTACATTATTTTGGACTCCAATCCATTAAGGAAATGCCAGAAATTGAATTAATTTCAGGTGCAGGTGGTAAACCGAGCACCACTATTTTGAAACAATAGAGTGCCTATGGAAGAGCGATTACAAAAGATACTTTCTCGTTACGGATATGGTTCTCGGAGAGAATCAGAAAAGTTAATCCAGGATAGAAAAGTATCTGTAAATGGGAAAATTGCTGAGTTAGGGCAAAAAGCAGATATAGAAAGAGACGCCATTAAAGTCGGTAGTCGCCTGTTACAACCAACTCAGCAAAAGATGATTTATATTGCGTTTCACAAACCACGCGGTGTACTTTCTGATATTGTAAAAACACGTGAAGAAAAGATCGTTCGAGATTATATTGATATTCCCGAACATATCTTCATTGTGGGGCGCTTGGATAAAGACAGTGAAGGGTTGATGCTGCTCACAAATGACGGTAATCTTGCAAATATTTTGACACATCCACGTTATCAGCACGAAAAAGAATATCAGGTATTGTTAAATCGCACACCGGATGAAAAACAACTTAACGCATGGAGAAATGGAGTCGTTCTTGAGGATGGGTCACGAACCGGAAAAGCTAAAATCGATATATTGCGCATAGATGTTAAGGGCTGCTGGGTCAATGTCACTCTCAAAGAAGGTCGTAAGCGACAAATCCGTGAAACTGCAGCACGCATCGGATTGTATGTAAAAAGGATTATTCGTGTAAGAATAAGCACACTTGAACTTGGGAATCTGCCAAAAGGGAAGTGGAGATACCTAACAGAAAAAGAAATAAAAGAATTGAAAAGCTGACTTGCTCATGCAAGTCAGCTTTCTCTATTGTTGTTCAGGCAGTTGAGCTGTAATTTTCTCAACCTCTTCAACCGGGAAATTTGTATTTTTTGCAGTTTTACGAATAAAATCTTTCAACTTCTCGGAGGTGAGAAGCACTTCGTGATATTTTGAAGCATCCAGAACAACATCTTCGCTGATAAAAACATTCACGATATTCACTTCTGGAAGAGGTGTCACCCCTTGTTTCTCAAAATAAGTATTTAATTTAGCTTTAATAACTTCAGATTCTCTATCAATATTACCGATCCCTTCATTGGCAAATATCTTAGTTATAAAACTACCGCCACCTTTTTGTTTAAGGACATTCTTTTTTTCGTCAAGATATATTTTCCCACTCTGATGATAAGTTTTTATAATCCACACACCAGCGGGACCTACCAGAAGATGAGGGATAGCTGTGGTGTAGATGTACAAAGTAAATTGATTATCCAACCCTTTCAGTGATTGGGTAACAACTTCATCAGGGCGAGGAGAACGGCTCCACCTATTGCCCATCGTAATGGATATCTGAACTAAGATATACGAAGGGATAAGAAAAAGATAAGCAGTACCGATATCCTCCGCGGTGTTATTAGTAAAAGTGATATAGATACCGACTACCAAGCAGATTAAAGCTGCATAAAGAATGTATTGACTGATTTTTGCATTACGAGTAATGAGTTTATCGTTACGTATAATTTTCATAATATTTTCCTATTTCACAAGTTCCTTTTGAAGAGTATTTGTCATTTCAGCCAGAAGATTCGCATCAATGGATCGCTGTGCTTGTATCAGTGCAGATTCTATGGCACGTGTATTAGAACGACCGTGTCCGATCAGTACCAAACCATCTACACCCAGGAGCGGAAGAGCACCGATCTCGTCGGGGTCCATCATTTTTTTCAAATTTCTGAAAGCAGGTTGAGCAAGCGCAGCACCGATTTTGTTACGCGTTGATGAGTACAATTCTGATTTTAACGAATCGAACATGAATTTTGCAATTGCCTCACTACCTTTGAGAAATACATTTCCTACAAATCCATCCATAACAACCACATCCACCTTGCCGCCAAAAACTTCTTTGCCTTCCACGTTTCCAATAAAATTGAGATTGGTTTCTTTCAACAAAAGATATGTTTCTTTAACAAGTGCATTCCCTTTACCAGCCTCTTCGCCATTTGCTAGTAAACCAATACGGGGATTTTCAATTCCAAGCATGATCTTCGCATAGGTACTACCAAAGAGTGCAAATTGCACGAGGAATTCAGGTTTGCAATCCACATTTACTCCCACATCAACTGCAACACATTTTCCGCTTTGCGTAGGAATAACGGCAGGTAGAGCTGGTCTTTCCACACCTTTGATGCGCCCCAGTGTGCGGATGGCATTGAACATGGCACCACCGGTGTTGCCTGCGGTTACAAAGGCATCCTGGTTTTTATCCCTTATTTGCTTGATACCGATAGCCATAGAATTATTTGGTTTGGAACGTGCAGATTCGACTGGTTTATCCCACATTTCGACAATTTCTGGTGCATGGACAATCTCAAGACAATCCCCTTGATAATCATATTTCTTGAGTTCTTGATGGATAAGTTCCTCATTTCCAATCAGGATCAGCTTTGTTTTTTCGCGTTTACAAAAATTTACTGCAGCTTCAATCTCAGGGTGTGGATAATTATCACTTCCCATTACATCTAAAATTATTGCCATTTTTCTCTCCTGATATTATTCACATGATTCACATTTACCTTGACAAGTGCTTGTACCCGATTATAATAGCATTCGCAAATGCGCTGGTGCTGGAATTGGCAGACAGGCATGGTTGAGGGCCATGTGCCGCAAGGCGTGGGGGTTCAACTCCCCCCCAGCGCATTAATCATTTAACACCAATTTTAAATAATCGCTTTGCATTTTCGGTTGTGACCTCAATAATTTCTTCAATTGTTTTTCCGTATAAATCTGCCAATCGTTGTGCGATATATGCCACAAATGAAGGTTCATTTCGCCTGCCACGCAGGGGATGCGGACTCAGGTAGGGCGAGTCAGTTTCAATCAAGATACGATCAAGCGGTATCCGGGTAATACTCGCTTGAAGCACTTTTGCATTTTTGAAAGTAACCGGTCCACCGATGCCAAGATAGAAGGAATTTTTGATTGCAAAATCCAATATCTGCGGGTCACCATTGTAACCATGGAAAACCCCAGGATTTGTGGAGACAGTCTTATCTAAAGGGATTCTTTGAAGCCAATCCTGTAAAATCGAGAGCATATCACTTGTGGATTCTCGATTATGCAGAACCACAGGCTTATCAACCTCAATTGCTAAATCCAATCCCTTGTTTAATATTGCCTTCTGAACATCTTTTTCATCCTGTGTCCAGTAATAATCTAACCCTATCTCACCAATTGCCACAACTTTTGGATTAGGCGTAAGGAAACTGATGTGATTGTAGATATTTTCATTAACAGTTGAATTTGCGTTTTGCGGTTGTATCCCTAGAGCTGCATAGATTTCAATTTCCGTATATTCAGAGCAAATCTGTAAAGTACGGATGCTGCTTTCATAATCTTCAGCGGGCACTAGAATATGGGTAACATTTTGTTCTAGTGCCCGCTGGATGACAGCATCAAGATCCCCCTTAAATTGAGGGGCATAGAGATGACAATGTGAATCGAATAAACCTTTCAATTATTTTAAACCGGCAATTTTCAAACCATCATTCAATATATCCGGAATACATTCCTGATGAGTTGTCTCACAATATACCCTGATCTTGGGTTCTGTTCCCGAAAATCGGATCAATAACCAACCCCCATCCTCAAGATCAAATTTATATCCATCCAGAGTGTTGAGACCGAGCACTTTCAAACCACCGATTTTTTCGGGATTTGCATGCAGAATCCGTTGGACCTTTTCTTCTTTGTCTCCTTTGAAGAGGGTATCGATGCGATCGTAATAATGCGGACCTACTTTCTCGAACAGCAACGCTAGCAGTTCGGAAGGTGTCTTTTTTAGCTTTACCATCATATCCAAGAAGTAAAGACCTGCTAAGATACCATCCCGTTCGGGCACATTGCCTCTAAAAGCATAACCGCCTGATTCCTCACCACCGATCATGGCATCCGTTTCGACCATTTTTGGAGCAACATACTTGAACCCTACGCCGGTTTCATAGACGGGTACATCATACAGTTTCCCTAATTTGTTGAGCATGCTGGTTGTTGATAATGTCTTGACGATGGGTCCGCGTTCTCCTCGAACCTCAAGCAAGTAGTAAGCAAGCAAACCATAAGCTTGCAGCTGATTGATGAAATTTCCTTTTTCATCGCCAAAACCGACCCGATCAGCATCCCCATCATTGATGACCAGCACATCAGCATTCAGTTCAATGGTCTTTTGCAGCCCCACATCAATATTAGGACGGATGGGTTCAGGACGCTGCATCTCAGGAAAACTTGGATTGCGCGTGTTATGGATCTCAATGACCTCTGTTGTAGAACCGTTTAAAAGCGTAGGGAACCAGCCGGCGCCATTGCCCCACATCGCATCCACCAGGATTTTAAAACCTGCATTGCGGATGCCTTCAATATCTACCAATTTCTTGATGTGCGAGATGTAATTCGGTGCGGCATCGAAACGGAGGAGAACACCGCTATCCGATGCAGATTTATATGGTATTGCCTGAATAGATGAAACATCGTCAGGGATCAAGGATTCAATGACCGTTAATCCCTCCGGGTCGATGGCACCGCCATGGTAATCACGCACTTTAAAGCCATTGTCGGAGGGTGGATTGTGGGAAGCGGTGATATTAACTGCCCCAACTGCTTTTTTATCAACAACAGAAAAAGAGATTACGGGAGTAGGGGTAGCATCTTGTGTCAGATAAACGCGAAATCCATTTCCACACAGTACTTCCGAAACTGCTATTGCGAAATCTTCAGAAAGGAAACGTGTATCGTAACCTACTATGATCCACGACCCCTCAGGAGATATTTGTTTTTGATATGAAGCGAACCCCTGCGCGCAACGACGCACATTCTCAAAGGTGTAGGAATCTGCAATTTTTGCTCGCCAGCCATCAGTTCCAAATTTTATTTTTTGTACCATCAAACCTCCAGGCAGTATGGATATTTTCAATTCATTATATCAATTGTGCAGCAGACCATTTAATGAAATCTTGTTACAATTCAACATATGAAGCGCAAACCGAGGGTAATTTTGGCAGTGAGTGGTGGCATTGATAGTTCAACCGCTGCCTATAAATTAAAGCATGAAGGATATGAAGTCATCGGAGTCTATCTGGATTTATGGAAAGGGTTTGCAGACAGTGAAAATGTACAAAAAGCAGAAAAAATCACTGAAGAAAAGCTCAGCAGGCTTTCCCATGAACTCAATTTCACAATCCAGGTGATCGATAAAAAAGATGCGTTCTATCAGAGAATTGTTACCTATTTCATTGATTCATTGAAAAATGGGTTGACCCCTAACCCGTGTGTGGTTTGTAACAAACATATTAAATTCCAGGCATTATTCGATACACTCCTACAGATGGATGCAGATTATATAGCGACCGGGCATTATGCACGCACCAGGCGGAAAAAGGATGGGGGTGTACTTCTTTTAAAAGGTCGTGATCAATCTAAAGATCAATCCTATTATCTGGGGCTTTTAGAACAAGGGGTATTACAAAGAACCATTTTCCCGCTGGGTGATACTCAAAAAAAAGAAGTAAAAGCATTCTATAAAAAAGAAATCGACCCCTTAGCAGATATCTCTGAAAGCCAGGATTTGTGTTTTTTATCCGGAAAAGATTATCGAGCGTTCCTCCAGTTATATGAACCCGGCAGTATGCAACCAGGGAACATTCTTAACGTTCATGGAGAAATTCTGGGAAAGCATACTGGATTGGCTTTTTATACGATCGGTCAGCGAAAAGGATTACAAGTACAGAGTAATGAACCCTATTTTGTGATTCAGAAAGACCGTGATTCAAACACTCTGCTGGTTGGGCATTTAGAGGAACTCGGTAGAAATTATTTTTGTCTTAAGCAAGTGAATTGGATTTCTGGAATTTCTGCGATAGATGAGAAGCAATATGATGTAAAGATTCGCTACCGGGCAAAACCAACCAGGGCAAAGGGGAAAATGATGGCAGGACAAAAGGATATGGAGATCACAACCCTGAAAAAGCTGCGTGATATAACCCCTGGTCAGTTTGCTGTACTGTATCATGGAGATTCGGTTATTGCAGCAGGTGAAATCTCACTATAATTAGGCTATGACTTTTCCAGCTTTTCTTTTTGGCTCACTGGTTGCAATTCTTATTGCTTCAGTTTTCCATCTCATTGTGGGTGGAAATTTATCGAAATACATAACTTACCTGTTTTTCTCATGGTTTGGTTTTTGGTTGGGTTATTACATCAGCATCCGCATTACTTTTAGTGTGTGGAGAGTAGGTATTTTCGACATAGGGATCAATATTGCGTGTAGTATTCTGGTCACTCTCCTCATTTATTGGATTGATAAGGGGTCTGACGAGAACGAAGATTCAAAGGAGAAGGATTAAATTGGCTTTTCAATACGAAAAATATGCAAGGGCAGGGGATCTTGTGGAATTAACCGGGACGCGTCGGGGGTTTTACATTTTCCGATTAGAAGAAGGCAACGAGCTTCAAACCCACCGTGGGGTTATTAAACACGATGATCTGATCGGGAAAGAATGGGGTAGTGAAGTATTAAGTCATCTGGAAAAGCCATTCTATCTCTATCCAGTTACTTTGAGTAGTATGCTTTTAAATACAAAAAGAAATACACAGATTCTATATCCAAAAGATATTGGTTATATCCTTATTACGCTGGGGATCGGTCCAGGAACCAGAGTAATTGAGGCGGGAACCGGATCAGGTGGTTTAACCCAGGCTTTAGCTTATTATGTAGGAGAAACAGGGCATGTATACAGCTATGAAACAAGGCAGCAAATGCAAGACCTGGCAAAGAAGAACATCGCATTAGTTGGGTTGAGCGAACATGTCGATTTTAAGCTGCGCGATATTATCGAAGGTTTTGATGAAACCAATGTGGATGCCCTATTTCTAGATGTACCTACTCCTCATGATTACATGCAGCAGGTGAAAACAGCGTTACGACCTGGAGGGAGTTTCGGTTGTATCCTGCCAACTGTCAATCAGGTCTCAAAATTGCTAAATGCTTTGAGAAGAAATGATTTCTCTTTTATTGATGTATGCGAGATCCTTCTACGTTTCTATAAACCAGAAGAAGATCGCTTACGCCCAACTGATAGAATGGTGGCACATACAGGATACTTGATCTTTGCGCGATCTATTAAAAAAATTGAAAAGGAATGATCAAGGAAGTGGCGTTTCCATATGAAATTTCGATAGAACAGATATCTAGGAAATTTGAGAAGTTGAAATCTCCCGATTTGCCTCCTCAAATACCAACTGCGGCTGTGCTCATTCTATTGATCGATAAGCATGAAATTGAAGTGGTGTTTACTCAACGGTCTGAATTTGTGCGAAATCACAAAAATGAGGTAGCTTTCCCGGGTGGAGCCTATGAAAAAGAGGATAAAACCCTCTACCATACAGCTTTACGTGAAACTTGCGAAGAGATCTCTATTTGCTCCAATACCATTCATTTTATGGGAGCACTCAATTCCTTTACAACACACTACAACTTAGTTATTTACCCTTATGTTGCTTCGATTGATAATGAGACGTTTTTGTCTGCACATCCTGATGAAGAAGTGACAGCGATCTTTTCCATTCCGTTAGGATGGCTAATGGATGCTGATAATTGGGAATATCGCCCTTACCAAAGTAGTAATCAAAAGCGTGATGTCATTTTTTATCACGCTTATCAGGGTTATACAGTCTGGGGGATGACGGCGAGAATCCTTCAGAATTTTATCGAACTTATAAAAAAATAGAAGCGTTTTTAACGCTTCTATTTTTATTAAAATAAATCTTCTTTATCCGGTGAGTTAATCTTCGATCTCTTCTTCCTGCTTGCCATGTTCAATTACTTCTGGTTCAGCAGCGCCTTCTTCACCTTCAACGACTTCTTCGGGTTCTTCGACAGCTTCTTCCCTAACCGCAGATGTAATTGCAATCAATTCTTCAGGATCAGTAAGAATTTCTACCTTCTCAATTGCCGGTAGGTCTTTTACATAGATTGCTTTACCAATCTCATCCAAAATGGAAATATCAACAGTGATCCCTTCCGGCAGGTCCTGAGGAAGCGCTTCGACTTCCACTTCAGTGATACCGTTCACGATCAATGCATTGAATTCTTCCACAGCAGGTGATTCGCCAACGAGTTCAATATGAACATTCGTGCGTAACTTTTCCGTCAATGAAACAACCTGGAAATCCAAATGCAGAATATTTCCTTTGATGAAATCTATTTGCCGGTCACGAACCAGAACCGAATGTTCTTTTCCATCTAGTTTGATGGTGAGAATGGTAGATTCACTAACATTCTTCATTGCCAGTGCAGTACTGTGCGCGTCAAGAACAATAGGGGTATCTTTGAATTTATGCCCGTACATTACGGCAGGGATCTTCCCTTCACGACGAATGTTTTTTACCTTCTTACCAATAACATCTCGTTTACTTGCTTCTAGTACGATCTTATCCATTTTTTGTGCGCCTCTCACTCTTTTATTTGCTTGAGTTACCCTCGCTTGGAAACCCAAAATAGCAACTAGTGATTCTATGCGAAAAAATAGATTGAGTCAAGAATCAAACCCGGGGTAAAACAGGAAAATAATTATCTATTAAGCGGACAATAAGTAAATTTTAAGAAAAATGATTTGAAAAAACGAGATTTGTGATATATGATGAGATAAATCACAATTTCGGAA
>LDZU01010435.1_pt1 | contig 51873 bp, 49 predicted proteins | sample 615531 | NCBI WGS metagenome assembly LDZU01 (sample SAMN03408293, study PRJNA278302) | terrestrial metagenome | isolation source: oil reservoir sample SB2 | place: USA: Alaska, North Slope, Schrader Bluff formation | collected 2011-09 | reverse complement strand
CCCTTAAGACTGATATTGGAGTGCATTACAATCTGATCACTGAAGTTGTAGACGCCGGGAGGGATGAGAATCCTTACATGGCCTGTTTCATTCAGCTGTCTATCTCTTACAAAATCAATCAGCGCAGTAAAAACAGCTTGAAATCTATTCTGGATGAAATTCCGGGTATTGGTCCTGCAAGAAAAAAAGCACTGCTCAACGAATTCGGCTCGGTAGAAAACTTGCGCCAGGCTTCAGCGGATGATATTGCAAAACTGCCCGGTATCAACCGATCGCTGGCAGAAGAAATTCTACGCTCCATCCAATAGAGCAGTGCGTTTATAAAGAATTAAAATGAGCCGTGTTTCTCTACTTTTGTAAATAATCAGAGAAGTAATTCAATAACAGAATTGTTTCCGACTCCTCAAACCATTCAACATAATTGCAGAAAAAGTTGACATCCAACTGGGAACTAAACGGAAGCACCGTTTCGAGCCAAAAATCCCCATCGGAATCAACCGAAACTTTCGCCAGATACTGTTCATCATTGGCTTGATTGACAATGCTTAGAACATCTGATTCCAAATTGCTCGTGCCAACACCCAACCAGATTGAATAGATCATTATTCGGCTGATTTCTGACGATTCATAAGCATATTCAATTAAATAAACCCCATCATCGGGTGTGGTTACCCCAAATGTATTGGCAGATATATCGCTTACTCCCCAGCCTTTTTCCACTAATTTATCTGTCAGTGCAATTACGAACGCATCTTCGTCCTCTTGAGCTGCAACGAAATCAGTATTATTTTGTGTTGTACATCCGCAAACAAATAACAATACGAATAAAGTAAAAAGAACTTTTTTCATTTTTCTCTTTTTTAATTTCATTTTATCAGATAAGATTCGAAAACAAAGTTGCCCCAATAGACTTATTCCCTCCCATAGAAAATATTCTGAGTTTTGTCCTGTTGAAAACCACACATATGATTTGAGAACAGCTTTTCGGAAATCCACAGTAGGGAGAATGTTTCTAAGCCACTATAATTGTTATATTTAATTATTCCCTATAAAAGTATGCAAAAGAAATTAAGCAGTATTCTTCGTTTCTGGGTTATCTCTTGAATGCATACGCTGGAAAAATATCAAAATATACACTTCGTGAATTTGCCTTGAATAAATAAAAAAAACATGAAACGAGTGTTAAGAAGATGAATGAGTCTTCATCGAAAAAAGGTTATGTATGAACGAATACGAGTCATTAAGTGGCCGAGAAAAAGAAGTACTCGATCTTCTCGTCCAGGGAAAAAGCAATAAACAGATTGCGATGCATCTTGGCGTGTCTAATCGTACTATTGAATTTCATCTAAGTAATATTTACTCCAAGCTGGGAGTTAATTCACGCGCAGAAGCAATATTATTTTTCATGAAAGATACCTCCTTAAAATCCGAGGGGGTGGTCAAAGAGAATCATTTACGGGAATCCACAGCTTTACCCCAAAACGAATCTCCTTACAATGGGGGAAAATCGAAGATATTACAAAGGATTCCTATGAAAAAAAGAATCTTTTATATAGCCAGCTTAGGGGCGCTGATCATTCTATTCGTTGTTTTTATCCTATTGAGAAGCCCTGATCAAGCCCTGAATAATTCGCAAGCGGCCAGCCCACCGGATACGCTAACATCAGAAACAGTTGCTGCAATAACGCCTACCGGTCAAATCCCAACCGGTGTAGATGCAAACACTTTTACTCAATCCATAAATTCATCTCTTGTGAGTCTTACCGTGAAATGGTTCTATATAGATCAAAGCAGAATCTATTTGGATTTGGTTATCTCAGGCTTTCCTCTTCCGCAGGATTTTGTACCAATTCAAATTATCGATCTACAAAAAATTGTCATACACAGGTCAGATGGAAGCCTGGTTGACCTCGAACACAAAATAGAATACGGTGGGGGAGGAGAAGGGAATCCCACGAATGAAGAAGAACCATTTTTCGATGAAATTTTAGATATGGGACTGCCGGATTCGACGTTTACGAATTCACAGGAAGCGCCATATCTTTTGGATATCCCGGTGGGTGGGGAAATCACCGGTGAAAATGGAGAGGTTCGATCCCTTCCTTTGGTAACATATCATATCGAAGTGAAACCCTCGTACATTGGGCAATTGACATTTGCGACAGAAAAGTCAGCAGTCATGGATAACAAAATAGTTACTTTTAAAGGTATGGAAATTAATCCATCGAGTGCAGTAGTTCTCTTCTGTGTCCTGGATCCGGAGGGAAGTCAATGGCTCCCCACCGTTCACATCCTTTACAATGGAAACATCATCAGCGAGTCGGGCGGCATGTTGATTAATGGGGATCCCAGCCAGGAAATGTGCTATCGCCTCAATTACACACGATCTTTCCAGTTTGACCCGGCTGATGATCCGCAGGCGGATATTTCAATTTTGGTTGCCAAATTAACCAAAGATCAACCGGAACGCTTGCCTTATGAGCTGATTGCATCTGTCCAAAATGATCTCGCCGAACAGGGCATTGAATTCAATTATGTGGTTATCAATCACGGTTCAGGAATAGAGATCACGAAGAAACCGACAGGGATGACTGAGACAGAAGCTCTAATGATCATTCAGAATGCTCTATCTGAAGAAGCAATTTCGTCGGATGTATTAATTTTTGATCTGAACTGATCAGCCTGTTTTCAACATGGAGCGCACCTGGTCTTCAAGCGAAGTCACCGCGTGACCCAAGACTTGCTCCAGGTCGGGAGCTACCAGCGAAAGCATCCCGGAGCGAATCATCTGGTTCATTCCCACAGCCATCTGGGCATCCGATTCCGACGCGCCAGCAGCGCGCATGGCGCTTATCATGTCGGTGTCCGATACCTGCTGCTGATAATCCAGGATTTTGCCGCTGACTTTTTGCACCACCTGCACCAGGTCGGAAACGGTCCAAGCTTTGGGGGTAGTCAGCTCGTAAACTTGGTTCTCGTGACCCGGCTGGGTAAGTACCAGCGCGGCGGCTTCGGCATAATCGGTGCGCACGGCGCAGCCAAGCGGTGTATCGCCGATCGAAGACATGTAGACTCCGCTTGCCAACGCTTGGACAACCGGGGTGACCAAAAACTCGGCGTAAAAGCTGTTGCGCAGGATTGTGTAAGTAATCCCGCTCTCGAAAATTGCTTTTTCAGTAGCACGATGTTCCACAGCCAGCGGTGCTTCTGCGTTGGTCTGTTGGTTGATGACAGCCTTGACCAGGCTGGTATAGGCTAGGTGTTTCACTCCGGCTTCTTTGGCAGCACGCACAGCACGTAGATGCTGTTCAATGCGGCTGCCCACTCTGTCGGTCGAGATGATCAATACAGAATCACTTCCGCTAAAAGCATCACGGATAGACGCGAAGTCGTCAAAATCTCCATGGCGTACATCAATGCCCTGGGCATGCAGATCCGCAGCCTTGGACATATCCCGCACACTGACGCGCAGGTCCGCCGGATTTACGCCTTTTTGCAGCAAATGTTGAACAACAAGCCGGCCGAGATGGCCGTTGGCACCAGTGACAGTAATGGTTGGCATATTTACCTCCTTGGGTCAGACACCAATGGGTTGTGTAACTGGCAGCCTGAATGGTCTGTAAACTTGAAAAAACTAATAATCCTTATATACCAGTAGATAAGTTATAAGTCTGGTTTATTATATCAAGCATGCACAAATAGGTGACCAACGATCCTTTGAAAGTAACATTTTATTTTAAGGAACTACGAAGTATTCAATGGAAACGAGAGATAATCATGGAAACCAAAACCTACTCAAAAAGGGGGACATTTTAACTTTGGCAAAAGGGGAGGACATTTCTACTTTGGGCTAACACCGCGATTTGCTTGCATATGCACCAATTTCTATGGTAGAATTCAACGCCGTCTGGAAAAAAAGCAATTATTCATTAATTGATAGGATAGAAAGATCATGAGCGAACTATTATTAAAAGCAGTAGAAACCGAAAAGAATCCAAATATCCCTGAACTTGCACCAGGTGATGTGGTCAGTGTACACGTCAAGATCAAAGAAGGCGATCGCGAAAGAATCCAGGAATTTAAAGGGACCGTGCTGTACGTTTCAAAGAACGGGCAAACAAGCACTTTTACCGTGCGCCGTGTTGCCAGCAATGGCATCGGTGTGGAACGAACTTTCCTTTTCCGATCACCGAGAATTGATAAGGTTGTTGTTGAACGCCACAACAAAGTGCGCAAAGCACGCTTGTACTATTTGCGTGAGCGCACCGGCAAACGAGCCCGCCTAAAACAAAAATTCCCGTAAGCCTATTTACCCTATTGATGTCAAAAGGTGCAGTATACACGAACTGCACCTTTTTCATTTATAATCACCGTCAGATTATGAACAGCACACTCTCAAAACCTTTAAAGATCGGTATCTTTGATTCGGGGGTTGGCGGACTTTCTGTTCTGCGCGCCGTTCGTGAACTGCTGCCGGGATTGGAAATAATCTATTTTGCAGATCAAGCCCATGTGCCTTACGGCCGCCGCCAGATGGATGAGATCCGCTCATTCTCTGAGCGGATCACGCTATTTTTGTTGGATATGGGTATCGATCTACTTGTCGTTGCCTGCAACACAGCATCTGCCGCTGCTTTAAAATTCCTCCGCCAACAATTCTCCGCTTTACCCATCGTTGGAATGGAACCCGCTGTAAAACCCGCATCAGAGCGAACGCAGACAAAAACGGTGGGAGTGCTGGCCACCCCGGCTACTTTTCAGGGAGAATTGTACCAATCGCTCGTCCATAAATACGGAGAAGGCTTACAGATCATTCAAGATACCTGTCCCGGATTGGTTGAAGAAATAGAAGCAGGGAGTCTATCGGGCGAGAGAACCTGCCACATCCTGGAAAATGCGCTCCACCCGATGATACAAAAAAATGTAGATACCATAGTATTGGGCTGTACTCATTATCCTTTCGTTCTTATGGAAATCCGGGAAATCGCAGGAAAGAAGATCCAGGTAATCGATCCGGCACCTGCAGTTGCACGCAGAGTGCAGGCACTGCTTGAGGAGCGTTTCGGTTATCGGAACAATTCAACCTCTTCTGAGACCCTTTTATTTTTTACCAGCGGTGATCCCCTCACTTTCCAAAAGCAGATCCATGCGCTGCTTGGCTACGATGCCATCGTACGCGAGGCTATCTGGCAAGATGGGAAAATTCAGACACCCTAGCTCTTTATCATTAAAAATGCACACACTAGCAGGAATATGAGGAAAATATGAAATCGATCGCGATCATAATGGCAGGGTTTGGTAATGTTGGTAAGGCTTTCGCTCGCCTGGTCCACCGCAAGCATGCGGAAATCGAGTATACATATGGTTTGGATCTGAGAATCACCGGGATCAGCACCGGATCGCATGGGTGTTTTGGTAAAAAAGAAGGATTTGACCTTGACATCCTGACTTCAAATGCATTTTTATCGGAGCTGTTTCCAAGTTGTATTCCCTACCGGGATGCTCCGGATATGATCTCAAAAAGTGAAGCGGATATTTTTATTGAGAACACACCGGTTAATTACGAGACCGGCCAGCCAGCAGTGGCTTATCTGACTCACGCACTTGAAAGCGGGATGCATGTTGTTACCGCCAATAAGGGACCTATTGTACATGCGTATGAAAAACTCAGCGCGCTGGCAAAACAAAAGAATAAAAGGTTTCTCTTCGAGTCCACAGTCATGGATGGCGCACCCGTATTTGCAGTTATTCGAGAAGCGCTGCCTGCCATGCAGATCACCGGTTTCGAAGGGATCCTGAATTCGTGTACCAATCTGATCCTGTGCCGGATGGAAGAAGGAGAAAGCTTTGACCAGGCGGTAAAATATGCTCAATCCATCGGCATCGCAGAAACCGATCCCAGTGGTGACATTGATGGGTGGGATGCTGCTGTAAAGGTGGCAGCCTTATCAACAGTATTGCTGAAAAATGCGGTCACGCCGCAGGAGGTCAAACGCAGCGGCATACGCTCCATCACGGAGGCTGATATGCGCGCTGCCCGTGAAGCCGGGAAACGCTGGAAGCTGATCTGCAAAGCGGAAAAGACAGCCAGTGGTTGGTCGCTTTCCGTTGCACCCCATATGATCGGACCGAAAAGCCCGTTTTTCAGCGTTGATGGAACCAGTTCCTATATCCTCTTCAAGTCTGATGTATTGCCAGGTTTAGGTATGTTGGAATCTAATCCAAGCCCTGACACGACCGCCTATGGCATACTGGCGGACATTCTGAATATTTATAAACAGGAAACAACGGCATGAAGCACCGCGTGTTTCTTGGCACAGGATCCAACCTGGAAGATCGTTGGTCGAATCTTCAAAAAGCCATTGATTTCCTTCGCGGCATTGCACAAATAGACCAGGCATCAAAAATTTACGAAACAAAGCCATGGGGATTCACAGATCAACCCGCTTTTCTCAATCAGGCGCTGGCTGCGATCACAGATCTGGATCCCTTCGCTCTTCTCGATTCTATTAAAATGATGGAAACCGAAATTGGGCGCACCCCGACCTTCCGTTACGGTCCGCGGATCATTGATATTGATATCCTTTTTTTCGACGATCTGGTTCTGGATGAAGAACGATTAACCATTCCGCATCCACATCTTACAGAAAGAGCGTTCGTAATGGTCCCGCTCAATGAGATTGCTCCCCAGCTTGTACATCCACGCTTTCAACGTACAATCTCTGACCTGATGGCCGGAATTGATATAAATGGCGTAACCTTGTACAAAGGATCACCGCAAGAGGAGTAATCGATGGAAGACAAACCCATCCTTCCGTTTGGAAGCCGCACCTTTATCATGGGCGTTATCAATCTCACTCCGGATAGTTTTTCGGGGGACGGATTGATGGCAGAGCCAGATATGGTTGAGGCTGCCGTTCAGCAGGCTGCCCGTTTTGTCGAGGAAGGCGCAGATATTCTGGATCTAGGAGCAGAAAGCACCCGCCCCGGCGCGGACCCGGTGGATTCAAACACAGAATTGGAAAGGCTTCTGCCTACCCTGCAGCGCATTCTTGAATTACAGCCCCATGTAGTGATATCCATTGATACGTATAAAGCAACGGTTGCTGAACAATGCCTGGCTGTGGGAGCCACCATGATAAACGATATCTGGGGATTGAAAAAGGATCCGCTGCTTGCCCGGGTTGCATGCCATTATTCTGTTCCGATTATTTTGATGCACAACCGCAGCCATTCCAAGTTTTTACAGCAAACAGAATCGCTGGGTGGAAGATACATTGGCACAACCTATCAAAATCTGATGGAAGAAATATGCAATGATCTGCAGGAAAGCATCGCCACCGCCAAGCAAGCGGGCATTCAAGACCACAATATCATCATTGATCCCGGGATCGGCTTTGGGAAAACGGTCGAACAGAATCTCAGCATCATCAACCATTTGGGGGATCTGCGAAAACTGGGGTACCCTGTTCTTCTAGGACCATCTCGTAAATCATTTATTGGGTATACACTTGATCTCCCACCCGAAGAACGCCTGGAGGGAACTGCCGCGGCGGTTGCCCTGGGAATTAACAACGGAGCTGATATTATCAGGGTACACGACGTGCGGGCAATGACCCGGGTAGCCAGAATGAGCGACGCAATTGTGCGAAGCTAATCATACCGTTGGGTTCTGTTATTTCTCTGTTCAACAATTCCTTTAGCCAATTTCAAACGAAAATGATCCGCGCGTTCGCGTTCATCCAATTCATCCCGTATGTAGGAATACTCTCCCTTCAATCGCGGAATCACGATCAATTCAAGCGCTTTTAACCGCCGTGTAGTATGGACAATTTCCTTTAACAATACCGCTAATTGAACTTCACCATCCGCCAGCTGAATGATTCTATCCACATTTTTTCTAAAAGCATCTCCCGCTTCTTCAATCATGGCTGAAGTGGAATTGAAAGCAGTTAATTGATTCAGTTTTTTTTCACGTTCTCTGCTGCTTTGAATCTTTGGTACGCGCACCCCCATCACAATGGTCTCATCCAGCTCGATGGAATACTCATCTTTATTTCCCAGCGAGGCTGCTTTAACTCTGCCTTCTCCGACGAACGCTTCAGCCCTAGCCAGTGACCGCTGTGCTTTATTTGTCGATGCTTGAAGCTTTTTTACCTCTTCAACAACCCTGTCTTCGAGTTCAATGATTTTTTGCATTAATGCGATCCGTTTCTTATCCAATAAATCATAGCCCTGCCGGGTTAGTTCCAGTTGCTGTTTCGTTGCCAGCAGTTGGCTGCGGGTAATCGTAATGTTGGATACATCGATCATGAAAGCTATCCCTTATAATACTTTTCAATAAAAATTTCAGGAATTCGTTTCAGAGATTCTTTTGGAAAATCTGAAAGTAAATCCCACGCCAGATCGAGGGTTTGTTCTATACTGCGATTTTCTGTTCCCTGATTGACAAAATTTTGTTCAAATCGTTTTGAGAAATTTAAAACGCGCTGATCCTGTTCCGTCAAAGAAGCTTCCCCGATGATGGCAACCAATTTTTCAAGTTCACGACCCTCCGCATAAAATGAGTAGATCTGATCAGCGATGGATTGATGATCCTCGCGAGTATGGCCTTCACCGATCGCCTCTTTCATTAAACGGGATAATGACGGAAGCACATCCACCGGAGGAAAAATGCTTTTTTGGTTGAGAATTCGTCCCAGCACAATCTGTCCTTCGGTTATGTACCCGGTTAGATCCGGGATCGGGTGGGTGATGTCATCATCGGGCATGGAAAGCAGGATCAGTTGGGTAACGGAACCCTGCTTGCCTTTGATACGACCGGCTCGTTCATACAAGCTGGCCAGGTCCGAATACATATATCCCGGATACCCGCGCCTGCCCGGAAGTTCTTCGCGCGCCACTGACAACTCACGCAAAGCTTCACAATAGTTGGTCATATCTGTCAAGATAACAAGAACATGCAGACCATGCGTAAAAGCCAGATATTCAGCGGTAGTCAGAGCCGCGCGCGGAGTCATGATGCGTTCGATGGTAGGGTCATCAGCATGATTCAGGAACACAACGGTTCGATCCAGAGCACCGCTCGAGCGAAAATGCTCGATGAAGAAAGAAGATTCCCGGTGTGTAATTCCGATTGCAGCAAAGACCACAGCGAAGGGTTCTTCGCTGTTCTTTCCCTCGGCGAGCACTCGGGCCTGCGATGCGATCTGCGCAGCCAGTTCATTACCCGGTAAACCCGATCCGGAAAAGATAGGGAGTTTTTGTCCGCGCGCGAGTGAATTCAATCCATCGATTGTGGAAATGCCAGTCTGGATGAATTCTTTTGGCTCATTTCTTACAGCCGGATTGATCGGTGAACCATTAATATCCTCCAACTTTTCAGGCACAATGGTAGGGCCGCCATCGATTGGTTCCCCCATTCCATTGAGAATACGACCCAGCATTGAAAGAGATACTTTCAGGCGCACCACATCGCCGGAAAAACGCACGCCGGTACGAGAAATATCCAATCCTTCAGTGCCCAGGAACATCTGGATAACAGCCATATCTCCATCAATTTCCAACACGCGCCCAACACGGGGGCGACCATCAGGATCTATGATCTGAACCATTTCATCATAGGCTACACCGGCCACTCGTTCCACAAAAATCAGCGGACCTTTGATCTGAGAAAGCGTACGGTATTCCTTTGTGGCGAGTTTTGTCTTCATTAAATTTTCAGGCATTTTCAGTCTCCCAATTCGCAATAAGACTGTCAAAGGCATCATTGATCTTGCCGACCAATCGTTTCAGTTCCGGGACAGACTTTTCTATGGGTATTTCTTTCATGCGCGCAATTCGCTGCAGTACAGCTAAATTCGTTATCTCAGAAAGGTCGATACCAACATTCAATGCACTTTGAGCCTTTTGGTGGTAATTAAGAATTACTTTGAGCATCCAGTAAGATTTTTCCAAGCTGCAATAAGTATCCACATCCTGAATGGAGGATTGCTGTAAAAAATCTTCCCGCAACAATTTTGAGATAATCAAGATTTCGCGTTCCAGATCAGAAAGAGCATCCTGCCCGATCAACTGCACAACCTGCAGTAATTCATTCTCTCGCCCCAGCAATAATTTCGCTTCTTGAACAAGTTTAGGGAAATCTTCTTCCACATTATCTCCAAACCAGCGCGAAAGGTCGACAAGTGAAAAACTCTTTATCCAATTAATAGCCGGAAAATGTCGTTTTCTGGATAAATCATAATCCAATGCCCAGAATACACCCGCAATACGCATGGAACTTTGCGTGATCGGATCAGAAAAATCACCTCCCGGAGGGGAAACCGCGCCCACCAAAGAAACCGACCCTTCACGATGGCCGGCATATGGTTTATCTTCTCCATTTCCAAGGCAATCAACATGCCCTGCGCGTTCATAAAATTCAGCCAGACGTGAAGACAGATAAGCGGGATAGCCCTCTTCTCCCGGAATCTCTTCCAAACGTCCTGAAACTTCACGAAGCGCTTCACCCCAGCGTGAAGTTGAATCGGCCAGCATGAGTACATCGTATCCCATATCCCGATAATATTCAGCGATCGTGATGCCCAAATAGATACTGGCTTCGCGGGCTGCCACGGGCATATTGGAGGTGTTTGCAATTAGAATTGTGCGGTTTATCAGTGGAATTCCTTTTACGCGATCTTCCAATTCAGGAAGTTCCATTAAGACTTCAGCCATTTCATTTCCACGTTCACCGCAGCCCACATAAACCACCACATCAACATCAGACCAGCGCGCCAGAGACTGCTGAATCACCGTTTTTCCGGTTCCAAATCCTCCTGGAATGATGGCGGATCCTCCTTTGGGAATCGGGAAGAACATATCGATCACACGTTTTCCGGTCACGAGCGGTTCAGCCAGGTCAAGGCGGCGCTTGTATGGGCGGGGGCTGCGCACCGGCCAAACATGTTCCATGCCAATATTTATTATTCTCCCTGTTTCATCTTCGATTACTGCCACTGGTTGGGTCAGGGTCAATTCTCCATCATGTACTTCCACAACTCTTCCACTTAACTGAGGTGGAACCATCACACGATGGATAATACTTTGTGTTTCCGGAACCTCCCCTAGAAGATTTCCCGGTTTAATAAAATCACCTTCTTTTACGAAGGGAGTGAATTTCCATCTTTTATCCCGAGGTAGAGAATCTTCGGTGACTCCTTTTTTTAAAAAATCACCTTCAATATCAGCCAATTTGTTAAGCGGTCTCTGCAATCCATCAAATATCTGGCCCATCAATCCAGGCCCCAAATGAGCAATGAGTGGATGGCCTGTGCCTGTTATAGGTTCCCCCATTTTCAGACCGGATGTCTCTTCATAAACTTGAATGGTGGCCTGCTGGCCTGACATGCGAATTACCTCGCCTATTAATTTTGCCTCACCGACCAGCACCATATCGTGTAGACGAACCCCTTCCAAACCGCTTACTCCAACCACCGGGCCTGAAATTCGAATGATCTTTCCAGATTTGTTATTTACTGCTTTCATCACCTTCACCTTTAAAATGGATTTGCACACCGGTCGCATGTCGGATCATATTGAAGAGATGGTCTTGATTGACTCTTGTGCTCATTTTCTCTGATTTACCCGGAATCGTCACCAAGGCCAGGTGGTTACAATCATATAAAGCTTTAAGCAGCTTCCGATCAAGCCGCGAAAATAAATCGTCATCGATCGCCAACAGCACCGGTTCATTTCTTTCAATGAACCCTTTCAGCAATGCGGCTGCTTCTTCGGCTTCCTCCACGCCATGCGCTTCAATCCCGGCCAATCGATATCCGTTCGCCATACTCATTGTTGTAATAACAATTAGTTTATTCATGTCAGTATTTCCAGATGTTCAATGATATCCACTGAATCGAAGCCAAGTTGAATACCCTTTGCGATCCACCACAGATTCTGCATTTCATTTTGCTTTCGCACCATGTATCCGATTGGAACCCCTATGCCAATTGGATCATCAAAGGGGTATCGAGAAGCGCGTTCTAAAAGCAGTTTACGTAATTTCTCTTCAAAATCAGTCAGCAGACCGGTTTGGTTAAAAGCTTGCAGCCCTTCTTGCAAACACGAAAAGTATACGGAGCCGTTAAAATGCATAATTACTTTTTCAAATTCTTTTTCATTCAAGGCGAATAATAGCTGCGACCGGCTGATCGTTCCGGCATTAAGAAAGCATTCTCTGGGATTTATACCATTCCTTGTGATAATTTCAGGGTCTCTTACAATTCGTAACGCACAGATAATGTTTTCCTGGTCTGCGTGCATATCAAAATACTCTTTTAGGATCTTACTTTGGTTCAGAATAGATTTGTTTTCGCCAAGGATATTTTCATAGAATACTTTTTCAAGCATTAACTCGATTTGGGCTCCTTGAAGGGTTGGCAGGATGGTTTGATTCTTCAATAAAACATCCGTGTAAGGGATCTGAAAAGCAATCATCTTCGAAACCAGATCGCTAAAGTTTCTGCTCATGGAAAGATCACGAAGGATCCGAAATGGGATCCTTCCAGATCTTGTCAGCAGATCTTGAATTTCCAGATGCGGGACTTTTCCAAGAATGCCTCTTACCACAGTGTAGATATTTTGCAGGTCACGGTATGAAAAAATCAATCCGATCTGGTTCCAGGCTGAATCAGTGTAAAAATTCTGATAATCCCTGAAGAGTTTCTCTGATTCAATTTCCAGAAGAGTATGGATTACCCGAATCCCGCTGGAATATGTCAGTGCTTTTTCAACGGAAGCCTTATATGAACTTTTGATTAATAATGAAAGAAATCCATCCAAATTATCTGCACGGGTCATTTCTTCAAGCATTTCTTTCATTAATAAATGGGAAAAACGAGCACGTAACCGTGTATTCCCATAATCAAAAGTTGACATTATGTCACCCGGGTTATTTTTTCATTGAAAAATAAAGATAGTTGCTGCTGTAATATTGGGATTGCCTTTTGATAGCGATCATTGAGCGTGTTGTAGACGCAAACTTTACCATCCGGGCTGAAGGCATTGCACCCACCCCAACAATCCAGATCAAATCGATACTGAATAGTTATCGATTCATCCGCAGCAAATCCCTTCAGCAGTTCTTGATCCTTCGGATCAATGGATACGATAATTACTTTTTCTTCACCCAAGGATGGCTTCAAATCTTCAATAGCTTCTTTTGCCAAAGTAATCAAAAGCGATTTATATGCAACCCTTGTCCGCATTGTTTCCAAAGCTTTCTTAACCTGATCCAATGATTCCTGTATTAGTTTCTGGCGGGCATCTGAAATATTCTGAAGGTACTGCATTTCAGCCTGTTGCTGGATAATTGCGACCTCCCGATTCAATCGGATGCGCCCCTCCTGCTCCAGGTTTCTCCGAATCTCTTCTGTCTCCTTTTTCGATTGAGATAGAATCTCTTTGATCCGTTGATCGGTTTGCTGTTTAATTTCAGCAATCTGGCTTTCGGTAATTTTATTTATTCCGTCCAGAATGGTGTCAATTTCCATCAAAACAATCTCCGATCACCCCATCAAGATAATAGCCGCAACAGCAAATCCGAGGATTACCATTGTCTCCGGGATAGCCACCAGAATAATGATTGATCCTAATAACTCTGGTTTTTCTGCAACAGCTCCGACACCGGCTGAGCCGATACCGCGTTGAGCCATACCGGTTGCCAGGGCAGTAAGCCCGATAGCCAGAGCAGCCGCTAAAGCAATAATTCCTTGTTCCATCTTATTCTCCTTTCTATTCCTATCCTTTCGATTGTATTAAAATCCGCTTTTTGAATGGTGAGAACTCAACTTTTCCACCTTCATAGAAACGCCTGAAGAATTCAACATACTGTAAGCGCAGACTTTGGATAGTTGGGCTAAAAGCAGCCATGATAATATTGAGAGAATGGATCAAAACAGCCACTAAAATTCCAACAACTAAATTCCCGATCATCCCTACCATGTCGTTGGCTACCTTTGCCAGAAAAACAGAAGCAAGTCCAAGCGCGGCAATACGCAAATAAGAGAGGATATTTCCCAGTAAACCAATAAATTCAATGGGGCCAAGGATCACACCGGTTTTCCCATAGGATACCCCTAAAAGGACAATGCCTGATCCCAGTAAGAGATATCCCGGGATGCTGAAGCTGGCAGGTAAAATTTTTAATATTTTCCCTACCAGCACCAGAAGACCAATCAGCCCGATTAACATCCCTCCCTTTTCGAGCAGATGGGATTTATTTTTATGCTTGACAGCATTTCCGATTCCCAGGATCAATCCAAGAAGAATATGAACTACGCCAACACCGATTACCATATACAGCAGTTTTAACACACTGCCAGATTCAGTGCGATCAAGCAGAATGGGTTTCAAACCGATACTGCCGCCCAGTGTACCCATAAACTCGCCAAACATAAAACCAAAAAAGATTGACCAGACAGATCCGTAAATTATTGTTCTGATCAGATCACCAAAAATTCCCGTTTTTACTTTTTTCGATAAGAAATAAGCGATCAAAAGTAATATTGCGCCGTAGGCTACATCACCCACCATCATTCCAAAAAAGATGGGCATAAAAATGGCAATCAGTGTACTGGGATCAATATCAAAATAAGCAGGAATGGCACGCATTTTCGTAAGATTTTCAAAGGATTTTATGCTCCGGGGGTTTTCCAATGCAACCGGAACTTTATTATTGAGCTCATTAGGGATGTCCAATTGATTGACCATCAGATCAGCCCCGATTTTCTCTCGTAAATGAATTTTTAGATTATGAACTTCATCAAATGGAATCCATCCATAAACTGTAAATGTATGTTCGGTTTCGCCGATGCGGGAGTAAATTTCAAACTCATCCAGAATATTCATACAGGTTACCTGCCAGCTGTGCAGATAAGGCCCCCATGTGCTGGCAAGTTCTCGAAAATGGTCATCAATGGCATCAAGTTCCTTATGATCGCTCTCGATCTTTTTTTCGATCCTATCCTGCGCTTCCGATGAGGAAAGGATTGTATATTCTTCAGGCAAGACAAACTGGGTTATCTTTTCCTTTTCCAGATAATTTTCTACAGAAGCAACAAGATCGCGCGGCAGAACCCCAATCAAAGCATTGGTCGATTCACCTACTTTTACAGTCGCCATCTCAAATTTGCCCCGGGTCATGGTGCGCAACTGGTTTATAAGCATGTTCATCGAATGGGTCTGTGTGGTATGCAGCAAAGCACCAATCGTGGCATTCCCTGATTTACGGGCAGATTCAGGTAGCAGGGGAGCCATTACCTTCAAGATCTCCTGATATTTTGAAAGTGAGTCAAGGTCTTCCTGCAGACTGCTTCTATGTTGCGTAAACTGCTGAACAATAGTGGTTATCTGTTCAACCTTTGATTCGATCCCCTCAATCGTAGAAAGGTCCTCCAGGTCTTTAGGAAATGCTGCAAAATATTTTTTAAATAAGTCTTCCAATCCATTGATCCTGGCATTGACCAGCTCAACCTGTTCACGATTTTGGATCATTTCATAGGTTAAATTGAATGGCTGCATAAGAACATTCGAAAGAGATCGGATATCATCAATTTGCATGATCCCCAAATTATGCAGTTCATGGATGGTATCCTGCAGGTTCCCTTTTAATCCAATTATCTCTATTCGCGCCATCTTACGAATCATAAGAATTCTCCTTGGATTTGCTACCGAGGATAAACTCGAGACTAATTGAAACAGCATCAGGGATATACTGTTTTCCGTTCTCTATAATTTTCGAGGTTTCATATTCAGATTGCTGGAGTTTTTCTTCTGCTACTGCTTTTGCTTTTATGAGACCATTCTCAACCAGGCGAGCCCTGGTTCTTCTTCCACTCACATAAGCTTCTTTTTTTGAATTCACTGCTTCTTCCTGAACCGTCGCAATTCGTCGATCGGCTTCCTTCCGGGCGACAGCAATACGATTAGCCGATGTTACTTCAGCCTTCATAATCCTCTCCAGTAAAACTGCCGGGTCTTCTTGAAGTTGCTCTTCAACCATTACTTTCTTTTTCATGACAATGATTATAAACCTCACCTTAAATGGACTTGCTATCTTAAACCTTCTCAATTTATTCGTCAATATCAAGGATTCACAAAGTTTCAAATGTACTGATATCGAAAACAAGTATAATCGCTTAAGAAATTGATAAAACCAGAAGGATTAAGATGGAGCGTAGAGATTATGAAGGAATATGATGTAGTTGTCATCGGAGCGGGTCCGGGTGGTTATGTAGCCGCTATTCGTGCATCTCAATTAGGATTAAAAACGGCCATTGTGGAAAAGAAGTGGCTTGGTGGGGTATGTTTAAACGTAGGCTGCATCCCTTCCAAAGCACTTTTGAAGAATGCTGAAATCGCACGGACATTGCGAGAAGAATCCAAGGAATATGGCATTCAATACGAGAATTTATCGATTGATTACAGTGCAGCAGTAAAACGCAGCCGGCGTGTATCTGATCGATTAACACGCGGTGTTAGTTTTTTAATGAAGAAAAACAAGATTGACGTCTATGAGGGCACTGCCTACCTGAAAACGAAAAATCTTATCTCCGTTACCTCCAAAGATAGGAAAAACGAGGAATTGAAAACCAACCATATCATCCTCGCAAGCGGTGCGCATCCCTTCATTGCTCCGGGCTGGAATTACGATGGTAAAAAAGTATTGACGTATGAAGATGCCATTCTTCAAGAAAGACTTCCGGCTTCCGTTATCATCATCGGCGCAGGAGCGATTGGGGCTGAATTTGCCACTATTTGGAGTTCATACGGAACAAAAATCAGCATTGTTGAAATGCTGCCAAACATCCTGCCGCTTGAAGATGAAGAGTTGAGCGCCGAATTGCAAAAAGCTTTCCAAAAACGTGGGATCGAAATATTCACCGGTCATCGCGTGGAAGCAATCGAAACGACCGAAAAAGGCGTTAAGGTAACGGTAACCTGTGAGGGTGAAAAGAAAGTTCTCGAAGCAGAACAAACCCTGGTTGCAATCGGTTTTAAAGCCAATACTGAGAATATGGGCCTTGAAGGCGTTGGCGTAGCTCTGGATAAACGAGGTTTTATTAATGTGGATGCAAATATGGCAACCAATGTTCCCGGCATCTGGGCAATAGGTGATGTCACCGGGAAATTGCTGCTGGCACATGCCGCTTCGGCTATGGGCATTCACTGCGCCGAGACGATCAAAGGGATTAAAAGAAAGCCTATCGATTTCGCTATGATCCCCAGTGCAACGTATTGCTATCCACAAGTTGCATCATTTGGATTGACTGAAAAGCAAGCCATTGAAGCTGGAAAACAAATAAAAAAAGGGAAATTCCCATTTCAAGCAAACGGGAAATCGCTTGGCCTTGGAGAGAGCACCGGATTTGTGAAAGTAATTGTGGATGCCAAATATGGTGAAGTGCTTGGCGCTCATCTGATCGGGCCGGAGGTCTCAGAATTGCTGCCTGAACTGACCCTGGCGCAACAATCAGAATTGACCATCGAAGAAATTGCGCATAATATCCATGCCCACCCCACATTAAGCGAAGCGATCATGGAAGCCGCCGAGGATGCTCTGGGGCATGCCATCCATATCTAATTAATAGAAGGATTTGGTAGATTTTTCTTAACAATGGATTGACCAACCAACCCATTGTTATTTTTTTAATTCCGCTATGCTATAATCGCTTTCGCAAAGGAACACAATGGCTAAAAAGAATTTGAAAGCAATTGACAAATCATCATCCGTCAAAGATTTTAAAAAGCTCGCTCCCATTCTTTCTCAAATCAACGAGTTTGAAAAAGTCTTTGAAAAGTTATCCAAAGAAGAACTTTCCCAAAAGACCGAATACTTCAAACAGCAATTAAAAGCAGGAAAGAACCTCTCAGATATTCTACCAGAAGCATTCGCAGCCGTACGGGAAGCCAGCAAGCGCACTCTTGGGCTCCGCCATTACGATGTTCAGTTGATCGGCGGTATTGTGATGCACGAAGGAAAAATAGCGGAGATGCGTACCGGGGAAGGGAAAACTCTGGTTGCTACCCTGCCGCTTTACCTGAATGCTCTAACCGGGAAAGGGGTTCATCTGGTAACGGTGAATGATTACCTTGCCCGGCGTGATGCACGCTGGATGGCGCCAGTTTATTCCGCGTTAGGCCTTTCCATTGGCGTGCTGCAGATGGCCAGCAGAACCGAGAATGGTCGCATGGCTTTTCTGGTAGACCTCGATAAAAGGTCGGGTAAAGAAGATGAAGACCAATTAAAAATGGTCCCGCGCCGCGAAGCATATCAGGCTGATATCACCTATGGAACCAATAATGAATTCGGCTTCGATTACCTGCGCGATAATCTGGTCAGCCGTATTGAAGACCGTGTTCAGCGCGGTCACAATTACGCCATTGTAGACGAGATTGACAATATCTTGATTGATGAAGCCAGAACACCTCTTATCATTTCAGGCTCCGCATCAGAAGACATTGCCTGGTATGAGAAGATGGCGCGAGTGGTCCGCCTGTTAAATGAAGAGGATTACGAATTCAGCGAAAAGGATCACAGTGTTTCATTGACCGAAGTTGGAGAAGTTCACGCAGAAGAGCTGTTAAATACAACCTTGCGTGATCCCGACCGGCCGGAGGATATCACACCTGAACAAGCGCGTCTGCTGGGCCATCTTGAACAGGCATTAAAAGCCAGGTTGTTGTTCGCGAAGAATAAGGATTATATCGTCCAAAATGGTGAGATCATCATTGTGGATGAATTCACAGGCAGATTGATGCCAGGCCGGCGCTGGTCAGAAGGGCTGCACCAGGCCATAGAAGCAAAAGAAGGTGTGCGGGTCAATGCTGAGAATATTACGCAGGCAACCATCACACTGCAGAATTATTTCCGTATGTATGAAAAATTGGCAGGCATGACCGGTACTGCCTATACCGAAGCGGAAGAATTCTATACCATTTATGGGTTGGATGTGGTTCCCATACCCACCAACCTCGATTATTCGGCAGGTCAACCCACTACCGAACTAAATATCTATCAGAAAAAAGATGGCGAGGGGTACGTATATACATATTACTCGTATAAAAATGATCCTGACCGGAAAGAAATCTTCTGGAAGAGAAAAGATTACCCTGATATTGTTTACCAAAACCGCGAAGCCAAACTGCGCGCAATTTGTCTGGAAATCGCGCGATTCAATGCCATCGGTCGACCACAATTGGTGGGAACAACTTCCATTGTACATTCCGAGGAACTTTCAGCACGCCTGAGGAGGGATCCAATACGTCTGCTGATGCAAGTCTTGCTTTTAAAAGCTCTCTGGCGTGAGAAATTCCAGATTCGCGATATTGAAAAAGCAATACCAGAATTGGAAATGCTAAATGATTCGCTTGATAAACTGTCCCCATCTCTGCTCAGGAATCTGGCACAAAAAGCCGGTATTGAATCGATCGCTCCTGAAAATCAGGAAAATATCAAGATTTTGGTCGATATTCTCAATCTTTCTGAACAGAATATTCCAAGATTACAGAACATCCTGAATGCAGGCATTCAGCACAAAGTACTGAATGCGCTGAAGCATGACGAAGAATCCCAGATTATCGCCGGAGCTGGCGCATTTGGAGCCGTTACTATTGCGACCAATATGGCAGGGCGAGGTGTGGATATCAAGCTGGGTGGTGAATTGGATGACCAAATCCTCACCGAAGTTGTTCAGGTATTAAAAGCGAATGGGATTGATCCATACGACATGACCTATAAGGATATGGAAAATGCCATCAGGGAGCTTACTCCAGAACAATACCTCGACCAGGAAAAAAGTGTGCGTGCATTTTTGGAATTCATGATAAACCTCCGCAAAGTTCGCGAAATCGGCGGATTGCATGTGATTGGATCTGAACGCCATGAAGCCCGCCGTATTGATAATCAGCTGCGCGGTCGCGCTGCCCGTCAGGGAGATCCCGGTTCTTCTCGTTTTTATCTTTCATTGGAAGATGATCTGATGCGTTTATTCGGTGGTGACCGGGTTGAGAATTTAATGAGTTTCTTCAAACTCGATAAATCCGTCCCCATCGAAAACCGCATGATCGGCAGGCTGGTTGAACAGGCGCAGGAAAGAGTGGAAGGATACAATTTTGACGTTCGCAAACATCTGCTTGAATACGACGACGTTCTAAATGATCAACGCACGCGCATCTATGGTGAAAGAGACAAAGCAATCACCAAAGAGGATTTATCGGAAGATATCTGGGGGATGGTTCAAAGTGAGTTGCAGAGAAGGGTTCCGGCTAGTCTGGATGAATCACAATCACCCTGGAAGCTGTGTGCTTTTTTGGATGAGATCCAGCCCGCCATGATCAACCAGGAGCAAAACCTTTCCCTTCCTTCCTATTCCTTCCATCTAATTTCCAATCATCTGCAAGAAAAACTGGAAAATTTGCACAATGAGGAAGAAAAAGCGGAATTCCTGAAGCGTTTCGCGGCTGAAGTCATCCAGGCAGAGGCTGCCTATGTAGAATCGAACATTGCAGAGTTCATCGAACACACCTCACTTAACTATGAAACTCAGGTTGCTGAACGGTTCGACAGCCTGGATGCATTCCTTGATGGATTCGTGGAAAGTTCGACAGAAGAGTTCGATGAAAAAGAATTCCGGCAGCAGGTACAGAATTACGCTCATACGCGCCTGCAAATCACCCGGGAAGATATCGATCGATTAATAAATGGTGATCGAGGCGCGATTAAAACCTTGAAAGAACAGGTTAAAGCCGGCTTATTCTCTACCTATTTGAACCGAACTGCTTTCACCATCAACAAACGCATTGGGGATACGATCAATCTTGAACAATTCCAGGTATCTACCGGTGACTGGCCTAAGGTAAAAGATTTCTATCTCACAGAAATTAAGCGACTATTCAACCAAAAATCGGATGCACTTCACACGGACCAATCCGAAATCGCGCGGAACATTCACGTTGCAGTGAAGAATCTCGATTCCAACCCTCTGACAGCGCAGCAAATCTCAACCGCTCTCTTCAGTATCACAGCGGGTAAACGCGTTGCTATCAATCCACAAAATCACCAGCGGGTGATAAAAAACATCAATTTGCTCAATTATGTTTTTTATGCGGCTAATTTGCTTGAAGGTAGGAAGCCTGGAGAAATCATCCAGGATATTCTCACCCACCTGCAAAATATCAGTAATTCACTTCAACAAATATTTGGAACATTCGAGGTGAACCGCCTGGCACAATCTGAAGTAACCATTCAGCAGTTGAATCCGACCCTGGTTGGAAAGATTCAAGCAGCCATTCCACCGCAGAGCTTTGATCAAGTTGTTCACCAACCTATTCACGATCTGTCGCCTGAATACCAGACAATCTTGAAAAGTGTGCTGGGCAAGGAAATCCAGAATATGCTGCACCGCCATGTTCTGCTGAACAACATTAACAATTTATGGATCGAACATCTGACACAGATGGAAGCGCTGCGCGTTTCAATTGGTCTGGAATCCTATGCACAGCGTGATCCACTCGTCCAGTACAAAAACCGTTCAACAGATATGTTCAGTGAATTACTGGCAAACATCCGTCTGGGTGTCATGAGCCAGATTTTCCGGTTACAACCGGTGCAGCGAAACACTGGAACACAAGTAACCCCTGAGCAAAAGCAGAACACCAATCAGGATTCCGGAAAAAGCAAAAAGCATCGCAGGCGCAGATAAGCCGTCAAATTCCCTTATCGAAGCACAGGGGTTGTCAACCGAACCAATACCCCTTATAATCGTGCTATTCATTTATCGCATGGATGGAGTGATTGAACTATTATGGTACAAAACGATGCAAAAACCCCTATCGGGGAGAACAATACAAACAACAGTGATGAGAAAAACCTCAACATGGCCTCATTGCTGGAGAAGGAGGGGCTCGGCATCGATCTACCTAAGGCTGGAGAGATCCGAACTGGAACAATCGCCAGTATTTCTCCGGGCCAAATCCTGATCAGTGTAGGAGCAAAGTCAGAAGGTTTGATCAGCGGCCGGGAATTCGAATTAATTCCTCCCGAGGAATTTGCCAACCTTGAAGTAGGTCAGGAATTACCGGTATATGTAATCACTGTTGAAGATTCCAATGGCAATCTGCTGCTTTCATATGTTCGCGCCGTGGAAGAATCAAGCTGGGATAAAGCAGAAGAAGTATTCAAAAATAAAAAAACGTACCAAGGTAAAGTCGCCGGCTACAACAAAGGTGGCTTACTGGTTGCTTTCGAAAAACTGCGTGGTTTTATCCCTTCATCCCAGTTAAGCTATGAAAGATTAAAAGAAGCCGCCGGCAATACTCCCGAAGAACGCTATGGGAAAATGATCGGTTCTGATATTGATGTCAGCGTTATTGAAGTGGATCGTGAACGTCACCGCCTGATTCTCTCAGAGAGATTGGCATGTGGTGAAACACGAGATGCCATCCGTGAAAAAGTCATTAGTGATCTAGAGATCGGAAGCGTTTTGACCGGCAAAATAACCAGTGTGGCAAATTTTGGCGTTTTTGTCAACGTTAATGGAGCAGATGGATTGGTGCATATCTCAGAACTCTCATGGGATGAGATCAGCGATCCATCGGAAAAATTCAAAGTTGGGCAGAGCGTAAAAGTCAAAGTCATCAGCATCGATGAAGATAAAAAACGAATTGGGTTATCGATTCGACAGCTCGAGGAAGATCCCTGGATGAAAAAGGTTGAGAATCTTAGAGTTGGAATGTTGGTAGAAGCCACTATTACAAACTTAACCAAATTCGGCGCTTTTGCAAAAATTCAGGATGATATTGAAGGGCTTGTTCATATCTCTGAAATCAGTGAATCACACATCACTCACCCCAAAGAAGTGCTGCACGATGGTGAAAAGGTAACATTACGAATCATTAAAATCGAACCGGAATCACACCGCATCGGATTAAGCTTGCGGCGAGTTGAATCAGCCGCTTACGCTGATATGGATATGAAACTTCTCAAACAGGAATTGGAGAACAGCGATATTCATGTTAATTTTTCCGGGAATGAAAAAGCAGACGATGAGGATGCCGCTCAAACCGCAGAATAATCTCTTCTTCCGTTCAAGAAAATTAAAATTGGTTTCAACAGAGCGCGTTAGAATACGCGCTCTTAAAATTGCGACTATAATAAACCCACCATTGGATTAAATATGCCGCCTAACGAATCCATATTGATTGAAAAACCTTCAATGAATAATGGCGAGTCTTTTAAGAAACGCCTCCGGTTAAATCTAACCGTTACCACCATTGGTTTTGTTATTTTCGTCCTGGGTATACGACCTGATTTATTTCAGTTAGACCGCAGCCCTGTAACCGGCTTCATTCAAATCACTGTCAGTATCCTCGGATTGGGAATCCTATGCCTGGGGGGTTACCTCAGTATGCACCACCTTTGGCAGGGCAACCGTTTAAGCATTGCCGCAGAGATTGGAATGCGGTTTATCAGCACCGGTTTGGTGATCGCTATCTTCTCAGCGCTGGCAGATTTCTTCGGATTTGGCAGCCACCCGTATCCGCAATCGCTCCCCTATCTGGGAGAATGGCAGGTGCTCGGAATTGAAATCGGAGAATACACCATTGCCTTCGGATTCTTCCTGATGATCCCATTTCCGAAGATCAGGTTATTTCCACATCTACCTCATCTAACAGATACCGATCGCCGTTAGCATTTCTTGGTTCGTGGGAAATTTATATTCTGCAAGTCCTTCTCTTTCAGCAATTTTCGCTTCAATTGATAAGAGGTTTCCTACCATTTTTTTATCAATGACCATTTTTTTAGAATGGCGGATTTGTAGTTCAAGTTCTTCCCAATCAAGCGGTTTCCCGTGGTCCTGTAAATACTCCAACACTGCCTGCGCTCCTTTTACGCCATCCTTACCGCTGATCCCAACCAGACCATAGCTGGCTAAGCGTGACCAGCCTGCTACAAAAATACCGGGGATGTTCTTTTGAGTTTGGGGATCGAATAATTCAAATGAAATCCCGTCCTGGGGATAATCCGGATACGGGCTGACAGTAAACTCATACTTTTTGACAGGCAGCCCAATTTCATCATCTACGCTTGATCCAACCGCTAAGATGGCAGTATCTGCATCAAAAATTGTTTTCAGAGAGGTCGCAATCGTTTTTGTGCTGTGGTTTTCTTCGATCAAAGTATTCTCAATAAATTCCACACCCTGTAATCCATCGGTTTCATTTCCTAAAAACCGAGTGGGGGATTTCAGAAATCGCAGCCGTAGGTTGGTCTTTGACCTGGTATCTTCGCAATTCTCGCAGGCTTTCTCAATAAAGGCCCAGGTATCATTGGGATCCTGCCCCAATTTCAACATGAGTGGTGTTACCCGTTCCATTTCTTTTTCAAAATCAGCACGGTCTAGGTTTTGCGCTATATGGGCAAACTCCGTTTGATGGAATTTAATTTCAGCCGGACCCCTGCGAGCAACCGCCAGAATTTCTTCAACGCCATCCTTATGAAGGAGGTAGCGAGCAATATCAGCCATTACATTGCCAACTCCGACGATCACAACTTTCTTTCCAATCGGATACTCCATCTGTGAATAAGGGGGAAGTTCATTATATTTTGAAACAATTTCCCAAGCATGATATACACGTGGAATAGTCTCTCCTTCAAGATCCAATTTTTTAATTTTTTGAGCCCCGGCGGTAACAAGTATTCCATTAAAACCCATCGTTTGAAGCTGTGACAGAGAAAAATCCTTGCCATCGCCTATTTCTACATTGCCAAAGTAGGAAATGTTTTCGTGCTCTAAAAAACTCAGGAACTGCCGGCGTAATCCGGCTTTTAGAATATATTTTTCAGGATAAATCCCGTATTCAGCCAATCCTCCCGGACGGACATCGCGATTAAATAAACAAACCCTGATATTATTTTCCGCTAGAGTTTTTGCAGCGAACAAACCGGCTGGCCCGGCACCAATGACAGCAATGGTTTTCTGATTCATACACACCTCGGCTCGATTTGTATTAACATTTACTAATAATACATAAATACTTTTCTTTTTATTTTAAACTACAGAATCAAAATAAGGAAATCTGATATGCAAAATGACATCAGTGTTTTTAGACTTTCAAACGGTTTGCAGGTGCTTCTCAAAGAAATCCATACAACGCCTATTATCAGCCAGTGGATCTGGTACCGCGTCGGGTCGCGGAACGAGAAGCCGGGAATCCGGGGAATCTCTCATTGGGTTGAGCATCTCCAATTCAAGGGTACGGAAAAATACCCGATTGAGGAATTGGATCAAACCATTTCACGCGTCGGCGGTATCTGGAATGCCATGACTCATCTGGATTGGACAACCTATTATGAAACACTTCCTGCAGAAGAAATCGATCTGGCACTTGACCTTGAGGCTGACCGGATGCAAAACAGCATCTTCGATGAAAAAGAAATTGCTGCAGAAAGAACTGTGGTAATTTCAGAACTGGAAGGAAATGAAAATGAACCACTTTTTCACTTGAATTCAGCCATCCAGGCTGAAGCGTTTCACGTTCATCCGTATGACCATGATGTGATTGGTACCCTAGAAGACCTGCAAACCATAACGCGGGATCAATTATTCACGTATTATCACAACCACTATCATCCTGCTAATGCCATCTTGAGCATCGCAGGAGATTTCAATGCCGCTGAATTAAAAAACAAAATAGAGCGCGTTTTCTCTTCAATTCCGGGTGAATCCGTTGCAGGGGAACAAATCCCCCCAGAACCACCCCAAACGCAGGAAAAACGCATTGAATTAAAGGGACCCGGTGATGCTTTATATATCCAGATATCCTACCGGGCTCCGCGGGCTCACAGCCGCGAGTTTTTCACCGTTTCCGTGCTCGATAGTCTGCTGGCAGGTCCATCCCCGCTTGTCATGTTCGGTGGTGGCGGTATTTCAAACCGCACCAGTCGTTTATACCAAGCGCTGGTAGAGAAAGACATTGCGGTCAGTGTGAACGGCGATATCCAGGCAACCATCGATCCATTCCTGCATACCTTTATTCTCACGCTCAATCCGGATGCAGACCCATTAAAAGCTCTACAAACTTTTGACGATGAGATTAAAAGGATCCAGCAAGAAAAGACCGCACCTCAAGAGATTGAACGTGCGATTCAGCAGGCCGAAGCGATGTTCGCGTATGGCAGCGAGAACATCACCAATCAGGCTTTTTGGATGGGCTACAGCAGCATCTTCGCAGAATACAACTGGTATGATAATTATTTGCAGAGTTTGCGGTCTGTCACCAGCTCAGATATCCAGGCTCTCGCCCAGGAACATTTCGCATTTCAAAACAGGACCGTCGGGACCTATTTCCCCACACAGGAAGCGTGATATGATGCAAAACAAGAATTCATTACTCCAAAGCCATCTACCGGGTGCCCAAACAATCAAACGATTTCAACTTCGCAATGGGATCACCGTTCTGGTGTACAGCAATATGGAAAGCAAATCACTTACCATCATCGGCATGCTTGCCAGCGGCGGAGCATGGGATCAACCCGGTAAGATCGGAACTGCTCATTTCACAGCATCCATGCTACTGCGCGGAAATAAAAATAGTTCTTTTCAAGAGATCCATAACAAGCTGGAATCAGTGGGAGCCAGTTTGAGCTTCAACGCCGGAGTAAAGAACACCTGGTTCCAGGGGCGATCTCTCGTTAAGGATTTCCCCATGCTGCTTTCCTTGATTTTCGACAGCCTGGTTAAACCTACTTTCCCCGAGTCCTACATCGCACGCCTGCGCAACCAGCTGCTCACTGCGCTGCTCATTCGGGATCAGGATACACAGGAAAGGGCATCCCTGGAATTTGATAAAGTACTGTTCAAAGATCATCCTTATGGAATTCCTGTTGATGGATATCCGGATTCAATTAAGAATATCAATCGAGAGGACCTTATCAAGCATCACGGCACTTACCAACCGCAAAATGCAATATTTACAATTTCGGGTGCATTACCCATTGATGAAATTGAAACTCTGGTTCGATCATACTTTGAACAATGGAACCCAATAACTAGAAATACAGAACCGGTTTTCCCCAAAATTCAACCGATGCCAGCGGAAGTACGTATTTATATACCCATTGAGGGAAAAAGCCAAAATGACATCCAAATGGGTACGCTTGGACCGGCAAGGACCTCATCGGATTATTATGCAGCATTCCTGGGGAATCATGTTCTGGGCCAATTTGGATTGTACGGCAGGATCGGAAAGTCTGTTCGAAATAAAGCTGGCCTGGCATATTATGCCTACAGCAATCTTAACGCGCTTCCCGATGTCGGAAGCTGGGAATTTAATGCGGGGGTAAACCCTTCAAACGTAGATCAAACTATTGCGTTGATCATTGAAGAAATTAAACATTATCTTGACGAACCGCTCCAATCGGAAGAACTGGAAAACTCCAAATCCCATTTGATCGGGCGTTTGCCCATGTCGCTGGAATCGAATGCGGGAATTGCCAATGCATTATTATCGATTGAACGATTCAATCTTGGATTGGATTATTTTCAAAAATATGCAGACCGAATCCAAAATATCACTCCTGATCAAATTCTGGAGGTATCACGGAAGTATCTGGATCCTGAGAAATTGGTTATCATTAGCGCAGGAGCAGAAGAGAAAAAATGATCATCAAAAGTGGGGTCGATATTATCGAGATTGCACGTTTCGAAGAACAGAAACCCGCATTGCGCAAGCGATTTTTTAAGAGGGTATTCACAACGCGGGAGCTTTCCCTGATCCGGAATTCGATGGTTTCAGCCGCGGGCAGGTTCACAGCGAAAGAAGCAGTCGCCAAAGCCCTGGGGTGTGGAATTGGGATAGTGCACTGGCAGGATATTGAGATATTACAGGGAAAAACCGGTGAACCACTGCTGATCCTGCATGCAAAGGCGCAAGAGGTCAGCATGGAACAAGGTCTGGATTCATGGTCCTTGAGCATTTCTCATTCGAAACAGTACGCTGTCGCGTTTGCAGTTGCTTTAGGACCAGCTACTCAGGATCAGCGCGATGACAGATAAGATACTGGTTGTCAGCGATACTATTTCAGACCAATTGTACGATCCTGCCCAACAAAAAAGGCTGCGGGATATTTTATTCATCATCAGTTCGGGAGATCTATCGTACGACTACTTGGAATACCTGGTAAGTTCATTCAATGTCCCCCTCTACTATGTTCGGGGAAACCACGCTAAATTCTATGAAACCGATGCGGGTGTCATTCATAACCATCCGTGGGGCTGCAAAGATCTCCATGGACGTTCCCTGAAAGATGATTCCGGATACTTGCTGGCAGGTATTCAGGGCAGCCATGTGTATAACTACGGGCAATACCAGTATTCTCAAGCGACCATGTGGCAGTTCGTTTTTCGTCTTATTCCTTCCCTGATGGCAAACTTTGCGCTTTCTGGCAGGTATTTGGATATTTTCGTCACTCATGCACCTCCCTGGGGAATTCATGATAGGAGGGATATCCCCCACCAGGGTATCAAGGCATTTTTATGGGTGTTAAAAGTATTTAAACCGCTTTACCATTTTCACGGCCACGTATATGACATTGGGAAAAACACACCGATGATCACACAATTTGGAGATACGGAGATCGTAAATACATACGGATATCGCATCCACGAAATTTCATACGATCGAAAAATGAGATCAAATTTGCGAGAAAAACATGAGTTTTAATTCTCTGAACCAACGATCAAAATTGGATTTTGAAGAAGCCTATTTCCGTGGTTTTATTCGTTCCATCGAAAATTGGCTTCGACTAAACAAAACACATCTGCTTGCCTTCAATGAGATTCTAGGCCACATTTCGATCAAAGGGCAATACGATGCAGGAATCCAGGAAATTGAAATTGATCATATTATCGGCAGCGTTAATCGTTATGCCGATTTTGATGATGCTTTTCTGCCCCGGCAAAAACACACCCGTTCCCGTTGGGAAAAAATTGACCGGGCATATCTGCGCGATGAAATCTTGCCGCCTGTGGATGTTTATCAAATCGGTGATTTCTATTTTGTGATGGATGGAAACCATCGTGTATCTGTTGCAAAGAAACGCGGTCAGAAATGGATCGATGCGCATGTTGTAAGAATCGAGGTCCCCTATGAAATTGACAGGACCTTTGATTTTAACCAACTGATCCTGAAGGAAGAACAAAATCGCTTTTATGAGAGAACGAATATTAAAAATCTCTATCCCGATGCAAATATTGAAATGAGCATACCCGGATTGTTTGACCGCCTTCAGGAACATATTGATGCCCATCGCTATTACACCAGTGAATTCCTGCAGCATGAAATCAGTTATGAAAAAGCAGTATCCAGCTGGTATGAATATATTTACTCGCCATTGATCAAGATCATCCGTGAAAAAAACATTTTGGACCAATTTCCTGACCGTACCGAGGCAGATCTTTACTTTTGGATTATCGAACATCTGGCATTTTTAAAAGCCGAACAGCATAAGGACTTCAGTTTTGAAGAAGCGGCCAGGGATTTCTTAACGAAATTTCACCCCGGATTCATTAAAATATCCTGGGGAAAAATAACAAAATGGTTTAAGAAGAATAAAAAAAATCAATGATCCGTTTCCAGTATGAAATGATTCGGCATCACATATCTGCTTTTTTCAATTCGTAATCCAAGCTGCTGTTGATGGAGTTCTTCCTGTGAAATTCCCGGATTGATATAACAACACCCCGGTTTACTGCCATATTTTTCTTGAAAGAACAAGACTGCACCCTCGATCTTTTGCGCAGTTGAGATATTTTTCCGATCATCAAACCACAACATCCCTTTTCTCATAGAAACCTCAATCCAATTATAGAACATTTGTTCTTTTTGTCAAGCGACCAAATTTTTAGGGTGACCAAATTTTTTAGGGTTTCATGGTATTTTTACTTTTTTTGAGGTATCCTTAAATATTAAAGTAAACCGCTCGTGTTTCATAGTAAGGAGGACGCGATGATAAACGAAGCTATACAGGACGCAGAAAAACGGATGAAAAGCGCCGTGCAATCATTGGAAGAAGACCTTGCTGGAATTCGCACAGGACGCGCCAGCCCGGCATTGATCGAGAAACTCTCCATAGAATATTACGGCTCTCCTGTTCCACTAATGCAGTTGGCTACGATCAGTGTCCCTGAACCTCGACAATTGCTGATCAAACCATTTGATGCCACCTCCATCAAGGATATCGAAAAAGCGATCCTTGCTTCCGATTTGGGTTTAACCCCGATCAATGATGGAAAAGTGATCCGATTGAACATCCCTCCTTTGAACGAACAGCGCCGTATTGAACTGACAAAACTGGTAGGCAACCGCTGCGAAGATTCGCGGATCGCGATTCGCAACGTTCGCAGAGACTCTATCAAAGATTTACGTGATTTTGAAAAAGAAAAATTAATCTCCGAAGATGACCTTGAACGCGGTGAGGAAGAAATTCAAAAAATCACCGATAAAATGATTGAAGAGGTAAATTCCATCGGAGAGCATAAAGAAAAAGAAATCATGGAGGTCTAGTTAACCTTTCATGGCAAAAACGAAGAACCAACCGTTCGAGAAAATTCCGCAGCATATTGCCATTATCATGGATGGCAATGGGCGGTGGGCAAAAGCACGCATGCTGCCGAGGATGGCTGGACATCGAGCCGGAGCGGAAAATCTTCGCCGGATCATCAAGGCATGTGTTGAGTTTGGGGTTAAATATCTGACCATTTTTGCTTTTTCAACCGAGAATTGGAAACGGCCATCTGATGAAGTGGATGGATTGATGAATATTTTCGCGGATCTTCTGGAAAAAGAAGTACCTGAACTGCATGCACAAGGCGTCCAGATACTACATATAGGAAGCAAAAAGGAATTGAATCCCACTCTGCAGAAGAAACTGCAAAATGCGATCAATTCAACAAAAGATAACAGCCGTCTGGTTCTTTCAATCGCTTTGAATTATGGGGGCAGAGATGAGATCGTGCATGCCATACAAGAGATTGTTCGAACGAATATACCTGCAGATGCGATCAACGAACAGACGATCAGAGACCATCTCTACACCTCTGGTGTACCGGATCCTGATCTGGTGATTCGAACTTCGGGCGAGCTTAGAACATCTAATTTTCTGTTATGGCAAAGCGCATACGCAGAATGGTTATTCACCGAAACGCTCTGGCCTGATTTTGATAAAGAATGCTTAAGAAAAGCCATTCTCGATTACGGCACCCGCTCAAGAAGATTCGGGGGAAGAACAAAAAAAGAGGAAGAAGAAGCATACAATGGCTAAACGGATTTTAGGGATCGCGATCATCACTCCAATTGGCGTGGGTCTGGTGATTGCCGGTGGTTGGATTTTCACCCTGGGAGCAGCCGCAATTCTTGCAATAGCAGCCTGGGAATACTGGAATTTTTTTCAAGATAGCAAATACACACCGAATAAATACTTTCTGATAATTTCTGCCGTACTTTGCGCTGTTTTCCGCTATATTTTTTCCGGTGTTTATTTTGAGCCGGTTTTCACAATCCTGTTTACAACCTGTGTAATTACAAGCCTTATTCGATATGAAGCCGAGGACACAACCAGCCTTACGACCATGGGCTTAGAATTTATCGGTCTGCTTTTCATCGCATATTTCGGATCATATCTGGTATCGTTGCGATTTCTTCCGGATGGGAAAATGTGGGTTCTGCTGGCTATTCCGGCTATTGGCTGTGGGGATATTGGAGCATTTCTCATCGGAAGTCGATTTGGAAAACACAAGATGGCACCAAAAGTCAGCCCTCACAAATCAATCGAGGGGTATCTCGGAGGAATTCTATTCACAGTATTATATGCACTGCTGTTTTCGCTCGTATTCACATTCGGAGCAGCCAACATCACTGTAGCAAGAGCTGCTTTTCTCGGTGTAATCCTTGGCATTGTCAGCCCATTGGGTGATTTGCTAGAGAGCCTATTGAAACGATCATTTAACCGCAAAGATTCCGGAAAACTTATCCCGGGGCATGGAGGAATTCTAGATCGAATTGATACCTGGTTAATCGGTGGAGCGGTTGCTTACTTCGTCATCTCATTCTTTTGGATATAAAAAGAGGAGCTGGCCCAAAAGACCACTATTTTCTTTTTAGACAGCCCTTGGTGGGGAGATGTTTTCAAAAAATATCATTCTGTGGGGCAAATAGAGTTTTTAATACTCTTGAAATTGGGTACCAAGTGGGAAATAAAAGAGAGGCTGTCTGAAAAGTAGACAGCCTCTCTTTTATTTAATCTATTGCATATTGGATTGTTACCTGCGATGAAATCACATAGTTACCTGCTGAAATCGGAACTTTTGTAGCCGATTCCGGATATCCGCCACCACCCAATCCATAAGAATCTGAAACGATATATGGAACATCATTGGAGTATACACTGATGGTAATGATTTCTCCAATCTTTACTCCAGAGGCTTCTGCGATCTCATCAGCTTGTTGGCGAGCGAATTCAATCGCCAGCGCTCGTGATTGGGCTAATGCATCGGTTTTATCCTGCACATCAAAACTGATCCCATAAATTGAATTGGCACCGCTTGCAGTTACTTTACCAAGCAGTTCACCCATGGTATCAAGATCGCGAACGGTAACATATACATTATTATTGACAACAAAGGTCGTTCCGGTGATATTTCCCTCATAATCATAATTGGTTTGTGGGTAGACACTGAAGCTGGATGTCTGAATATCTTCTTTTGCAATTCCAGAATTTAACAATTCATCCTTGATAGCCTGTGCCTGGTTTGAATTATTCGCGATTGCTTCGGTCACACTTTCAGATTGGCTGGTAACACCTACATTGATGTATGCAATATCAGGAACAACTTTTACAATTCCTGTGCCGGTAACCGTGAGGTTCCTTTGAAATTCAGTACTGGTTGACAGCGCTGATTGAGTTCCACTGCATGCTGAAAGAAGGGCCATCAACATGATGGCTAAACCCGTTAGAAATAAAGATTTTTTCATTTTACCTCCGTGATATTTATATTAAACGAAAATCTCGAGAAAAAGTTCCCGAGGTTTTCTTAATATTGATCCGAATGCTTGCGCGGTAGATTGTAACATGATATTATGAAATTGCCTTTCCAGCCGGTTGCCCCCCTCAATCGGTTGGGAAGGTCTTCTTTTATTTTTTCTTTAGATATGTTTTAACCAGTACAAAAACACCGCCGATGATTAACAAACCAGCCCAGATCAATGTTGAATTCCAATATTTAGTCCAATCCCATCCTAATGCACGGGCAAGTGTCACTGCTCCAACACCGATTAGTGCGATGCCACCATATGTGAGCAGTTGAGAAGAAGGATTTTGGAATAAATCGCGCAAATCATCTCCAATCAGTCGAAAGCGCGCTCCCAGATCATTGAGTTGAAAGCTGCCACCCGCATACTGCTGGGGAGGAATGATCAACCACAGCAAAAAATATGCAAGAACTCCCCATTCACCAACTACCACCCAAAGCATAAAGAAAATGCGCACAAAGATGGGATCGATTTGAAAATATTCTCCCAAGCCACCGCACACACCACCAATAATTTTATTTTGTGAGCTGCGAAATAGTTTTTCTTTCATGGTTACCTCCATTGATTTATAGACTAGTTTATTTCAATTGAACCAACACCCGACTCAATTTCAATTTCCGCACGGTTTTTTACATTCTCAAAATCAGCTGACTGGTAGAAATCTCCAATCTTTTGAAATCGATCGGTATTTATTGTCTTCCCTATCAGACCTCCCACTTTAATTTTTGCAACAACATTTTGTGGAACATGTATTTTAATGGTTGAGGCCCCTGATTCAATATGGATTTTCATTTCACCTGCATCCTCAGGCAAAAATAGCTCTGAAGTTGAAGCGCCCGTTTCAAGGTGCAGTTCCTTTAACTTTGATCCTCTCAAATCTAAATGGTTGTCACTTGCGCCGGTTTCCATTTTTATCTTCAAGGGAATCGTGCGATTCACAGACAAATCCCAGATAAGTCTTTGTTCTTTTTGGAAACGCGGTAAGAAGTTTATAAATTCTACCTTGCTTTGCAGTTTGATGCGACACTTTCCCTCTGAAGACGAGACCATTGACTTGACTCCCCCGAGAAAACTGCCTGTCAGTAATTTATCAGGAAGGTCAGCAGCCGTGAGGTTGATCGTACCTGCACCGTGTTCGATCTTGATGGTTGCTTGATTTACGCCTTCCAACGGAAACGAAAGTTCATCCTTCATGATCTCAATGCCGCGTGAGAGAAAGGGAATGAGCAGTATCCAGCAGCCAACCACGATGATGGCAAACGGCCAGATAAGACTCCAGATGGAGAAGCCCATCTGATATGAAAATAAAAAGATCAATCCCAGAATGATGAGGACGGCACCCCAGAAAATTCGATTTCGCATGGTTTCCTCCGATTATTTCAATTTATATACGATTTATAAAATAATTGGTTTCCAGATTTGACTAGCTTGACAAGATAATCGAATCGGAATACTATTTTTATGATTAATTTTATATTTATTGAAAAAAACATGAACATCAATTGCATCTGTAATACGCGGGGCTCAACATAGACCTGCCCTGCACCTAAGAATACGAAAATGAGCCATCTGGTCGCAGCGGCGTGAGCCTCGTCTATCCTCCTAGAATATCCAATGGCTTTTTGTTTTTAAACCCAAATTCAATTGGAGAAGATATGCGAATTGCACACGATATTACCGAATTAATTGGAAACACACCTCTAGTGTGGTTGAACAAAATCAACGAAACCAACCAGGCTCGCATTGCGGCCAAACTGGAATATTTCAATCCTTCCCATAGTGTTAAAGATCGGGTTGGGCTGGCAATGATCCATGCAGCCGAGCAAGCCGGGCAAATCAATAAGGATACAATCATTCTTGAACCCACCAGTGGAAATACGGGGATAGGGCTGGCTTTTGTTTCAGCGGCGCGCGGTTATCGCTGCACGCTGGTAATGCCCGAAAGCGTTTCCTCCGAAAGAAAAAAGATCCTGCAGGCTTACGGGGCAGAAATCATTCTCACCTCGGCTGAAAAAGGCATGCATGGAGCGATTCAAAAAGCCCAGGAATTAGCCCAGAATGACCCACGTTATTACATCCCCAATCAATTTGCAAATCCTGCCAATCCTCAAATCCACCGCGAGACCACCGCGGAAGAAATATGGAGAGATACAGATGGGAAAATCGATATCCTTGTAGCCGGTGTGGGCACCGGTGGAACCATCACCGGTATTGGGGAAACCCTTAAGAACAAAAAAAACAACTTAAAGGTAGTCGCAGTAGAACCCCAAGAATCTGCTGTACTTTCAGGAAAAACTCCAGGCAGACATCCCATTCAGGGTATCGGAGCGGGTTTTATTCCTAAAATCCTGAACATGAAAATCATTGATGAGATCATACAGGTTACCGGCGAACAGGCACGCATTACTGCCAGAAAAACTGCCCGCCTGAAAGGTCTTCTGGTCGGTTATTCATCAGGAGCAGCCATTTGGGCGGCTCTTCAGGTTGCCAGTCGTGTTGAAAACAGCGGGAAACTGATTGTGGTTATCATCCCATCTTTTGGAGAGCGCTATCTCAGCACAGACCTCTATGGCCAGGACGAGAAAAATGACAAGAATATTTAAAGAAATAAAAAATGATATTCGGGTTGCTCTGGAACGCGACCCGGCTGCCCGGAATTGGATAGAGGTTGTTTTATGCTATGCAGGTGTGCACGCCATCTGGAATCATCGCATCGCTCACTGGTTGTGGAATAATAAATTAAAACTTTTAGCACGCTGGATTGCACAGTTGAGCCGGTTTTTCACGGGCATTGAAATCCACCCCGGGGCAGTTATTGGTAAAGGATTCTTCATTGATCATGGTATGGGTATTGTGATTGGCGAAACATCCATTATTGGTAAAAATGTAACCATGTACCATGGTGTAACGCTTGGTGGAGTAAGTCTGCAAAAAGGAAAACGACATCCGACCATCGAAGACGAAGTTGTTATTGGTGCCGGAGCGCAGGTTTTAGGTGCAATAACCATTGGCAGCTGCAGTCGCATCGGTGCAAACGCGGTTGTTGTGAAAGATGTACCGCCCGATTCTGTCGTAGTGGGTGTGCCCGGTCGTGTTGTTCGCAAGGAGCATGTCGATATGCATATTCCCGATCTGGCACATAATCAACTGCCTGATATGGTCACACAACAACTGATGAATCTCACCAGAAGGTTGGAAAAACTAGAGAAAAAAAGCATGTCGCGTACAGAAACTTTTAACGATGAGATAGGATGATTTACTCTTTCTTTCGCAGCATAGTATAGACCAGATAAATCAGGCTGACGCCACATACGGCAATGAGTGCGATCCCCAGAAGCTCTCTCTCTCCTGAGGCAGTGATCGTGTCCAATAACGAATCATCCGCCTGTGTTTTCAACGCCTGGGGGGTTTGCGGAGGAACGGGTGTTCGGGTTGGGGGCATGGAAGTATTTGTTGGGATCGGCGATGGTGTAGGGGTGTAGGCTGCTCGGATGATGAGATTTTCACCTTCGTAAATTGCAGCGTTATCAGAAAGGTTGTTTAAAATCCTGATCTGTTCCACGGTAACACCATAGGTTATGGCAATACTCCATAAAGCCTGCCCTTTTTCCACCGGATGGATAATCGATCCATCCGGTTGAGGAGTAGAGACAATAACGGGGACAACATCTGGCGTCCCCTCTGCTGTTTTTACAGTTAGAGTTGAACTGCTTGGTGAAGAAGAATAATCAACGGATACGTTGAGAACATAATAAACGATATTATCAACCTGAGCCACACCTGCTCCGATTTGCACACCGTATGCATGCAGCATCACATTAGTATTGTCAGAATCTCCCCAGGTTGTATGCAGCAGGGTATCCAGCGATGTGCTGGCGTCAACCCCAGCCCAGTTTTCACGAACCTGTACACCGGTGATAACAAGGTACCCCACTTCTTCAGCACGATCGGTCGCATCACTTCCCCCTTTGCCAATATGCCCTTCGGCTTCATCAGGAGGTGTAGCTCCATACGTATTGGCAAGATAAGTGGCCTGGTTTTGCGCAGCAGCCATTAAATACACATTGGTTGGCAGTTCATCCAAACCATTTTCCATGCGGTAGGAATTTACAGCCACGATCAGATCATAAGCGCTGATTGCCGCTGCTTCCACCCCGGAACAGGGAATTACAATGCTGCCGGCAAGAATTAGCAAAATTAAAATTCGTGTCTTCTTCATAAAAGGCATTATACCCAACATTGATTCAACTCTTTTATGAATATCGTTGGCCAATGAAGACCAGCAAGAATCCGAGCAAAGCGATGGCAATGATTCCAATGATTACCCATTGATCACTGATAAATTGATGATCATCATTGTCTCGTTGAGAAGAATCGGGAAATAACACCGTCGAGGTAATAGTGAGTATCGGTACCGATTTATCTTCGGGAAAAATATTGGTCGTTATAGTAGGCACAGTCGATGGTGTCGGAACAATCTTGATAAGCAGTTTTTCACCGGCATAAATCAGACTCTCAGAGGTGAGCCCATTCAGCTGGCGAATCTGGTCAATCTTCACGCCGTAGGTCGTGGCGATACTCCACAACGTTTGACCCTGCAGCACCTGGTGTATAACCCTTCCCTCTTCATCAGGTTCGGCGATCTGCACAGGCGCCATATATTGTGATATTGATGCACTCGGTGAATCTCCGCTGGAAAGACCGGGGTATGCATCTGAGGTTGGTTGGACAGTTAACCCTGCATCTCCCCAGAAAGCCGCAACATCTAACACATAAATAACGGAATCACCAGACACTGCCACACCAGCACCTACATGCTGCCCCATTTGATGGAGCATGGTATGGGTATGCTGAGAATCCCCCCAAACCGTATAGATCAATGTATCGAGATCTGCTGAAATTGGCAGACTTGCCCAATTTTCGTTAATATCCAAACCGGGCACCTGTGGATATCCCACCGCGGCAGCTCGCGTGTCTGCATCAGTCCCACCCGCTCCAACATGCCCGCTGATAGAATCACCCTGTGAAGCCAGATAATCGGCATGCATCTGCGCTGATAGCATGAGGAGTGAATCAATGGCATACGCCGGCAAGCCATTGGCAGTTCGGTACGCATTGACAGCAGCAATCAGTTCATACGCGGTTGGAGCCTGCAGCGGTGCAGCATGAACAGGTTTTATGATTAAGAAACTGCAACACAGCAAAACAATGGATAGGGTTATCTGCTGTTTTTTCATTTTCTTTTTAGAAAAAATCATTTCTTGATATTCCAGTTTTGAAAATGCTCTAAACAATCATATGCCGTGAGATCAAGTGAAATTGGCGTGATGGACACAAATCCGGCGCTCAGCGCCCCAATATCTGTCCCTTCTTCCGGAACACCGGTTGGTGCATCCCCGCCAATCCAATAATATGGGCGTCCGCGTGGATCTTCACGGCGGATCAGTTCATCACGATAAACTCGAAGTCCCTGGCGGGTAATCCGAAATCCTTTAATTTCGTCAAAAGGCAGATACGGCACATTGATATTCAGCAAGAGGTTGCCCGGCATTTTATTTTCGATTACTTTTTCAGCTACTATTCTCGCAACTTGAGCAGCGGGGAGATAATCCAATGGACCACTGTGAAATTCGGGTGCATCCAACGATATGGCGATGCTGGGTATATTACTGATCGCACCTTCCATGGCTGCAGTTACTGTACCGGAGTAGGTTACATCATGACCGAGATTTGCATTTGGATTTATTCCCGAGACGACGAAGTCGATCGGTTCTCCCAGTAATCCAAGAATGGGCAGCGCGACGCAATCGGATGGCGCACCATCGGAAGCAAACGCTTTTGAACCATCTGCCAGGATCACTTCCTTCACACGCAGAGGGCGATTCAGTGTTTTAACGTGCCCCGATGCTGACCAATTTTTATCAGGAGCAACGACGGTAACTTTTCCAAGTTTTCGTATCTCCTGGGCAAGCGCAAGCAGCCCCGGAGCCTGTACACCATCATCATTTGTTACAATAAAATGCATCGCTTATATCCTTTTTTCAAACGTTTCCTTATTATATAGCTTGATTCGGGGGACTGAATCGGATAAAACTATGTTATACTTCTGCCGTCGCCCAAATGGTGATAAAAATACACACGCTCTTCGTTAGACTTTGCGTGCTGAGAGATCAGTGGTCTACAAAACAGAGCGGAGGAAAAACGCAAAGGAGTTTACCAATGAGTGCAAATATTTCCATGAAAAGCCTGTTGGAAAGTGGTGTTCACTTCGGCCACAGGACAAACAAATGGCATCCCATGATGAAGCCATACATCTTCACCGAACGCAATGGGATCCATATCATCGACCTGCAGCAAACCGTTAAATATCTTGATAAAGCATACGATGTGGTTCGAGACATGGTGGCAGAAGGCGGAACAATCCTTTTTGTTGGCACAAAGCGCCAAGCTCAAGAAACCATCCAGGAAGAAGCCGACCGCTGCGGTATGCCGTATGTGATCCAACGCTGGCTGCCAGGAACGTTAACAAACTGGATGACCATTTATCAGCAAATTCTTGAACTGGATAACCTTGAGAAAAAGCGTGAAACCGGTCAATTTGACAAACTGGTCAAAAAAGAAATCCTGATGATCGACCGCCGGATCAAACGACTGCTCAAGAACTTGAGCGGTATCCGCCATATGAAAACATTACCCGATATGCTTTTTGTTGTGGATGTTATGCGCGAATACACAGCTGTACATGAAGCCAATTTAAAAGGAATTCCTGTCGTCTCCCTGGTAGACACTAACTGTGATCCAGCGGGTGTCGATTACATTATCCCGGCAAATGATGATGCGATTCGCGCCATCAAATTACTGGTCGGTAAAATTGCGGATGCAGTCCTGGAAGGCAAAGATATGCGCAAAGAGGAAGATGAACTTGAAGAAGCCGCAATCCTTGAAGGTGCACAGAACGCAGAAACAGCCCGCAGACAAGTCTCTCTGGAAGAAGAAATATCTGATGAGGAATTACTGGGTGCCTCCACTCTCGCAAAGATCACCGTCACCAAAGATGGTGACGAACTTGATGATGATTATTTCGAAGATGAGGAAGAAGAGAAATAATTTAAATTTATAAGGATTCAGAAAATGGAAATTACCACTGAAATGATCAAACAACTTCGAGAGGAGAGCGGTGCGGGAATTTTGGATTGCCGCAAAGCACTGCAGGATAGCGAGGGTGACTTCGAAAAAGCTAAAATGATCCTGAGAGATAAAGGATTGGCAACCGCCAGCAAACGAGCTGACCGTGTCGCTTCGGAGGGCATTGTCGAATTGTATTCCCACGGTGGTGGACGTGTTGGTGTTATGGTCGAGGTCAACTGCGAAACAGATTTTGTGGGCCGTTCAGAAGACTTCCGTACTTTTGCACATGAGGTCGCCCTGCAAATTGCAGGTGCATCTCCGCTGTACATCAGCGATGCTGATATTCCAGAAGATGTCATCAAAGACCTGGAAGAAAAAGCAGCTATGAAAGCGAAAGAGGAAGGGAAACCTGATACAATAATAACAAGGATTGTGGAAGGATATTTGAAAAAATATAAAGACGAAAATGTCCTCTTACGGCAGCAATATATCCGCGACGACACTCTATCAATACAGGATCTCTTAAATCAGACTGTTGCCAAGACCGGTGAAAACATCATTATCCGGCGCTTTGCTCGTTTTGCACTGGGTGAATCCAGTGAGACTGAAGAATAAAACAAATAAAAAAAGCCAACCACACGGTTGGCTTTTTTTAGCAAAGGAGAAAAATGGCTGAAGTGAAATATCATCGAGTTGTGATCAAGTTAAGCGGTGAAGCATTGGCCGAGGAAGAGGGATCAGGAATCGACCCAATGCGCGCAGCCAATATTGCCAAACGGGTCAGTGATATTCATGCCATGGGCGTGGATGTCAGTTTGGTAATCGGCGCCGGCAACCTGTGGCGCGGGCGTGAGGGTCTCAAATGGGGCATGGACCGGGCAACAGCAGATTACATGGGCATGTTAGCCACAGTGATGAACGCGTTGGCTTTAATGGATGCGCTGGAGCGGATCGGTGTCCCTACACGCGTCCAATCAGCCATTGAAATGCGCGCAGTTGCAGAACCTTATATCCGCAGGAGAGCTATCCGCCATCTTGAAAAAGATCGCGTGGTGATCTTTGGCGGTGGAACCGGCAATCCATTCTTTTCAACCGATACCGCCGCAGCCCTGCGTGCCGCAGAAATCGGAGCAGATGTGCTTATCAAAGCCACCAAGGTGGATGGTGTTTATGATAGTGATCCCAACCAGAACCATGGGGCAAAGAAATTTGACCGCTTATCTTACATCGAAGCCTTGAACTTGCGCCTTGAGGTAATGGACAGCACTGCTTTGACACTTTGTATGGAAAACAAACTGCCCATTCTGGTATTAAATTTGTGGGACGATGAAGCTCTTCGTAAAGCCATTCAGGGAGAAAACATTGGAACAATCGTCAGTGATGGATAAGGATACGGTAATCCATTTCGGAAAGGTCATAAAATTGACCTTTCCTTTGTTTCCTTGACTTTTTCTTTAATTCATAGATAATAATGAAAATTGATAACAACGCGGTGACGGAGAAAAGTAAATCTTACGAAACCAACAGGGAGATCGGAGCTTGGATTGAGACCCCGGTCAGGTGGAAGATGATTGAAGTTCTCTCCCGAGCAGTTTGGGTGAAAGAATCTCGAGTAGTTCAAACCGCTGGCGCAGCGATACAGGCGCGACCAATCCATTGGATTTTCGGGTTGGTGAAAGAGTGGGCTAATTTTCAGCCAATTAGGGTGGTACCGCGGATTACCCCGTCCCTTTGGACGGGGTTTTATTTTTTTATATGGAGTAATTATGCAAGAAAAAAAAGATCTAATTCTCTCGCTGCAACAAATACAAGAAACGGCATTGGCTGCTTTACAGAAGGTCAACGATCCGGAAGAATTGGAAAACTGGAAAAACACCTTTTTAAGTCGTTCCTCCGAGATCATGCAGATCTTTAAAAAGATCCCGCATGTAGAACAGGAAGTGCGTCCCAGGCTCGGACAAAATGCCAATATCGTCAAGACCGAGCTTGAAAGACAATTCGAAGTGGCCAAAGAACGTATCCAGCAGGCTGCCTTGGCGAACAGCATAGCACGCGAGAAACTGGATGTGACCCTTCCTGGGCGAAGGCCGGAGCGCGGCAAATTGCACGTTGCCACTCAGACCCTTCAGGAAATCTACCGCATTCTGGCGGAAATGGGTTTTCAGGTCTACCGCTCACGCGAAGTAGAATCTGACGAATATAATTTCGAACTGCTCAATATTCCGGCTCATCATCCTGCCCGCGACCTGTGGGATACGTTCTATACCAAAAAAGAGGGTGTTATCCTGCGCACACACACATCTCCCGGGCAAATGCATGCCATGCGGGAATATGCACCCGATCCGGTCCGTATTATCTTGCCTGGAATGGTATATCGGTACGAACAAATGGATGCAAGCCACGAGATCCAGTTCAACCAGATCGAACTGCTTGCAATTGGAAAAAATATCACTTTTGGCAATCTGCGCGGAACATTGGAAGAATTTGTGAAACGCATGTTTGGCACCGGTGTTGAAACGCGGCTGCGTCCATCCTACTTCCCATTCACTGAGCCCAGCGCGGAAATGGATATGAAATGCATTGCATGCCATGGAAAAGGCTGTACTGTTTGTTCCGGCAGCGGATGGCTCGAGATATTAGGCTGCGGCATGGTACATCCGGTTGTCTTAAAAAATGGCGGTTATGATCCGGAGAAATTTTCCGGTTTTGCTGCCGGGCTTGGTCCAGAACGAATCTCCATGCTGCGCTACGGAATTAATGATATCCGCAATTTTTGGGCAAATGATATTCGTTTCTTAAACCAGTTTTAAAAAGGATAGAAGAATATGAAGCTAGTATTATCTTGGTTAAAAGAATTCGTCGATATTGATATATCACTTGAAGAACTGGCCCGCGTAATGACCATGATCGGCCTTGAGGTTGAAGATATTCAACTTGTCGGGCTTCCCATGCCAAAAGGCGATCACCTTGAAAATGTATATTCCGGTTTAACCTGGGAGAAAGACAAAGTTGTAGTGGCAGAAGTAACAGAGGTAATGCCGCACCCCAATGCCGATCGTCTGGTTCTCTGCAAACTCCATGATGGTCAGGGAGAGCAAATCGTCCTCACCGGAGCGCCAAACCTGTATGATTACAAAGGCAAAGGACCTCTCATTAAATCGCTCAAAGTAGCGTATGCAAAAGAAGGAACCACGCTCTATGACGGCCACCAACCCGGGAATATTCTTACCACCCTGAAACGCATGAATATCCGCGGGGTGGAATCTTCCTCCATGATCTGCTCTGAAAAAGAGCTGGGCATTTCGGATGAACATGAAGGCGTGATCATTCTGGATGACGACGCGCCGGTTGGAATGCCCCTGGTGGATTATATGGGTGATGCGGTGATTCAGGTTTCCATACTACCGAACATGGTCCGGGATGCCTGCATGCTTGGAGCCGCTCGCGAAATCGCCGCAGCCACCAACAAACCGCTGCGCCATCCACAACCACAATTACATGGAACTGGACCAAAAATCGAAGGGGAAGTGAAAATCGAGATCACTGATCCACAGCTGAACCCACGTTTCGTCTTTGGGATGGTACGCAATGCTACAGCACGACCCAGCCCCTACTGGGTACAGAGAAGATTGCGCCTAGCAGGTATGCGCCCAATTAACAGCACGGTAGATGCTACCAATTACGTCATGCTGGAAGTTGGTGAACCGCTGCATGCTTTTGATTACGATATCCTCAAAAAACGAGCCGGCAATAAAACACCCACCATCATTACGCGCGCCGCGAAAAAGGGCGAGAAATTGACCACGCTCGATAACGTTGATCGGGAATTGGATGATTTCACCATCCTGGTAACTGATACGGCCGGCCCTCTCGCGCTAGCTGGTGTGATGGGAGGACTTGAAAGCGAGATCACGGATTCCACCCGCAACATCCTGTTAGAAGGAGCAAGCTGGAATTTTATCCACACTCGCCGCACAGTGGCATCTCAAAAATTGCAGAGTGAGGCCGGCTATCGTTTTTCCCGGAATATCCATCCCGAACTGGCAAAATTAGGGGTTGAATTATGCTTGAGCAGGATCGCGGAATGGAGCGGAGGGCAAATTGCGACTGGCCTGGTGGATGAATATCCAAAACCGCAGGTCGATCCTCTCCTTGATATTTCTACAACAGATGTGGAACACTTGCTAGGAATTTCCTTGAGCCTGCAAGAAATTGCCAATCTTCTCACCCGATTGGAGTTCGAATGCAGGATTGAGAACAGCCATGTAACTGTTAAATGCCCGTCTCACCGCGTGGATGTGGGAGAGGGTGTGATTGGGAAAGCAGATCTTATGGAAGAGATCGCCCGCCTGTATGGATATGACCGCATCCCCTCCAGCCGAATTGCCGACCTGCTGCCCCCCCAACGAACAAATATCGAGGATGATTTTGAACGGAAGGTCAAAAACACACTGATCAATCTGGGAATGCAAGAGATCATCAATTATCGTCTGACTTCACCGGAAGAGGAAATGCGGGTGCTGCCAGATCGGCAAGTGTCAGACACGCGTGCATATGTTGAAATATTGAATCCCATCTCGCAAGATAAACGCGTCATGCGTTCCACACTGATCCCCCAGATGCTTACTATTCTTGAAAAAAACAGTCGCAACGCAGATCGATTGGGATTATTCGAAGTGGGTCCCGTTTTCTTGCCTAGAGAAAATGAAGCGCTTCCCGATGAAGAATATCATCTATGTATTGGCCTGACCGGATTCAATCAGAAAAAAACTTGGGATAGAAAAGAATCCACAAAATTGGATTTCTTTGACCTGAAAGGATATGTCGAAGCCTTGCTGGAGGCACTGCATGTAAAAAATGCGGTCTACAGCCCGATCGAGCATCCCATTTTTCATCCCGGAAAATGTGCAACTGTGCACTGTGATGATATTGAAGTCGGCATCCTGGGTGAAATTCATCCAAAAACCATGGAAAAATATGGCCTTTTAGAAAACGCGGTTTATATTGCTGATTTTAATCTGGATATTCTTTTAAAAACCATCTCACAAACATTCCGCAGCAAACCGGTATCCGCTTATCCACCGGTTTTGGAAGACCTGGCCATCATCGTCTCAGAAGAAATGCCATCAACAGATGTCGAAGCGGTCATCCGTAATGCCGGGGGTGACCTGCTGACAGATATTGCTCTGTTCGATGTATTCAAAGGTGAACAAATCGGCAGCGGGAAAAAGAGCCTGGCTTACAACCTTACTTTTCAAGCATTTGACAGAACATTGACCGATAAAAACGTGGAAAAAACCAGAGAAAAGATCATCCAGGCCTTAGAAAACCAAATCCATGCGGTAGTTCGAAAGAAATAAGTCGTTGTTTCATATAAAAGAGCTCGTAAAAAGAATACGAGCTCTTTTCATTTCCTTCTACTCCTGAGTGCCGTTGAAGATCATTTCGATGCGATCCAAAATATTCTCATCCAATTTTTCAACCAGCGCAGCCGCATTCAGGTTATCATCTAGCTGTTCCATTTTACTGGCACCGGTGATCACCGAACTTACTTCTTTTCGGCGCAGCACCCAGGCAATGGAGAGCTGAGCTGCAGTTACTCCAAGTTCCTCTGCCAGTTTTACAAATTCGCGCACTTTGGTAATCGTTTCAACGGTCACCTGATCGCGCAGCCAACCCATGTTTTCCATTGTCGCGCGGCTTCCTTCAGGAAATCCATTATTATATTTACCGGTCAAAATCCCGTTTTTCAGTGGGCTGAAGGTGGTCAATCCCAATCCGTACTGGTGAATCAGCGGTTCCAGGTCTTCTTCAACATTGGTGCGTTTAAGCAGGTTATACTGCGGCTGTTCCATAGCTGGACCGATCAATCCGGTGCGATTGGCATATTCGATCGCTTGAATAATATGCACCGCTTTCCATTCCGATGTTCCCCAATACAGTACTTTCCCACTGCGCACCAGCATATCCATCGTCTGTACAACCTCTTCAATGGTGGTATCGGGATCATAACGATGGCAGAAATAAAGATCGATATAATCCAACTGCAGCCGTTTTAACGATACGTCAATTGATTCGAGAATGTGTTTGCGAGAAAGCCCCTTTCCATTTACCCCCTCAAAGGTCGGCCAAAAAACTTTGCTCGAAATAATCAGAGTTTCGCGAGCCAATTCTTTGATGGCTTTCCCCAGCACTACTTCTGCTTTTCCAGCAGCATAGATATCTGCACAGTCAAAAAAATTGATGCCTTTCTCATAGGCTGCGTGAACCATATCAACGGCAATTTTCTCTTGAATCTGGTCACCAAAAGTGATCCAGGACCCCAGGGAAATTTCACTAACTTTGATCCCGGCTTTTCCCAATCTTCTGTAATGCATTTCAATTTCCTTCCTTATCTTTTTTTTCCTCGTCGCCAATTCCCAATGGTTTCCACTTATTTACATTATCACGCAGGCGGTGTTGTACACCACCCCGCATGTGGAGATGATCGAAACCTTCCGGTTTGATCGCCATTTGCTCACCTTCCAATAATCCCAACACGCCGGATTGTCCGGGTTCCATATTTTTCTGCTGGCAAAATGCACATTGGCTGGAATCATGTGGTAGATATTCAACAGGCTCTTCATAGGTGGTGATAAAGCCCTCATAATTGCGCAAAACCACTTTATGATCGGAAGCGCTGATCAAATAATTGGGCATCACGGGGATCTTACCGCCCCCTCCAGGTGCATCAACCACATAGGTTGGAACCGCAAAGCCGGAGGTATGTCCACGTAATCCTTCAATGATCTCGATCCCTTTGGCCACCGGAGTTCTAAAATGCCCGGCGCCTTCCACAAGGTCACATTGGTAGAGGTAGTAAGGCCGCACGCGGATGCGCACCAGCGCCTGCACCAATTTGCGCTGAATGTTGACACAATCGTTGATCCCACGCAGCAATACGGATTGATTCCCCAAAGGAATACCGGCATCATTCAATTTATCACAGGCTTCCGCCAGCTCCGCAGAAATTTCATTGGGGTGGTTGACATGGATGTTCATCCATAGCGGGTGAAACTGCCGCAGCATGCTGGTCAGTTCATCCGTAACACGCATTGGCATGAATACCGGAACACGCGAACCAATGCGAATGACCTCAATATGCGGGATCTCTCGGATGCGAGTTAGCAGCTCCTCCAGCAGTTTGGGGGCCAATACAAGCGGATCACCACCCGAAAGCAGAACATCACGCACCTGTGGTGTCCTTTTCAGATAATCAATCTGCTGTTCAAATTCATCCCGTGAAAAAGTGGCATTAGGATCTCCCACGATTCTGCCACGCGTACAGTAACGGCAGTACGAAGCGCACTGGGTTGTAACCAGCATTAATACACGGTCAGGGTAGCGATGCACCAGGCCTGCAACCGGTGAATGCATGTCTTCTGCCAGCGAGTCTTCCATCATTCCAGTAAATGGAACGATTTCCGCAGCTGTGGGCACAACCTGCCTGCGAATTGGATCGTTTGGATCATGGGGATCAATCAAAGATGCATAATAGGGTGTGATTTCCACTCTGAAGAGATGGCCAGACCGCAGTGCTTCTTTCTCACTTGCAGTAAGGGCAAAGACTTTCTCAAAATCCTCAACGGTATTCAAGCGATGGCTCAACTGCCAGCGCCAGTCGTTCCATTTTTCATCCGGGATGTCTTGATAGATTTGCGCTCGTTTCGAGGGAAATCCTAAATTCTTCATGATCAAAAACTCCTTATCAGTGCAGTGTTATATCACCATTGTATTGCATAATATTAACCCGTCAACGAAATTAGTACCTATCCCAGTATTAATAATTCATAAGAAAAACGGATGAAATGCGATGAATTCTTGACGCTTAATTTTCAGCATGGTATGATGGTTAATGTGTTTTTAGCACTCTAACAACGAGAGTGCTAAAAATGAGTGAAAAACATGGAAAAATTAACCAATCGTCAGCAGAAAATTTTGTCACTGATCATCCACGAGCATATTCGATCGGCGGAACCGGTCGCATCGAATCGGCTGGTCAGTGACTATAATCTTGACCTCAGTTCCGCGACGGTGCGAAACGAAATGGCCTTTTTGACCGAAACGGGTTTCTTACGCCAGCCGCATACATCGGCAGGCAGGATTCCCACCGAAGAAGGATATCGCTACTTTGTTGGCAACCTGATGAGAAATACCACACTCCCGGAAGATGCGCGCAGGACCATCAGCCACCAATTCTACCAATCCCGCAGTGACATCTCCAACTGGATGCATCTGGCTGCTTCTATTCTGGCAAACCAATCCAAAGCAGCGTCGCTGGTCACCTCCCCGCACCCCGAACAGGTGCGCTTCAAACACCTGGAATTGATTGCAACACACAGCACCCAGATTCTAGGCGTATTGGTTCTTGAAGGTGGTGAGATTCATCAAAATGTTTTCACAACTGATGTTCCTGTTAATCAGGAAAATCTATCTCAAATTTCCAATCGATTAAGTGCCTTATTTCATGGAAAAGATCGCAAAGAAATTCAAGCGGTCGAAAATCAGTACAGTGGACTGGAAAAGAGCATTTTGGATTGGTTCATACTCGAGATGGAGCAAACAGAAAACCTGACAGCCGGTGAAGTGATCCTGGATGGACTTACTAACGTCCTTGCAGAACCTGAATTCATGGAATCGGATGAAGCCCGCAAGGCTTTAAAACTGATCGAAGAACGCACCCTTCTTCAGGAGCTTATTTCCCGTTCTGGTTTTAAAGACCAGACTAATGGTGTACAGGTTCTAATCGGAGGAGAAGGCACCTGGGATGAATTGAAGCAAATGTCCATTATCCTGGCCAAATATGGGTTACCGGGGGTTGCAACCGGCACCCTGGGCGTATTCGGACCAATTCGGATGTCCTATGGCCATTCAATTTCCATTGTCCGATTTCTTTCGAGTCTATTGAGTGATTTCGTCGCCGAACAATGGTAATTTTCAATCAAGGATCGTGATTATGGAAGAAAAAGACAAAAATGAAAAAACAATAGAAAAACCGGAAAAAGAAACCCCGGAACCGGGTACTGAATCCCCAAAAGGGAAAAAAGTATCCAAGGAAACCGCAAATCCTGAAGCAGAAAGCACAGAAGAGATGGTCACCATCCCTCTTAAAAGCATGGAAGAACAATTAAAAGAAATTGACGATCTAAAAGATAAGGTCACCACATATTCAGAGGGATGGCAGCGCGAAAGAGCTGATTTTGATAACTATCGCAAACGCGTTCTGCGCGACCGTGATCAGGAAAAGCAGAATCTTACTGTAGAGATCATTAAAAAATATCTTGTGCTGCATGATGATCTTAGGCTTGCACTGAAGAATGCACCCACAGGTCAAGAGAGTAAACAGTGGGTAGATGGAATTGCATTGATTTTGAAAAAAATGCAGAAAATCCTAGAAGCTGAAGGGATTGAGCCAATTGATGCGGAAATGGATAAATTCAATCCGCAGTTTCATGAAGCCATTTCGCATGAGGAAAATCCTGATTATAAGAGCGGGCAAATCATTGAAGTGATTAAACCCGGTTATAAAATTGAAAATCGTGTTATCAGGCCAGCACTAGTAAGAGTTGCAAAATAGGAGGCATACAATGGGAAAAATTATAGGAATTGATCTTGGAACGACAAACTCAGTAGTCGCCGTCATGTCGGGTGGGGAGCCGATCGTCATCCCGACCGCAGAAGGGGAACGATTATGCCCTTCTGTTGTGGCAATTAATAAAAATGGGGAAAGGATCGTGGGAAGAACCGCCCGCAATCAAGCTGTTGTTAACGCGGAGAATACGATCTTTTCGATCAAACGATTCATGGGACGCAAATATGATGATCCCGAAGTACAGAGAACCATTAAAAGAGTCCCGTACAAAGTAACCAAAGCCCCTAACGGGGATGTGCGTGTGATGATGGGTGGCAAGGAATATTCTCCACCGGAAATTTCCGCCATGATCCTTGCCAAATTAAAGAAGGATGCAGAAACCTACCTTGGGGAAACCGTTACCCAGGCAGTCATTACCGTTCCGGCTTACTTCAACGACGCCCAGCGCAATGCCACTAAAGATGCCGGAAAGATTGCCGGTTTGGATGTTCTGCGCATCATCAATGAACCTACCGCATCTTCGCTTGCTTATGGGCTTGACAAGAAAAAGAACGAAGTGATCGCTGTGTATGATCTTGGCGGCGGTACCTTCGATATTTCCATCCTGGATGTGGGTGAGGGTGTATTTCAAGTTCGCTCCACCAATGGTGATACTTTTCTGGGTGGAGACGATTTCGATCAGGTCATTATGGATTACTTGATTGACGAATTCAAACGAGAACAGGGTATTGATCTGCATAACGACCGCCAGGCGTTGCAGCGTCTAAAAGAAGCAAGCGAAAAGGCCAAGATTGAATTATCCACGGTCATGGAAACTGAGATCAACCTGCCCTATATCACAGCAGATGCCAACGGACCCAAACACCTGTTAATCAGGCTCAGCCGTGCTAAATTGGATCAGCTGACCAATGATCTGGTTGAAAAGACCATCCCGCCAGTTGAAAAAGCGCTGAGTGATGCATCATTGAAACCCAGTGAGGTGAATGAGGTGGTTTTGGTTGGCGGTATGACCAGAATGCCGGCAGTGCGCGAGATCGTCCGCCAGAAATTTGGGAAAGAATCACATAAGGGTGTCAACCCTGACGAGGTGGTTGCCATTGGCGCAGCAATCCAGGCCGGTGTGTTGGGTGGCGATGTCAAAGATATTCTGCTTCTGGATGTGACCCCACTGACCCTTTCCGTTGAAACCCTAGGGGGTGTGGCAACTCCACTTATTGAACGCAATACAACCATCCCAACCAGAAAGAGCCAGATCTTCTCAACCGCGTCTGACAACCAAACCCAGGTACAGATCCATGTTACCCAGGGTGAACGCCCCATGGCAACGGATAATAAATCGCTCGGCCAGTTTATTTTGGACGGAATTCCCCCCGCACCGCGTGGTATTCCTCAAATTGAGGTTACCTTCGATATTGACGCAAATGGCATTCTCAATGTGACCGCACAGGATAAAGCCACCGGGCGCAGCCAGAAAATCACCATCACAGCTTCTTCCGGTTTGACGAAAGATGAGATCGAACACATGAAAAAAGAAGCTGAAACCTTTGCCGAACAGGATAATAAACGCAAAGAATTGATTGAGGTCAGAAACTACGCTGATAACACCATCTACACAACTGAAAAGACTATTCGAGATGGTGGAGATAAAGTACCCGCCGATGCAAAGAAAGAAGCCGAAGAAGCCATAACCAATCTGCGCAAGGTAATGGAATCTGACAATGTCGAAGAAATTCGCAAACAGACCGAAGCTCTCGGGCAGATTCTGCAGAAGATCGGCGCCAGCATGTATCAGCAGCCTGGCACTCCTGGAAACCAGGCTGGTCAGGGTCCGACCTCTTCCGACAATAGCCAAAACCAGGGCAAGCCGGATGATGGCGAAGATGTTGTAGATGGCGAATTCAAGAATGTCTAAGCGCTGAATTTCATGTACAATTGATAGCGTTTTGGAGCTAACTAACCCCAAAACGCTTTTTCATAAATAA
>LDZU01010361.1_pt1 | contig 52049 bp, 51 predicted proteins | sample 615531 | NCBI WGS metagenome assembly LDZU01 (sample SAMN03408293, study PRJNA278302) | terrestrial metagenome | isolation source: oil reservoir sample SB2 | place: USA: Alaska, North Slope, Schrader Bluff formation | collected 2011-09 | reverse complement strand
ATCATTGGCTCCTCCCGGCATCTTTTCTCTGCCGGATGGTAACATTCTTATTGAGTCAACGTTATTTCCCATAGTTACTTTTTATTTGAGGCAATTCGAGTGCTTGCGAGCAAAAGTGTTACATGTTATAATCTCGGCGCATATAGAAACGTACCCCAATTGTTTTCCCCCATTTTTATTTTCAGGAGCATAAAACTCCACAGGAACACTTAAATCAGAAATATTGTCTTTGTTCAATACCCTGGTACTCATTATTAATCAAACCTTATTCATGGAAAGTAAAATATGATAACTATTGCAGAACTGGAAAAAAAGTCATTAGTCGAACTTCGCAATATGGCAAAAGAGATGGGTCTTGAAGATGCCATGCAGCATAAGAAGGAATTTCTCATGGTAGCCATTTCGCAAATCAGTGCCAAGCAGGAAGGGCGCGATGCCGGCGGAGGAATTCTTGAGATCATGCCCGAAGGGATCGGTTTTTTACGGCAGGATTACCAGATGGGCAAAAACGATATTTACGTATCACAGGCTCAACTCCGCCGTAATGAACTGCGCAACGGGGATATGGTGTTTGGAGATATTCGCCCGCCGCGTGAATCAGAACGCCATTATGGTCTTGTGCATGTAGAGAGCATTAATGGGATCCCGGCGGTAGAAAATGAAAAAAGAATTCGTTTTGAAGATTTGACCCCAATTTTCCCCGATCAACGTTTTGATCTTGAAACCCCACACAATACTCTTTCTAACCGAGTCATCAATATGGTCGCACCGATCGGAAAAGGGCAAAGAGGAATGATTGTTTCCCCTCCAAAAGCAGGGAAAACAACCATTTTAAAAGAAATTGCCAATGCCATTTCAACCAACCATCCCGAAGCTGACCTGATGATCAGTCTGATTGGGGAACGCCCCGAGGAAGTGACGGATATGGATCGCTCCGTGGAAGGCGAAGTCATTGCTTCTACATTTGATGAACCGGTTACTTCGCACGTTCGTACAGCAGAAATAACCCTGAATCGTGCCAAACGATTGGTTGAAATTGGACATGATGTGGTTATTTTAATGGACTCGTTGACCCGTCTGGCACGTGCGTATAACCTGGTGGTCAATCCGTCAGGGCGCACCCTTTCCGGTGGTATGGATCCATCAGCGCTCTATCCGCCAAAACGTTTCTTCGGTGCAGCCCGCAATATCGAAAATGGTGGCTCTCTAACCATCATCTCAACTGCTCTAGTTGATACCGGGTCACGGTTGGATGATGTTGTTTATGAGGAATTTAAAGGAACCGGTAATATGGAACTGCATCTTTCCAGGCGTCTGCAAGAAAGACGCATCTTCCCTGCCATTGATATTGAGCGATCTTCAACCCGCCGTGAGGAACTTCTGCTCAGCCCGGATGAGCTGCAGAAAGTCTGGTTGATGCGCAGAATGTTCCTGCAAATGATCGGCCAACCCCCCATGGGAGGAGGTATGGATCTGGCGGTTGCCACAGAAGCGATTCTGCTTCGCCTTGAAAAGACAAAAAATAATATGGAATTTCTTTCAACACTGACGGAGGGAATTTGATCAAAGCAAAGCCCACTGCTCCTCAGAACGATGAAACTCAGAAAGAAACAAAGGAAAAGCATCGAAGTATTGTTTCGATCATCACCTGGGTCATTGCAGTCTTGATGATCCTTCTCATGAGTGCGTCACTATACCAGTACTTGAGGGGGCAATCTTTACTTGAGCTCATTAACCTGAAATCGGAACAAATTGGATCAGATAATTCGAACGTTGTTCTACCAACCTATGCAGCAGCGGATGAGTATCAATCAGTAAAACGCGATGCGAATGCTGATACCGTTCTTCCCACTGGCTATCGGAAGGAACCTGTTAGCTATACCGTTGCACCCGGTGATTCAATTTTTGGTATTGCTCAAAGTTTTGATCTGGAACCGGAATCGGTGCTGTGGGCAAACTATGATGTATTGAACGATGATCCGCATTTGATTTCAGTCGGTCAAGATCTGGTTATTCCACCTGTTGACGGAATTTTGTATGAATGGAAGGAAGGCGATACGCTGGATAAAGTTGCTGCAAAATATTATGTAGACGTTGATGACATCTTGCTCTTCCCCGGTAACGACCTGGATATGACCAATCCAACGATCGAACCGGGCACACTGGTCATGATCCCCGGTGGCTATCGCGAATATGAAACCTGGGTCGTCCCATCCGTCGCCAGCAGTGATGCCGGGGTAAATTCCACCATTCTCGGACCGGGAGGATGCTCGACCTCATCCGGTGGATCTGTCGGAACATATACGTTCATCTGGCCTACACCGTATCGCGTGATCAGCGGAAACGATTATTGGAGTGGCCATCAGGCACTGGATATGATGTGCTATCTGGGCGATGCTATTTTTGCATCTGATTCCGGCGTGGTAGTATATGCCGGCGCAATCAGCGGCGGGTATGGTAATTTAGTTATGATCGACCACGGCAACGGATATCAGACGCTATATGCCCACTTGAGTACAATCAATGTATCTTGCGGCCAAAATGTTTATCAGGGTCAGGTGATCGGAGGTTGCGGATCAACCGGCAATTCCACTGGACCTCATTTACACTTTGAGATTCGCATGAATGGCGGTATGATCAATCCCTGGCTGGTGTTACAGTAAAAGGAAAACAGAACCAATAAAGCCCGGTGAAAACCGGGTTTTATTTTATAAAAGGTCAGGGGGATTTAACTCAACCCGCCAATCCTCCAATGGCAGGCCATTCAGAATTGAATGCAGATCCTTTCCCCGCAGAATAATCTGCTGCCGGTACAGCCCGCGTTCTTTTGAATAAAATGGAGGAACCGGACCGCTCACGATTATATTTGTATATTTCTGGTCATCTATCTGGCGTTGTTTTATTTCCAGGAAGAGTTCATTCGCCCTTTTATTTGCCATATCCTGATCGTGATGGCGAAATTCAAGTTTGATGAGTTGGGAAAAAGGAGGATAGGCAAACTGGCGCCGGTGAATGATCTCATCGGTGTAGAAACCAGAAAAATCATGCCTAGCAACCCTTTGGATGACATGATTATCGGGTAGATAGGTTTGTAAAATCACATGCCCGCCCAGGGGGCTTCGCCCCGACCGCCCCGCCACTTGGGTAAGCACTTGAAAGCTGCGTTCTGCAGCGCGATAATCAGGAAAATTCAAGCCCACATCAGCCAATACAATTCCAACCAGCGTGACCAGCGGTAAATCTAGCCCTTTTGCCAGCATCTGTGTCCCTATTAAGAAATCAGCGTGATGATTTGCAAAATGAGAAAGCAGCAACTCTTCGGCTCCTTTCTGTCTGGCAGTATCGGCATCCCACCGAATAATCCGTGCATCCGGGAATAGTAGCGACAACTCTTTTTCCACTTTTTGAGTTCCGCTGCCATACTGCCTAATCTGATCTTGTTCACAGGTGGGACATTTTTGGGGGACCAATCGGGTGTATCCGCAAATGTGACAGATCAGTTTTCCCATATCCTCATGCAGAGTTAGTGGGAGCTCACAGCGCGGGCAAACCAGCACCTTTCCACAATTCCGGCAGAAAACATAGGTCGCACTCCCTCTTCGATTTAAAAACAAGATTGCCTGCTGTTCACTCGTCAATACTCCCCTCAAAGCAGCCTGTAAAGATCGGCTGAAAATAGACCGGTTCCCCTGCCGCAATTCATTCCGCATATCGACCACTTGAACGAGAGGAAGGGGGAGAGCGGCAGCGGTTTTGCCTTCTTTTTGAATAGCAGGGAGCGGTTGGTTATACTGGATTGTTTTATGCCGGATATATTCCTGATGTGCCAGAATCCGATCTGGCATGTGGATAATACTCCATCCTTCGCTCTGTGCTTTGAAGAAGAGGCTGATATCCGGGGTTGCTGAACCAAGCACGATCGGGCAGTTGCTGAGCTGCGCGTACGCAAGCGCTGTTTGAACAGCATCATAAATTGGAGCATTTTCTAATTGATAGAAGGACGGATCGTGAAATTCATCGATCACGATCAATCCAAGGTTTGGAAGAGGGGCGAAGAGTGCACTGCGGGGACCGATAAGAATGGGTATTTTGCCCATGCGTGCTCTGCGCCAGGTATCATAGCGTTCTCCAATAGAGAGACGGGAATGTACCAACCCGACCTGCCCCGGAAAACGAGCCATAAACCGTTTGACCGTTTGTGGGGTCAGCGAGATCTCCGGAACCAGAACAATTGCCTGTTTACCCTGCTGGATCGTGAATTCCACCGCCCGCAGGTATAATTCTGTTTTCCCGGAACCGGTCACTCCATGGATCATGATGGGATTGTGGGTTGAATCAAATTTCAAATTCTCTTCGATTTTTTTCCAGGCAGAATGTTGTGCCGCCGTAAGTTCGGGGGGGATGGCAGGGGAGACTTCAATATGATCCAATGGATCGCGCCAAATTTCCATCTCACTGAGTTGCACGAATCCTTTCTCTTCTAGAATCTTCAAATCAGTCGCATTTGCGCCCGATGCTGCATAGACCCAAGCGACATTCACGGGAATTCCTTCACCCAGTAAAAAATCGAGCGCTGCTTTTCTCCGGTCAAACGCCGGGCTGCCCGCTTTGCCAAGTTTTTTTTGATCCGATTCCACATCCGCTGGTGACCGGACAATTTGAGCAGTCCGAATGGATTTGCGGTGTACGCGCGGATCGGGAAGAACTGTTTTGCTTTCAATCAATCCCTTGCGCAACAGAGCCTGTATGGAAGCTTTCCAGTTTTCCTGTGAAAATGCAGCCCGTATTTGCCTGGCGCGCATCGCACCGCGCCGGTTAATTTCATCCAATATCCTTCTCTGTAAATTTGTCAGCACATCCTCATTGGTGGCTTGTCTCTTTATCGAATAAAGCACATCAGCCAGTTGGTTCATACCGGAGGGCAGCATAAGATGGACGCAATCGGAGATGGATGCATAAAATTTTTCCGCCATCCATGCTGCCAGCGCAAGCTGGCCCGTGTTTAAAACTGGTTCAGCATCCAGGATTCCTAAAACTTGTTTCCTGTTCTTTATTTCTGATATGCAGTTCTCTTCCACAACCACAGCTTGAGCGCGCAGGCTGCCAAACGGCACAACGATCAAACTGCCCTTTTGGATGCCGCTGAACGGTTCAGGAACCTCATAATCATAGAGATTCTTTAAGCCTGGTATATTCACAACAACGCGCACAATGGAATTCATGGCTTTAAAAACGGATCATCGTTCAATGATCGCTGCTCCATACCCCACCACAGAAGAATAATCTCCGGTTTCATCGCCGGAAGTGCTGTGATGGAGGACCTGCACGGTTTTGCCACCCAATAATTGGGCTGTTCGCAACACGGCAGCAACAGCACCGGCGCCACACGCAAAAGCTATACTCTTTTGTTCCGCCTCGAGCACCTGTTCAGGAGAGAAAGCAGCGATCCTTCTCAGCATTTCATCATCCAGCATGGAAGCAGTATCTTGATTATAAAAGTGAGAGAGATCCGTGCTGGCAACCAACAATACATTTTTATCTTTCAATACCGCTGCAGAAGCTTGAGCAATAATCTCAATTTCATCCATTTCATGCGTCCGGATCATTAAAGGGAATAACTGGAATTTGTCAGCCAACGCTGTTTGTAAGAATGGAAGTTGAATCTCGAGAGAATGTTCTCCATCGAAAGCAATCTCGTATGCGAGTAAACCGTTTTTGATCATATTCCTTTGGAATTCATTCAAAATATCCCGTTCGACCGGCACTAATCCCAACGGGGTTTGGTAAGCAGCATGCCGGGTGGTCAATAATTGTTCTGCGATGTAAGCATGAAATGGAGAAAAAACCGCAACCACATCAACCTGTTTTCCTTGAACAGCCCGATAAGCATAGCCAGCCGTTGGTCCAGAGTAGCGATATCCGGCATGCGGAGCGATCAACCCGATCACTTCTGCCTGTATTGGCGGTAATTGAGCTTGCGTCAGATAAGACTGGATTTCATGCTGCAGTTCTTTGGGATTATCGGTATACCAAGTTCCCGCAATTGGTGATGGGCGGATATCCTTTTCATAAAAAGACATTTTTGCCTCCTGCATCAATTATAGCGGGAGAAGAACAAAAAGAGGGAAGTCTTCGCTTCCCTCTCTATTATTTATCCAGTTTTATTTTAATAGGGGTAGTATTTATGCGGGTTCACGCGATCACCGTTGTAGCTCATTTCATAATGCAGATGGGGACCGCTGGAATTCCCGGTGCTTCCCATGGTACCAATCAACTGACCGCCAAAACTGATGAAATCGCCACAATTCACATACACTTCGCTGAGATGGGCATAAAGTGTCTGCCAGCCATTGCCATGGTCTATCACGACTACATTGCCATACCCCCAATCGTTCCAACCGGCATATACGATCACACCCGCATCCGCCGCATAAATTGGATTCCCCAGATCCCCACCAATATCAATACCCCAGTGATTTAGTTCAGGAGTGTACTCATATCCGGAAATATATGTTGCAGATGTTGGCCAGACAAATGCTTCTGTTCCAATAGGGCCGCTGTAAACAGCATCGCAATGACCAGCTCCCAGAATCCTGGAAGTAGCTGCATCATCACGACGGAAGAGGGCTGCAGACCAATCCACATAGCTGCGCGAACCACCCGGGGCAAAGATCAATGTTCCCGGCTCAATATTAGGATTGGAATAATCGCCGATGGTCTCATAGCTGAGATTATTCCCAGGCCATTCGATGATATCTGCGGGTGTAACATGCAATCCTTCGGATACACCATTCAATCCATCTCCTTCGACCCAGCGATAAACGGTACCGTCGGTCGGGTAAATCTTCAGTACCTGACCCGGATAAATGGCGGCGGGGTTATCGAGGAGCGCATCATAGTTGCACCAGAGAATTGTTTCAGGTTCCAAGCCGAATTTTTCCGCGATCCCAATCAATGTATCCCCGGCAACCACTTCATAATCGATGACATCATAGCGCGATTGAGTGGGGGCATCCACATTGGTATTGATATCCACAGAGCGGCTGATCCCTTCTACCGGAGAAACGCCTTCGTACGCTGGCAAAACCAGTTCTGATGAGTCTGCCATTTCAGTGGAAGCATAGAGTCCGCCACTGGCAGATTCAGCAACCTGCTCTTCCTTCAAAAAAAAGGTTTTCATTACCCAGACAATCAAACCAACCATCAAGACAGTAAGAAAAATCGTCCCAATTCTTGAGACCACATCGTGCAGCCCAATTTTTTGAACTCTTTTCCAGAAAGTATCCCAGAGGGTTAATAAGTGGGGTGTTTCTTCAACCTGTTTTTGTTTATCGATTTCCTGCGTTTCATGAACATCATGCGATGTAATATTTTCATCCATTTAAACCTCGTCTCGCCATCATAACATGGCCATTTTTAACGGTCAAGCGCCCAAAGAAGAGCATTCCACCTCTTTTATCAGTGTTTTTAATATCGGTTGAGAAAAGATATAATCAGCACATGGAACCTGTGCTGATTGAAAAAACATTGGGCGATTGGTTGGCGCAAAAGGGATTCTGCATGGCAACAGCGGAATCCTGCACGGGCGGGTTGATCTCCGCTCGCATCACTGATATTCCCGGATCGTCAAGGTATTTTTTGGGCGGTATGGTAACCTATTCCAACCAGGCAAAGATGAAATGGCTGGGTGTGAAAGCCGAGACACTCTCCCAACATGGAGCGGTAAGCCGCGCAACCGTGGAAGAAATGGCACTCGGGCTGGCGCATAACCTGCAGAATGTCTGCCCTCCTTCTAAGCTGCTCACTATCGCCGTTTCCGGCATTGCCGGCCCGGATGGGGGTACCCCCGCCAAACCGGTCGGGTATGTATGGATCGGATGGTCATTCAATGCGTTGCTCCGTGCAGAAGCTTTTCAATTTCAAGGGGAGCGTATTTCTATTAAAAAACAAAGCGCCGATCAAGCAATCTACGGCGCTTTGCAGTGGCTTCAAGAATTGACGCGTTAGATCCTCAGCATCCCATTCTTTCCCGTTCGGCTGCAATGATGCTGATATCCAGTTTCTTAAAGAGCGGGCCCGGTTTTTGAAATTCATCACCGGGCTGTAAAGTGCTTGGCTTCCATTCACCGGTTGCCCGGGTCGGATCATACCGCAAGGTCATATGCTCCCCCAGGGCATCTTTCACCGTTTCCACATACTGCCTTCCGAACAACTGGCTTTTATGCCCCAGGAACTTATGCAGTTGCTGGCTGGTAAATGGCAAAAACGGAGCAAAAAGGATCTTGAGAGAGTCAATGGCTTTCATCGCGACAAAGATCGCTCGCGCGGCTACCTGCGCATCATTCTTTATATTCATCCACGGAGCTGTCTGATCTAGATATTTATTCACTTCCGTTGCCAGGCACATCACTTCAGTCAGCGCGGCGCGTAAATGCACCTGTTCCAGTTCATTACCAACCCTATCAAATCCACTTTCGATTGTCTCAAGCAGCGCGGTATCCAGATCGGTCAATGGACCCGGATCAGGTACAACTCCTTCCCAATATTTATATGCAAAAGATAGCACCCGGTTTGCCAGGTTTCCCCAGGTCGCAACCAGTTCATCGTTATTGCGGTGGTAGAACTCTTCCCAATCCCAATCCGCATCGCGCGTCTCGGGCATGATCATCGTTAGATAATAACGAAAGGCATCGGGGTCATAGCGCGAAAGGAAGTCTTTTCCCCACACTGCCCAATTTCGACTGCCTGAAATTTTCTTTCCCTCCAGGTTCAGAAATTCATTGGCCGGAACGTCGTATGGTAACACAAATTTCTCTTTTTTCTGCTCTCCATATAATTCATCAAATTTTTCTCCGCAGCCAATCAATTCAGCCGGCCAGATGATCGCATGGAAAGGAATATTATCTTTTCCGATAAAGTAGAGAGTCTTGGCATTCGGGTGCTTCCACCAATCCCGCCAGGCGTTTTCTTTTCCTTCCAATTTACTCCATTCGATCGAGGCGGAAAGATACCCGATCACAGCCTCAAACCAGACATACAGGCATTTCTGGTCCCAACCCTCCAGTGGAACAGGGATTCCCCAATCGAGATCGCGGGTGATCGGTCTTCCATGCAATCCCTCCGATTGAATTTGACCCAGTGATTGGCGAATAACATTCGGCCGCCAGTATGACTGCCGTCGAGTGAGGAAATCAACAACCTCATCCTGCATTTTTGCCAGATCGAGGAAGAAATGTTCGGTCTCACGCAGTTCAGGAGTTGAACCATCAATCTTACTGCGCGGGTCGATCAATTTTGTAGCTTCCAGAAGATTACCGCATTTATCACACTGATCGCTGCGCGCTCCTTCGAAACCGCAAATGTAGCAGGTACCTTCTACATAGCGATCAGGTAGAAATCGCTTTTGCGAGGTGGAATACCATTGAAATTGTTTTTCAGTGTACAGATAACCATTATCAAGCAGGGTTGTGAACATGGTTTGAGATACGTGAAAATGATTGCTGGTATGCGTTGAAGTGAATAGATCGTAGGTAATCCCCATTTGTTGGAATAATTCCAAAAAACCTGCATGGTAGCGCTGATAGACTTCCAACGAAGTCACCCCCTCCGCATCAGCGCGCACGGTGATGGGTGTTCCGTGCGAATCACTACCAGAAACCATCAGGACCTTGTTGCCTTTCAAGCGGTGATATCTGGCGAAAATATCAGCGGGTAAATAGGAACCCACCAGATTTCCCGCGTGAATTTCTGCATTGGCATACGGCCAGGCTACAGCAACAAGGATATTTTCAGACATGAAACCTCTCCAGACAAGAATAATCTCGATTTTATCATGAAGATATCATATGCTATTTTTCCCATGGATGCTATATCATCAAAAACGATCACGCAGGTAAAGAGGGATGCTCGCAACTGAGTGGATTACATAGGCTAATTTTTCTCATCCAGATACGTTTTTCAACTCCCGAAATTCAGCATGTCCAATACAACCGTACCGGAGATTGGTTCAATGCGGAGTTCTTGCTTGCGTATCTTTCCAAACTCTCATCGCAGACTTTCCCGCGGTTGGGGAACTTGATCGCTATCAAATCCATCTAATCGCAGCCGAGCATTGCGAGCTTTCGTTCCTGTGATAATTTAAAATAAAAATACTTTAATTTCATCCATTGATGGCCAGGTTGGATTGGAAAAGCCCAACAGAATTTTTTTAACAATATTTTTAACAATATTCTCTTGACTGATCTTCCATTCCTGAATACAATCAATTCATAGTCGTGTTCTGGTGTCCTCTCCCCGGATGGAAGGACACAATGGCGAAACCGGTGCTCTATACAATAGAAAGTCCGGTGCTGTCCCGCAACTGTAAGGTTTATCAAACCAAGCCAGGTCGACCGCCAGAATAATAAAAAATCAAACACACTCTCGTGGATAGGAGGTGACCATTGCTAATAGAACATAATTCGTAATCTGTCAACAGTATGGCAGATTTTTTATTTAAATTTTGATTTCAATTGAGGTAAATGATGCATAAAAAAATCTCTTTCTTTTTTTCGGCTCTCCTCATCTGCGCGTTTCTGATTGGCTGCAGTTCTACGGCAGTAGAACCGGCTGTCGTTGAAGCAGAGGAAGACGTCTCAACGCAAATATCCATCGTTGATGGTCTTGGACGAGAAGTCACCCTGGAAAGTCCCGCAACCCGTATCGTTTCGTTATCCCCATCAAACACAGAACTGCTGTATGCCGTCGGTGCAGGTGAGCAGGTTGTTGGGCGCGACGCTTTTTCAGATTATCCTGAAGAGGCTAGTTCCCTTCCGGATATCGGTGGTGGCTATTCTGAATATAACCTGGAACAGATAATCAATCTGGAACCTGATCTGGTTTTAGCAGCCGAGATCAATACCGCAGAATTGGTTCAATCCATCGCAGATCTTGGCATCCCAGTTTTCTATATCAGCAATCCGGTGTCCTTCAATGACCTGTATACAACTATTGAAAATGTTGGTCTGCTGACCGGTCATGCAGATACCGCACAGCTTGTCATCACAGACGCCCAGGAGCGCGTGGAAGCTGTTGTTACAGCCATCGCTGAAGCTGATACAGCTCCTGTAGTCTTTTACGAACTGGATGCGACCGATCCTTCAAAGCCGTACACGGCCGGCCCCAATACATTCTACAGCACGCTGATCAGTATGGCTGGTGGAAAAAATGTCGGTGACGCACTGTCAGCATCCTGGGCACAGATCAGTCTCGAAGAACTGGTCATTCAGGATCCGGATATCATTCTTCTGGGCGACTCATTATGGGGAATAACAACCGAAAGTGTTGGTGAACGTGAGGGGTGGAACGGCTTGACAGCAGTGAAAGAAGGCAATGTTTTCCCATTTGACGATAATCTGCTTGCTCGCCCCGGTCCGCGTTTGGTTGATGGTCTGGAAGCATTAGCGCAAGTGCTTCATCCGGAGGTCTTCAAATAGTGAAAAACCGCGCTCTTGTCAAGTGGATTGTTCTTCTCAGTGTAGGAGTCATTCTGGTTGCACTGTTGAGTATTATCCTTGGAAGTGTAAATATTCCCTTGCAAGACTTGTTCACAATCTTGAAAGAGAGGGTGAGTAGCGGGTCCACCCTCTCCGAAACACAGGGAAAATTCACCAGCATCCTGTTTGATTTGCGCATCCCGCGCACCATTCTGGTCATCCTGGCAGGTGCCGCTCTGGCAACCAGCGGTGGAGCCTATCAAGGTTTATTCCAGAATCCGTTGGCCGATCCGTATTTGATCGGGGTTGCTTCGGGCGCAGGTTTGGGTTCCATTATCGCTATGACAATTCAATGGCCGCAGGACATGCTTGGTTACTTTGCTGTCCCTATCAGCGCATTCATCGGTGCCATTCTGGCTGTGACTCTGGTTTATTCTCTGGCTAAGGTGGGCAGAACGATCCACAATACAACCCTCATCCTGGCGGGAGTGGCGATCAGTTCTCTTTCAAACGCCATAACCTCTTTTCTACTCATCAATGCGGGCGGAGAGTTGAGGCGGGCAATTGTTTGGATGATGGGCGGAAGCACTTTGATTGGTTGGAAGCCAGTCATCGCATCAACTCCATTCATCTTGCTCGGTATTGGAATGCTGTGCAGCATGGGTTATCAATTGAACGTGCTGCAGTTTGGCGATGAGGAAGCGCAGCAAATGGGGACTCCGGTCAAAAAGGTGCGCATTCTGATCATTCTGGCAGCCAGCCTAACCACCGCTGCAGCCGTCGCTTTTGCCGGGACAATCGCTTTTGTCGGTCTGGTCGTTCCCCACATTTTGCGCCGCCTGGTTGGGAATGACTATCGACTCATCCTGCCATTATCAGCATTGGGAGGTGCCATCTTTTTAATGGTCTCCGATATCCTCGCACGTATGCTCCTCTCTCCGCAAGAGATCCCCGTTGGCGTGGTCACAATTCTTTTTGGGGCTCCTTTCTTCCTGTTCATCTTGCGAAAGACCAAAAGAAAGATCTGGTAATCAATGTTAATTGTTGAAAATCTTTCCGTTACTCTCGATGGAAACCCGATTCTGGATAGCATTTCCTTTGAACTGCACAAAGGGAAGATACTGGGGTTAATTGGACCCAACGGAGCAGGAAAAACCACATTAATCCGGGCGATTAATGGATCCATTGACATTGAACACGGAAAAATCGTCTTTAAAAAACAAGACCTGACCGCCATGAAGGCTCAGGATCGTGCAAAGTTGATTGCAACCGTTTCTCAGAATCGGATCATCCCGGCCGGATTTCAAGTAAGACAGATCGTCCTCATGGGAAGAACTCCTTATCTGAATTGGTTTGGAAAATCCTCAAAAAAAGATGAACAGATCGCAGAAAATGCACTGCGCCGAACGGATACCCTGCATTTAGCCGATACGATGGCGGATGAACTCTCGGGGGGTGAACAACAGCGTGTTATTTTAGCCCGTGCATTTGCTCAAAATACACCTCTGCTTTTACTGGATGAACCGACCACCCATTTAGATATCCGTTTTCAGATGGAATTTCTTGAATTATTAATTGAACACGTCCAAGAAGAAAATATGTCAGTCATCATCGCAATGCACGATCTCAACCAGGCGATGCGTTTTTGTGATGAAGTCCTTTTACTTTCCAATGGGAAAATCCACGCAAGTGGAAAACCGCGAAATGTCTTGACGGAGAAAAAGCTGTCATCTGTTTACCAGTATCCGATCAAAATCAAAGACAGTGAGGGAGACTCACCCGTTTTTATCTATCCAAAGTATTAAAGCAATAACGAAATCAGATCAACCGGGGAGGGCAGGATATAATCTGCCGCCGCTTTGTTAAGTTCTTTTTGTGTCCCAAAACCACATAAAACCCCGATCGTCCGCATTCCAGCCGCTTTCCCGGCTAAAATATCAACGATCGTATCTCCAACCATTAAGCATTTTTCAGGAAGTACTTTGACCATTTCTGCGGCGAATAGCAGGGGATGGGGAAATGGCTTTGTGTAGTAGCAGGTCCGTGCTGATACGATCACATCAAAATAATCTTCAAGTGAAAACTGTTTAAGAAAATGCAGCACTCCAGCTTCACTGCGTGCGCTCACAATGCCCAGTTTGTAACGCTGGTGCATAATTGTGATCATTTTTTCAACTCCGCTGATCAAGCTATGGTCTTTTTCGAAATCGGCTCTATTTTGAGCGTTGTTTCGCGGAAATGTTTTCGCGACAAAATTATCCAATCCAAGCCGATCAATGATATGGTATGTACCGTTAAAGATCGCCATGGCCAGCGATACGGAACTGCGGGCAAATTTGCGTAGAAGGTGATCATTCCAGAGAAAATGCAAGAAGCGGATGCGCTTCACAATTTCTTCGATTATCTGGTCATCGGAATCACTTAAAGTACCGTCAATGTCAAAAAAGATTGCTTCGATTCCTGAAAGAGTGTTCTTCATCCCCTCTCCTCAGTTTGCATTGATATAATCGATCGCCCAGAGTGCATCTTCATAATCTTCCCGGATTTTTAAAGCGTCGCGGAAATAGCTCATTGCAGTGTTTTTGTCTCCGTTTTGATAAAATGCCCAACCTCTCCACAACATGGCTTCTTCTGATGTGCGCGAAATATCCAATGCGTATTTTGTCAGGGTCAATACATCTTCTGTGCGCCCGGTTTGGAAATATGCAATAAAGGGTCCAAATTGATAGCGCAGCATGCGCTGCGGTAGGCCGATGCTGCGAGCTGTATCATATGCCTGTGCTGCTTGGGAGTAATTTTTAAAATACGTTTGGTTTGTACCTACATTGAACCATGCGAACGCGTTTTGAGGATCTTCCTGTGCTTCGTGTTGTGCAGCAGCAAGCGCGTTTTCGCGGTTCTTATCAAGATCCCAATCGTCCCCAAGTATTTCCTTTAGAGTCTGTTCCTGTTCCGTTCGATAGATAATGATATACACGCGGTTGAAAGCCTGCCATTTTTTATCCAGGATCTCGTAGTTCACGGATTGATTTGGCCCAATCTCCGAATCTTGAACAGTGAATGTGCGCGTCGCATCATTGTATCCGGTGATCAAGAGATAGTGCCCTGACCACAGATCATCTTCCGGCCAATATTTGCGATCGGTCGTGAATGATTCCTCGATCATGACCGGAAAGCCGGCTGCCAGTAAATCTTTTATGCGTTCAACATTACCACCCACTCGAAATTCCGCTTTCAACCATCCGGAATAGTTGCGTACATAATAAACCAGCTCTTCAACATTCACGTTGCGATCGTCACGGGTGGGTTTGATGATTTTTGAAATATCGTACTGGTCACCTTCCCATCCATAATAACGCAGATAAAGTACCAATGTCGCAGGTCCACAATTGTTCCAATCCTGCGTATCCTTTGCTTCATCGTAAGCAGGTGCAGTGAGAATGGTCGTCGCGGGTATGGGCGTAGGAGTCGCCGTTGGGGTTGGAGATATCAGAGGTGTTGGTGTGCTGGTGGAAGGAACCGGCGTACTGGAAGGAACTGCAGGTTCTGTGGAGCGATTGACCATGGGTGCGGGTAATTCTGAAACGGGATTCAGAAGCCGGTGTATATAGGTGAGTGCCAGATCAATGCGCCAGCTCACAACACGATTAACCCATGGAATTTGATAGATGCCAAATGCCGCTACAAACAGAAAACAGATCAATAACAGGATAAATAAACCTGGTTTGCGTTTCTTTTTATATGGAATATATTCAGGATATGCCATGCGCCAATTTTACCTTATCCTTTATGTTTTAATAGGATTGAAATAGTCTGAATTATTGATATAATCGCCGCATGTTTTATCATATTTGGACAGAAGGCTGCCAGATGAACGTTGCTGATTCAACCAGACTTTCATCAGCCCTTGAACAACTGGGGTATTCCCCAACAAAGCAGATTGAAAAGGCGGATGTCATCGTGCTCAATACCTGTGTTGTCAGGCAGAGTGCTGAGGATAAAGCCGTCGGCAGACTTTCCTCGTTGAAAAGAGTCAAAGAACAAAATCCAAAAATAGTTATTTGCCTGATGGGCTGCATGGTCGGCACGGGGGATTATTCACTGCTAAAAAAGCGTTTCCCCTTTGTAGACGTATTTTCAGCTCCATCGGATATCAGCCGGCTGGTAAATTTCTTGCTGGAAACCGATAAGGTGGGAACGAACGAACATAGGGAAATGGCTCAATTAATTTTGGAAAAAGATGATGATTTCATTTTACCGGTGAACATGCGCGGAAATACCGTTGCAGCTTTCGTCCCGATCGTTCTGGGATGTTCGCACGCTTGCAGCTATTGCGTGATCCCTTTACGGCGTGGAAAAGAGATCAGCCGCCCGCCCGAAGAAATTCTATCGGAAATTCGCAGCTTAGCAGCACAGGGAATAAAAGAGGTCACACTGTTGGGCCAGATCGTTGACCGGTACGGCCGTGAAAATCCTGCTTTTCCAACCCTGGGAGAATTGATACACCAGATTCACCAGATTGATGGGATTGAACGAATTCGCTTTTTAACATCCCATCCGAACTGGATGACTGATGAACTTCTTGATACCCTGACCGAACTGCCCAAAGTAATGCCGCATTTTGAATTACCCATCCAGGCAGGAGATGATGAGGTTTTACGGCAAATGCGCAGGGGATACAGCGTTGAAAAATATATGACGATCATTGAAAAAATTCGTGCCCGTTTTCCCTTCTCCTCCATTGCGACTGACCTGATCGTAGGATTTCCAGGAGAAACCGCCGAACAATTTAATCACTCGCTTCAAATGCTCGCAGAAGTAAAACCGGATATGACTCATGTGGCACGCTATTCTCCCCGCCCCGGAACTTACTCTGCCATGCAGATGGAAGATACAGTTTCTGATGAGGAGAAATGGGAAAGATTCCGCGCCGTAGAGATCCTGCAGGAGAAAATCACGACAGAGATCAACCAAAAATATCTGCAGACCAGGATTGCTGTCCTTTTTGAAGGTCAGAAAAAAGAGCGCTGGTTTGGAAGAACACCTACCAACAAACTGGTCTTTTCGGATGCTTCACAGCCACTCTTGGGCGCAATAAAAGAAGTCAAGATTTCATGGGCTGGACCCTGGTCAATGATCGGAGAAATCGTTGTAGAAGAATAACAATATGAAAACAATTGGCAAAATCTTCCTGATCGGGATTGGCATCCTTGTAATTGTGGTTGTAATCGTTTTTTATGAAACCATTTTTCATCCACAACGCTCCGCAAAAGTTGTACAGTGGATCCGAAATCCGGAAGAACATGCGGATTGGGCTGTGCAAGCCAACACAAAATGCGATGATGCCCCTTTTTTGCTGCCAACCAATGGTTTCATCGGTTATTTGTGGGGAGATTCATTTCGGATCGGGCAGCATCATCAAGGGATCGATATCTTCGGCGGCACAGAAGCGGGGGTCACGCCGGTATACGCAGTCTACGACGGATACCTCACCCGGCTCCCGGACTGGAATTCATCTCTCATTATCCGTATCCCCGATGATCCTTTGCAGCCCGGCCGTCAAATATGGACCTATTACACCCACATGGCAAATGAAGATGGTGAATCGTATATTGTTGAAGGTTTTCCACCCGGAACGAGCGAGGTCTTTGTAAAGGCAGGAACACTGCTGGGGTATCAGGGAAATTATTCCGGGACTCCAAATAATCCGGTGGGAGTTCATCTTCATTTTTCGATCGTCCTTACAGACGCTGATGGAAAGTTTAAGAATGAATTGGATATCAAAAATACCATCGATCCATCGTCCTATTTCGGGCTACCGTTGAATGGGAAAGAAAATAAAGATATCATCCCTTTATGCCCGACCACACCATAATCCATTTCTTATCCTATAATTCATACAGTCTATGCTACAGTATCGAGATATAAAAAAAGCCCTGAATGATTTGGAAGTCAAACGAAGCGATCCGACGATCGTCTACGCATCTTCGTCATTAATTCCACAAGTCCGGGGGGGAACTCAAACCATCCTGGGGGCAATCCTGGGGGGGATCGATAACATCCTCATGCCTAGTTTTACATTCAAAACTATGATCACCCCTGAAGTGGGTCCTGATGATAATCTGCTTGAATATGGAAGTGGTCGAATAGAAAATTTGAGTGCTTCAATTTTTACTCCGGAACTGCCGGCTGATTTTGAAGATCAAGCGATCAGCGAATTGTTCCGGCACTACCCCGATGTATCCCGATCGAACCACCCCATTTTCTCGTTCCTCGGGCTGGGCTTGGATGCTGCACTCGCCTCGCAATCAATTTCCAATCCATACGGGCATATTGAATACTTACAGGGAAAAAACACGAAGATATTGCTGCTGAATAAAGAACCATCCGCTTTGTTTTGCCTGCATTTTTGCGAAAAAGAAAGTGGAAGAAAACAGTTCATTCGTTGGGCATTAACCCAGGATGGTGTAAAGGAATGCCTTTTCTTCCCTGGTTGCTCTGAGGGATTTCATAAAATCCTTTTTCATATCGGTAACCAGGTCAAGCAGACACAAATACAGGATCGCACCTGGTTCTCGCTTACACTCGATTCGTTGATCAAAACAGCTACACAATTACTTCAAGAAGATCCTTATGCGCTGCTCTGCAACAATCTACATTGTGAAAGATGTAACCTAATAAGAAAGGATATCCGTCAAAGAAGACAGTAAGAATGGATTTGCTGTTCAATGGCACGATTGACATATAATACAGTTGACATGGTAGAACACTATTACGGGTATTTGGAGAAATTGAATGAAAGAAATCAGTGAAAATGTCATTATCGACACCTCCTTAAGTGGGGTCACGGTTGGGGTGATAAAGACTCCCAAAGGTGTTATCTTCATCGATTCTCCGCTAACACCAAAAGATGTTCAATCCTGGCGAACGATTGCCATGAAAACAGATAGTGGACCTTCGCGGCTGCAAATTCTACTCGACGAGCATTTTGACCGCACAGCTTGCGCCGTTCCGATTAAATGCCCCGTTTTGGCTCACGAAAAAACCAGTAAGGCCATCCAGAGTCGCCCATCCACTTTTCGCTTGCCCACATCGGATACAGGCAGTGAGTGGGAACTCTATCCTGAAATTGGACCCATGCAGTGGATAAATCCTGAGATCACATTTACGCAAGCGATGAAATTGGAACTGGACGATGATGTTGTTGAGCTCGATTATCACCCCGGCCCTTCCAAAGGAGCTATCTGGGTTGGCATGCCCGGTCAAAAAATCGTTTTTATTGGAGATACCGTTGTTGTTGAAGAACCTCCATTCCTCGAGAATGCTGACATTGATCTGTGGTTGGAAGAATTGGAAATTCTTAGATCAGATAAATATAAGGGGTACACCATCATTAGTGGCAGGTCTGGGGTCATTGAGAAAAATGATGTTCAGGATCAAATTAGATTTCTCAACCTAGCAAAAAAACGTCTGGAAAAATTTTCCACAAAGATTATTGATGCAGGTCAGGTAGAGAAATTGGCCATTAGCTTTTTAGAAACCTTCCCCACTAAAACAAAAAGAATCCAGGAACACTACAAAGCACGTCTAAAATGGGGCATCAACCAGTACTACGGCCGGACCATTCGCTAAGCCAATAAGATTCGAGATCGAGGACTCATGGAAAAACAATCGTTTATACCGCTGGTCGAACTTACGCGCGGTGAAATTGTTGAATCCGTCCATTTTGGCACTGTGACAGTCTGTGATAACACAGGCAAGATTCTCTTCAGCCTTGGCGATCCGGACCTGGTTGCATTCTTACGATCAACAGCCAAACCGCTTCAGGTATTGGCACTCCTTGAGCATTCAGGATCTGAACGGTTCCATTTTTCGGATGAGGAGATTGCCATCATGTGCGCTTCGCATTCCGGCACTGACCGGCATGTTGCTGTTCTAAAGGAACTTCAGAAAAAGATCGGGGTCAATGAATCCGATCTACAATGCGGTGTGCATCTTCCCTTTGACAGGATCACAGCCAATCGCATCATCCGGGGAGAAGCAGAACAATCCAGCCTGCAGCATAATTGTTCCGGAAAACACAGCGGGATGCTGGCACTGGCCAGCATTTTATCTGCTCCCAAAGAAAATTACCTTGATGCGCAAACTCCCACCCAGCAATTGATCCTGCAAACCTGCAGTGAAATGTTTGATGTTCCAGCGTCACGATTCAAAATGGGGGTAGACGGGTGTTCGGCGCCTGTCTTTGCGGTACCCATGCGTAACGCTGCACGGGCTTACGCCCTACTGTGCCAGCCTGAACAGCTCACACCGCAGCGCGCGCAAGCTTGCAAACGCATCACACATGCCATGATGACCCATCCATTCCTCATTGCTGGACCTGAACGTTTTGATACGGCAGTGATGGAGGCACTTCCCGGGAAGTTGATCGCCAAGACCGGTGCAGAAGGGTATTTTGGCGTTGGGATCATGCCTGATGCTGTCCATCCGGGGAGCCCGGCAATGGGCATCATGGTGAAGATCAGCGATGGGGATTTGAAAGATCGCTCCAGACCGATCGTTATCATGAATATCCTGCGACGCCTTGGGCTTGTTACATCCAGGGAAGAGACTCTTCTCAAGGAATATGATAACAACAGCATCACCAACTGGCGCCATATCCCTGTCGGGGAGATCCGGCCTTCTGCAGAACTGTTTGAGGCATTGCAATCTTGGAAAATCTGAACACTCTTCCAAAAGAACTGAAAGATCGGATTGCTGCCGATAAACAGAACGCCCAATGGATGTATGAAAAACTATTAATGGCATTTGGTCTGCCGGTGTGGCGCACACCGCTGCCAGCCATTGATGAATTAGTCTCCACCATTCTTTCTCAAAATACGAACGATCACAACCGCGACATTGCCTTTGAAAGGCTGCGCGCCAGATTTCCCACCTGGGAATCCGTTTGCGATGCAGATGTTGAGGAAATCATTGATGCCATCCGCCCGGCAGGTCTGGGAAATCAAAAGGGAAAGCGCATTAAAGCTGTCCTGCAGCAGATCCGCCAGGAACATCAAAAATTGGATCTGAATTTTTTAGTCGATTGGGATCGTGAAAGGGTCAGAGACTATTTGCTCCAGTTTAAAGGAGTAGGTTATAAGACGGTTGCCATTGTCATGCAGTTTTCTTTAGGCATACCAGCCTTCCCCGTTGATACGCATATTTACCGGGTGAGCGGCAGGTTTGGCATCCGCCCTGAAAATATGGACGTAGAAACGTGCCACAACTATATGGAAGAACTTTTTACAGCGGATCAATATGAATCAGCGCATCTCAATATTATCCGGTTGGGGAGAGAGATTTGCCAGGCGCGTAAACCCCAATGCACGCACTGCCCGCTCAATGCATACTGTTCTTATTTCAAAGAACAGCGCATTTAAAAAGCAGCTTTCTAACAAGTCCTGGAATATGCTCATTCACCTCGCTTTACGGAGCATAGACCCTAACCGCCCAATACCCAGAACCCGGTTTGTCGCCATTAGCCAGCCGATTGAATATTTCTGAATCGACCGTTTCCTAATAGGGAGTGAAAAGCGGAATAATCTTGATCCAGGTTTGACCGGGTTTTAATGGGAATGGATTGCCTTCCGCATCGATAAAACGGATCGGGCGTAATTTTCCGGTAGTTTTCTCATATTCTTCGCTGGCAGTAGTCCAGTAAATCTCATATTTCTGCCCATCCCAGAAGAGCAGTGCTTTTCCTCGTTTGACATAGAGAAGAGAGATATCGATTAAATTTTCTCTTTCTACTTCGTGATCGGCAAACAGAATAATGACATTATCAGCGCCTAATGGTTCTCCGGTCAGGCGATCTGTGGCCTGGATAAAGGTGGAGGCATCCGCGTTATCCTGCCAGCGCTGGAAAGTGCCGCTTGTTTCATCATAACGCCAAAAAATCTGGTTCAAATATGAATAAAATAACCAGAGCGAATGCGCTGTTTTTCCACCTTTGGGCGCTGCAGAGTTAAAATACATGCCACTGAGTGCCGCCGTTCCCAGTTCTTTTTGGCTTGATTGGGCCAGTGCTTCAAGCTGGGTAATCTTCATCATGGCGCTGTTCGGGTCTGAAAGATCAGAGCCAAAGACATTGGTGTAATCGTTGAGTTGTTCGGCTACGGTTTGTGAGGCGGAAGCCATTACCAGGTAACCGCTGAACAATTGGCGAATATATTCATATGGCAACCGGCCTGACCGGATGGGACCCACAACGGGTTCTTCGATGGTCGTTATGGTTTCATCCTGCGGGTATACTTTTGCGACTTCCCGGGGGAAATCACCATAAAAGACGCCTAAAAAGCGGGCCATGCCCTCCCCGATCCACATTTCAAAAACAATAGGCAGTATGAAAGCCCTGCCTGCGGTCTGGCAGTGGGAGGAAAATTACTGATCGATACCAGCAGAGGGGGATTCTTAAGGTTTTTCGGGTTTTCAACCGGTAAACCGTTCAAAGAATTCATATTTTCCGGGAAAGCGATAGGGCACAGTGGCTCGGGTGTTGAAATTTGTGTTGGGGTGGGTAATGGAACCGGAGCATCTGTTTGCGCATTTTTCTTCTGAGATGGTATTTCAGCTATGCTGGTTGCAGTTGGTGTAGGCGCGACAATGGGGTGAGCACAGCTCATTGTCGCAATTATAAATATCATTAAAAAACTGATAAAATACTTGCCCTTCATGGTTGATTCTCCTTTACTGATTGTAGATGAAACTCCATCATTGACAAAATCCTATATTTTGCTTAAACTATGGTATAGTGGTATGACCAATATACCACATGAGTATATGAAACGGAGATGAAGAATGAAAATCAAAACAGTATTTGGCCTCATCCTGGTCATCCTGCTGCTTGCAGCTTGTAAGGTAATGCCGAAGGTAGCTGAAATGCAAAATTCTGAACCTCAGACCGGCGAATTGCAGCCCGAACCAACCGAGTCAGTTCTCTCAGAAGACCTCATCTTACGCGATGAATTCGATGATGATATCAATAATCATTGGGGCATGAAGATCGTATCCGGGTTGGAAGAACAGCTTATCTGGTCGCAGTCCAACGGGAAATTCCGTCTTGAAATTCAACCACCCAACGATACCAATTACGCATTTTTTCGTAAAGATACCTCCTATAAAGATGTGACCGTGCAAGCAGAAGTGGAAAATTACGGTCAGCTTGATAATGCATTTTCTTTGATGTGCCGGGCAACGGAAGCGGGCTGGTATGAATTGCGCATCAGCAGCCAGGGATATTATGAGTTACTGCGTTTCGACCAGTATCTGGCTGATGAAGGCAAGAACGCTTACACCAACTTTGTAGAAAGCCGCATTGGCAGCACACTTATCAAGAGCGGCCAGGAAGTAAATGTGTTTGCTCTTTCCTGCGAAGGGAACCAGCTAAAAGTCTTCATCAACGGAGAGCAGGTCTATAAAGATAAACGCCCTCTCACCATCGAAGATAACACCTATACTGAAGGCTCGATCGGTTTTGGTGTATTGAGCTACGGAAAAGAAGTGGATGTAACCTTCAATTACATTGAAACTTTAAAACCCTAATCTTCCCGATATATCGGTACCCCTTCGAGAAGGAGGCTTTTAGCCTCCTTCTCCGTTTAATCTGTTCATCCATTCTTTCCTTCGTTATAATCAGCCATATGTTCGTATTCCGGGGAAACCCATGCCATTAAATCATATTGACCTGCAGGATCAAATCAAGTCCTTCTCGCACGATACGTTGCGGTATCAGGAGCGCATCGAAGAACAAACCCGGCTAGCCCTGCAAGTGCTGCAGCGCTTCGCAACCAAGATCGAAACCATGCAAGAGCTGGGCAGGGGCGCGGTAACCCGTATCGCAATTCCGACATCCGAGAATCCTGCCGAATCGTTCCGCTCTTTATCTAAAACGCAGCCATACAATTTGGTCTGTGCTGATGGTTCCCAGATCGTCCCGGATCCACACACTGCTCCGGTTTTTGCGCTGGTCAACGTGGGCATCATCTGCATTCCGGCGGATGGTGCACAATCCATCCAGCCAATCATCATCAGCGAACTCTACCAGCACGATAAGCTGTATGTAGGTAGCCAGCTGATTAGCGAAGACATGCTCAATTTGGATCGGGATGTACTTGAAATGCGTTATCTTTGCGAATACTGTCAGGGATTGAACGGCCCAATCATCGCGTTGCGTGATGGCCTGCTGGAACTATATCATGAACCACGCATTGATAAAGCTTTTCGAGAAAGATTCTTGACCTATCATACGTATCTCCAATCCCTTAAATCAGCTCATATCATCGCCGCTGGATATGTGGATAAACCCCGCTCACAATCGTTGGTTGAATTATTAAGGCGCTGTGCTTCCGACGAATCGAGTGGTCAATCTGTGAATTCTTTCTTTCCGGATATCATCGATCGACAGCTATTTGAGCAAAAATTGGGGCAGGGAGACAGATCGGCAATATTCGAAAATTATTTACCTCCAAATGAAGTAAATAGCTTTCCTAAAATAACCAATTTCTTTTTCTTTTATCTGAATGTAAGTCAAAGTGAAAAACCCTGGATCGTACGGGTAGAAATTCCAGAGTGGGTCGCACTGGATCCATCCAAAGTAGACCTGCTGCACACCGCTCTGCTGGAACAGTGCGCCATCATGGGCAACAAACCCTATCCTTACTGTCTGCATCGCGCACATGAAACCGCACTGGTGCGCCAGGCGGAAAAGATCGAATTGGAAAAACGAATCAATGCAGCCCAATTGTGGGATGGAATTCCACTCGATGAAAAATCCTACAAACAAAGCGCAAAAGATCATTTGCCCCGAAAAACAGTGGAGAGAAAAAGATGAACGAAATCAGAATCGGTTATGTATTGAACGCAGATACACTGGGATGTACAGCCGGCTGTCCGACGAGCCAGACATCGAATCCGGAGTTTGGGGAGATGGTAAAAATTCCAGCGCAGAACGATCATATTATTTACGGAATTATTACCAACGTGCATATCCTGGATGACGGCTTGATCCGACAGCTCGCCACCACCAACCCCATTGAAGAACGGATAATCCGGGATAATCGCGACAACCGCATCATTCCATTGGAATTCAGTATCATTTTCCTGGGGTACAGCCGCCAGCAGCACATCAGTCATCTGCTGCCCCCCAGCCCACCACTTTCCCTGGAATCCACATACCCATGCTCCAATGAGGAGATTTTAACATTCACTACAGCAGGAAACGGCGGGTACCTGCGCTACATGGTAGCAGATAAAGGAACGCTTAATTTCGACCTGGTCGCCGCTCATTTTCGCAATATGCACGCCCTGCTGGCAGGGGAAGAGCGGGAAGCGTGGGTGGAGAAATCCACGCGTACCCTGGTGCATTTCTACCGTAATGATTACGATACACTCAGCAGATTACTGCATACCCTATCCGATACGGCAGTATTTACAGAATGACACGGGAAAAGAATATGGGAACAAAACCTACTGGCAATCCATCTCAATCGGGCAGAGAAATTGGAACGGTGATCGGCGGCAGCCTTTCCGAAAGCCTGACCGCCCGCCTGCATGTCTCCCCACAGGAAATTCAAGAGGGCAGCTTTGTAACCATCAAGAGCGGGGACTGGCAGTTCTATGGCTTGATCACGGACCTGCGCCTGGGCGCCACCGACCCGCGTTTTTCGGATGAGCAGATCGATACCTACTTCCCATCAGTGATCGCCAGAGCGCTGCGTGAGGAGGTGCTGTATTCCAATGCTGTCATCCTGCCGGTCTTGATGCTTGAAAATGGACCGGATTTCAGCACTGGGAATGCCCAAGAACATATGGCATGGAAAGAGCAAAAAGAAAAAGAGGGAGGGTTGATGCTGCGCCCTATCCAGATCAAGACCATCCCGGCGCACCAATCTCCCGTCCGCTTGGCCAGCGCTGTGGATATCGCTACCGTATTCGGTGATCCAGGCGAAGAGAATAATTTTGTGATCGGGTATACGCGTGAACAGGGATTTCCGGTTTGTATTGATCTTTCGCACTTTATTCAGCGGTCCGCCGGGATCTTCGGCGCCACCGGAACCGGAAAGAGTTTTTTAACGCGCATTATCCTGGCCGGGCTCATTGATCAAAATAAATCCTCTCTGCTCATCTTTGATATGCACGATGAGTATGGATTCGATGATACCGCGTCCGATACCGGTGAGAAAGTTACCGGGCTGCAAACTTTTTTTGGCCCGAAAGTTCAGATCGTCGGTCTGGGAGGGGGTAAAAGCATCCGCGGGAACAGCCCCAGCTATCATGTGGAGATCGCTGCGAGTGATATCGAACCCAGCGATATTGAGATGTTAACCGGAGAGCTAAACTTGAAGGAGACCACAGCCACTACCCTCGCTGCGCTGGTTGCCAGTTTTGGGCAGGAAAAATGGTTTGAAGAATTCAAAACCATGAAATCCGGTACATTCATCACGGAAGAAGATGGAAAGAAAAGCCCCGCACCGGATAGCGTTGCTTATTGGGCGAACCAGAATGGGGTCAATGTAATGGCTGCCGAAAGCCTGCACAGCAAATTGGGCAGGGTATTCGATGCAGGCTACATCACTACCAATCCGGCCGGCAACGGGTTGAAGACCATCGTCGACTCACTAAAACACGGCATCCACATCATCCTCTCTTTCAGCGGCTACGAATCAGATCTGCATTATTTGTTCATCTCCAACCTGATCACGCGCAAGATCCGTGAGGAATGGGAAAAACAAACCGACACTTACCGGAATGGGAAGAATGTGGTCGAGCCTCGCCAGCTTGTCATCGTGGTGGAAGAAGCCCATAAAATGTTGAATCGCGAAATGGCATCACAGACCGCTTTCAGTACCATCGCGCGTGAAATGCGCAAGTATTATGTCACGCTGCTGATCATCGACCAGCGCCCATCTCAGATCTATGATGAGGTCATGTCGCAGTTGGGTACGCGCATTTCCGGCTACCTGACTGATGATGAAGATATCCGAGCAGTGCTCTCCGGTGCTGCCGGAAAGGACACACTGCGCAGTATGCTTGCGCACTTACAGCCGAAAGAAGAAGTGCTTATTGCCGGGTGGGGTGTACCCATGCCCATTCCGGTGCGCTCGCGCCGCCTGGATGCAAAGTTCTGGGAAGAACTGCGCCAGGGAAAGGCAGGCGCGAACCAAAATGACAATCCGGACAATCTAAAAAAGATGATGGGATTTTAAATTCCATAATAGATGACCCACATGATTAATGCCATGCAAATCCCCAGCACAACGCCCGCCATAGCCTCAAATGGAGTATGACCTAATACTTCCTGTAATTTTTTATACGAGAAATTTCCGCTTTTAAGGATCACTTCCACGATCTTATTGATCCACTCAGCATGAATACCTGCCTGGCGGCGAATACTGACGGCATCATACACAACTATTGTTGCCAGCGTCATGGCGAGCGCAAATAAGGAAGAGTTAAATCCCTCATGCAATCCGATTGCAAGTGCTGTCGCCGTGGAAATAGCGGAATGTGAACTTGGCATTCCTCCGGGACTGATCAAGATAGTCCAATCCCAATCCTTGGTTGTCAGGTAATTGAGTGGTAATTTTAATAACTGCGCTATTATCCAGGCTGAAATGGCGCAAGCCAGAACATAATTTGATAGTAATTGTTGAAAAAAGGTCATGAATTCATATCCCCATTTTCAATGGAATCTTCGGATACCTGGCTCACTTCGCGAACCCGCAGTTCTGCTTTCTCGAGTAATTCCTGGCAATGTGCCAGCAGTTCTTTTCCCAATTCAAACCGCTCGATCATCGCTTCCAGTTCCAATGATCCATTTTCAAGATCTGAAAGCACTTGTTCCAGTTCCTGCATGGCTTCTTCGTACTTAAGTTTATGGATATCCTTCTTTGCGACCATATCATTTTCCTATTCATGCCGGTCAATTGAGATCACTTCTGCTGCCAGAGTGCCATCTTTTAACCGTACACCTATTTTCTCATTTTTATTGGTTTTAGCAATGCTGTCAACCAGTTTACCTTGTGGATCGAATACCAGCGCATAGCCGCGCTGCAGCACGGCCATCGGATCAAGAGCATGAAAACGCCCTTTGATCATGTCCAGGTTGGCATGGAGCAGCTCCATGCGTGATCGTATCATCATCTGCAGGCGGCGGGAGAAATCATCATTCTGTATTATGGCTTGTTGGATAGTCCGTTCCGGTGAAAGATGCTGCAGTTTATACCGGTTTTCCTTCAATTCAGTACGCTGGTCTTGAATTTTTTCGCGAAAAACCTGGATGAGCGATTCTTTTATTTCTTGAATGGTAATTTTCAGTTCTTCGCTATCGGGTACAGCTAACACTGCCGCACCGGTCGGAGTGGGAGCTCTTAGATCAGCCACGAAATCCACCAGTGTGAAATCTGTTTCATGACCAACTCCGCTGATAATGGGAATCTGTGCTGCGGCAACCGCACGTACAACCTCCTCTTCATTGAAGGGCCATAGATCTTCCAAAGAACCTCCACCCCGTGCCAGAATGATCACATCCGGTTTTTCAGGGTAATTCTCCAATGTCTGGAGGGCACGTACGATGTTATGTGCAGCCCCTTCCCCCTGTACCGATGTTGGCGATAGCAACACTTCAACCAGCGGGAATCTTTTTTGGAGCGTATTAAGAATATCCTGCAGGGCCGCGCCGGTGGACGAAGTAACTATACCGATCAATTTTGGGTATGCGGGGATCGTTTTCTTTCTTTGCGCATCAAATAGACCTTCTTCTTCTAATGTACGCTTTAATCTTAAAAACTCCTGATACAGCTTCCCTTCCCCCTGCAGGCGTAAAGAATCAACATAAAACTGGTACTGCCCGCCTTTTTCATACACGCTGAACTTTCCGTGAACATCTACCGCCATCCCATCTTCTGGTCGAACATGGAGATACTGGGCTGTCCATTTCCAGATCACACAGCGCAAAGAAGCTCCTGCATCTTTGAGCGTAAAATAGACATGCCCCGAGGATGGAAATGAGGCATTGGAGACTTCCCCCTGTATCCAGATATCCTGCAAATCCGGATTTTCTTCCAACAACACGCGAATATAACCGGTCACTTCGGATACAGAGTAAACCTGCAATGGAAAAAGGGATTCTTTCAACATGCAAATACCAGTATAATCTGTTTTTCGCAGAAACTACGCTTATAATAAGGATTTGAAAATGGAAAAGAAACCAGAACCAACGATGGAACATGTTTGGGCTCCATGGCGGATGAAATACATACAAGAAACTTCTGAGAAAAAATGTTTTTTCTGCGAGTCGCTTCGAACAGAGGACTGCGCCGATAATCTCATTGTCAAGCGCGGAAACTTCGCTTTTGCAATGCTCAATCGATACCCATATACCAGCGGACATCTGATGGTTGTTCCTTTTGCTCATAAAGCATCCATGGAAGATATTCCCATTGAAACCCAAACCGAGGTTATGAAATTGATCACGCAGGCTATCCATGTGCTAACAAAAGAGTATGGCGCTGAAGGTTTTAATATTGGCGCCAACCTGGGTGCCACAGCCGGAGCCGGTGTGGCAGATCATTTGCACTTTCATGTTGTACCACGCTGGGGCGGGGACACAAATTTTATGACATCCGTAGGGAATGCCCGTGTTTTACCTGAAAATCTGGCCGATACGTACGTGCGGATCAAGGACCATTGGCCAAAAGAAACGGATTGATCCCTGTATGAGTGCGATCAGAATCCGTGAAAAATCCCCACAAGATCGTGCATGGATCAATACGCTTCTGCTAGAAAGCTGGGGGAGCGATGTGATTATTTTGCAAGGAAGACTTTATCATCCGGCAGAACTACCTGCATTTATTGCTGAGCTGAATAAAGAACGAATTGGACTTGTGACATACTCCATTGAAAATTTCACCTGTGAAATCATTACATTGAATAGCTTACAGCCCGGTGTTGGAGCGGGAACCCTCTTGCTGGATGCAGTCAAACAAACCGCAATGAAAACTGATTGTGCCATTTTGCAGCTTTTCACAACGAACGATAATACAGAAGCGTTGCGTTTCTACCAAAAATATGGATTCAAACTGGAAAAACTGCTTAAAAATGCTGTCGAATCTGACCGCAGTATCAAACCGGAAATCCCCCTGAAATCTGATAACGGCATTCCAATCAGGGATTATCTTCAATTAACCATGGGTTTAAAACTATGAAAATAACCCTTCAAATCGCAGCATTGATTGCAAAGATCCTCCCTGCGCGAGTAAAATCGCTGTTTTATCGCTCCCCAAAATTGGCTGGGAAGATAAGAAATACCTTGAATGCAGCTTCTCCGGTCGGATTAACCGATACCCGGGTGGCGGGCGGTTTCTTACAGGGTTTTTATCTGAATCTTGATATGCAAACAGAGAAAGATTACTGGCTGGGTACTTATGAGATCAACCTTCAAGCGGCAATAAAGAAATTCTGCCATCCCGGAATGGTGATCTATGACATCGGTGCCAACATCGGTTATATCAGCCTGATCTTCACAAAACAGGTCGGTAAGGATGGCAGCGTTCTTTCATTCGAACCGCTCCCTGACAACTGCCAGCGTTTGTCCAAGAATATCGCTCTAAACAAACTTGACGAACGGATTTCTGTCTATCAAGCTGCGGTTGTTGATAAACCCGGCACAGCCTTGTTTTTGGTTCATAAATCAGGCGCCATGGGAAAAGCATATGGCTCACTCGGCAGGGATGAACACTATTTAACAGAAATTGAAGTCCAGGCTATTACGCTCGATGATTTCATTTTTTCGCAAAGTCATCCTTATCCAGATTTGATCAAAATGGATATCGAAGGTGGTGAGGTTCTCGCGATTAAGGGAATGCACAGAACTTTGGCTGAGATAAAGCCTGTTCTGCTGGTTGAGATTCACAGCCATTTAGCGTTGGATTGTTTATGGGCTGAATTTCAGTCGGTCGATTATCAAATGGTCAAAATGGAACGAGGGTATCCTCTGATCAATGATCCTTCAGCGCTTGGTGAAAAAACCTATGTAATTGCTGTGCCAAACAAAAAAGCCGGTTGATGAATTCGACCGGCTTTTTATGAGAATTCCTTCTTGTTTATGGTTCTTCTGGAATGACCAGCATCATAACCAGATATACCCAAAAAGTCAGGGTGCCGAGGAACAAACCGAGCGCAAACAGTAATCGCACAATCGTTGGATCAACTCCAATATACTCGCCCAATCCTCCGCATACTCCCGCGATCATCCTTTTATCACGCGATCGATATAATTTGTGATTGTCATCAGCCATTGTCATTCTCCTTGATCATTTTACTTTCAGTTTATATACGCTAACGGGAATAAAAGGTTGCGGATAATTTATCTAGCTTTTTTCCCCGGGATCACTTTCTTTTGTGATTTTTCTTCATCCAGAAGAGTAATAAAAGCATCCACAACTTTTGGATCGAAGTGGGTACCGGATTGATCTTTTATATATTTAATTACTTTTTCTTTTTGCCAGGCTTTCCGATAAGGTCTATTAGAAGAGCGTGCATCCCACACATCCACAATAGCGAATATCCTTGCCGATAAGGGGATTTCTTCTCCTTTCAATCCCTGCGGATAGCCGCTGCCATCTCACTTTTCATGATGACAGTATGAAATTTCTAAGGCCGGTTCGAGAAAATGGATGGACGATAGCATTTCATAAGCACTGCTGGGATGCCGGCGCATGGTTTCCCATTCCTCATTATTGAGCGGTCCCGGTTTTTGTAAAACATCATCAGGGATGGCAATTTTCCCAATATCGTGAAGAAGGGAGCCGCGGCGGATATGCAGCAATTCTTCCCCACGCACGCCCATTTTCTCAGCCAGACGCAGCGTCATCCCCAGAACACGCTGGCTGTGTCCCTCCGTTTCACGATCGCGCATTTCAAGGGTGCGTGCCCAGCCTTCCAGCGTGGCTTCGTAAGCACTCACCAACTCCATATTGGTTTTTTCAAGATCGGTAAACATACGAGCATTATCCACTGCAATCGCCGTTTCGGAGATTAATGTATTCAGATAATCCAGCCACTCTTTTTCCGGCTCCAGAATAGATCGGTGAAATATCTCAAGTACACCCTTGATCTGATTGCGTGCGATCAAAGGAAAATCATAGTACGAGACAAAACCCTCCCCTTCCAGTAATGGAGATTGACTTAACGTTGTAACTTCGGTAGTGAGGTTTTTTACATAAATTGGCTCTCTTTTTTGTGCTGCCAAGCCAGCCATACCCTGCCCCAATCGAAGTCAGGTAAATTTAAGAGCATCGGTCTTGAATCCTCGGCCGGCTATGAAGTTCAAGTTTTTGTTTTCCGGATTGTACAGCAGCACGTCAGCCGCATCTACTTTCAACTCATTCATATTGATTCCCGATAACTCCATTCCTAAAATAGATTCAATTCCGAACCCACTTTCTTTTCATAGGTAGGAGCACGTTCGGTGAAAGCATTAATAACGTGCTCCTACCTTTTAAATCAGTTTATATAATTTACAAAAAAGAACGACTTCAAATAATAATTCAAAAGGAAGACTAATATAATTTGAGCGAACAAGTGATTTATCAATGATCATTGAAATCAGGCACACGAAACTCACAGTCAAACAACCCAAATCAGCCATTCTATACATTTCGACTGATACAAAAATTAATGTTGCTATTCCCATGGCTATAAAATACCCACCCAATACAGCTCGATTTTCTGTGACGCCATGCAAATCTGGTTTAGCTAATACTGTACTTTTGGGAGCTTCGATAAGCAATACAATCTAATCATAATGGTTAAAACTGAAGCAGCAATTTTCGAATATGGAAGAATCGTCTTTTTTCTCCACATTCCCGAGCCATTTGAAATTAATGTTATTGCATTTTTCCACATTGAGGTATATAAAATACTTTACCTACAATAATAAAACAAATCCATGGTTATCTTTTCTTCCATTTCTCTATGATAGATAAAACAAAACCTACCAATCGTAAAATTGCTATTCGAGAGGCTTGGTTTGGTTTTCTGATTGGCCTCATTTTCCCTATGTTTGCATACCTGTATGAATTTTGGCGAACTGAATCGCAGTTTTCTCTACAATCTTTTCATTCATTTCATGCAAATAATCCTCTCTTTTGGCTCATTGATCTCATTCCTTTTTTTATTTTTATCCTTGTGCTTATTTTTAGTCATGAGAAAGCAGTCGATTGGCTTAAGAGATTTTTCAAAAATAATCACAGCCGCAGCAAATTGGAACTCTTCAAGCAAAAAATTTTTTACGAATCCCTTGTTAATAACAGTCCCGTCGCCATTGTCTCCATGGATGCCGATCAAAAGATCATTTCGATCAATCAAACGTTCACCAATCTCTTTCAATTTACTCAGGAAGAAGTTCATTTAAAAGACCTGGATATGATCCTCGCACATGGAGATGAATTGGAGCAGGCTCAAGAATTTACTAAAATGGTACTGCAAGGTGAAAAGATCCATGGAATTGGAAAAAGGCGCAGGAAAGATGGGAACCTGATAGATGTTGAAATCTATGGAGTGCCAATTTTTTTTAAAGAGAAAAGAATTGGGGTTCTTGGAATTTACCTTGATATAACCGATAGAAAAAAAGCAGAAGAAACCATCAAAGAGAATGAACTACGTTACCGCGGTCTTTTCCATGATTCACCCATCTCGATGTGGGAGATGGATTTTTCAGAATTAAAAAAATGGGTCGAAAGTCTCGACTTCGCTAATCCAGATGAACTGCAAATGTTTCTTCAGAAGAAAATAAACCTAGAAAAGGAATTTCCTGCACTAATAAAGATAATAGACGTAAACCAAGCGACTTTGATATTGTTCAAAGCCAATGACCTGGAGGATCTAAGAACAAATTTCGAAAAGATCTATATTGATCAATCTACTGATGCCATCCGCTTTATCATTCTCTCTTTACAGAATGGCTTGCATCAAATTGAGACGGAATGCACGTATAGAACGTTAGAGGGGGTACTCATTCATACCATCGTTCGATTATCTCTGGTGAGCGGATTTGAAAGAGATTGGTCGCGTGTACACATATCAATTCTGGATATAACCGAACGCAAATGGTCCGAAGAAAGATTGCGTTTTTTAAGTATGCATGATCCCATGACAGGTTTGTACAATCGGTCCTTTTTTGAGACGGAACGGAAAAGGATATCACGGGGACGTCAATTCCCTCTCAGTATGATCGTATGTGATCTGGATAATCTTAAAAAAATTAATGATACCTATGGGCACAAAGCGGGGGACGCCGTTATCTGTAAAACTGCTGCGATCTTGCTGGAAAGTTTTCGCAGTGAAGATATTGTTGCACGGTTGGGTGGTGATGAATTCGCAGTGATCATTCCCTATTTGGATGAAAACACTGTTTTGAAAATTGTTGAACGACTTCGAAAGAATATCGCCAAATATAATGAATCCCTATCAAAGGATGATTTTTCATGCTGCGTGAACCTTTCTATTGGTTCTGCTACAGCACAGAATGGGATTGAAATGGAAGAGCTGTTCAAATTAGCCGATCAACGCATGTATCTTGAAAAACAGTCAAAGAGAAATCCAACCGTCGGTACATAAATCTATTAAGTAACAATCTGCTTCAGCAGTAAATAATCAATGCCTGATATGCATCCTTTTTCAACGAAGCTTTTCTCTTATAGGTGATTGCTCATGACCAATAAAGCATTCGTGAAATTGATTCCGAATCGCAATCTTGTGTATTAACAAACATTTGAAGAGAGCAGATAATCCTATCCTAAATTATCGCGAATATTCCATTGATTGCATACATCTTCGTTCATAAAAACAATCATGAGAAAATCCGTCAGAGCTTTCTCAGCGGATCAAAGGTCCAATCAATAGGAGAGATAAATTAATGGTTACTTCTCTTTATCACTCTGCACATCGACAGTAGTATCACCCGGGAGCGGTTCCTCAGGTGTGATAAACCACAAGATTAGATAGACCAATACGCCGCCCAAACCCGCGAAAGCTAATACAATGAAGATAATTCGCACAATGGTCGGATCAATATTCAGATAATCACCCAGTCCGGCACACACGCCGGCAAGCATTCTATCATTTCGACTTCGATATAGTCTTTTCATCATTAGCTCCTATTACCTATATTACGTAAACAGATCAATAAAAGTTGCATACTGTAAATTCATGGTCATTTTTCAGAATACCTGCTCATTGATAAGAATCCTGTAATGAATCCAATATGCCAGGTCGACTTTTTGTATATTATTCCTTATGGAGTCCAGGCTGGATAGAAATCTTCGGCAGAGGAATTTGTCAACTGAAACATTCCTTTTTTATCAATGTCCATGATGTAGATTTCACGATTTCCCTGATAGTTCGAAGCAAAAACCAGGTATCTACCATCGGCACTCCACTTTGGCAGCTCAGTTGATGCTCTAAAATCTGTCATCTGCACTATGGTTCCGGTCTCAAGATTATAGATATAAATTTCTTCAAATTCGGTTCTGGTCGAAATAAATGCAATGCGTTTCCCATCGGGCGACCATGAAGGTTGCACATCATCCGCTTGATCATCTGTGACCCGCATTATATCGAGTCCATCTTTCGACATGATGTAAAGCTCATAATTTACATCCCGATCCGATTGATAGATAATTTTCTCTCCATCCGGTGACCAGGCAGGGAAACCATCCGTAAAAGAGTTGCTCGTTAATTGTTTTACGTTTTCACCCGCCAAATCCATCAAAAAAATCTCGTCATCTCCATCCCGATTTGAGACAAATGCAATAGTCTTTCCGTCGGGGGATATTGAAGGAAATACATCATCAGCAGATTCATTGGTCAGCCGATTGAGCCCGCTTCCATTGCTGTTCATGATATAGATTTCAGGATTTCCATCCCGGTCTGAGACGAACACGATCTTCTTGCCATCGCTCGACCAGGAAGGAAAAACATCAACGTTTTCATTATTCGTTATTTTCGAAAGCAAAGACGTCTGAAAATCATATACATAAATATCCAGGCTGTCTCCGCGGTCAGATTGAAAAGTAATCTTTCCCTCTAAATTTATTGCATCTAGTGTCGGCATCAGGACAGGAGTCGATGTCGCGGGAAATGGTGCTATGGTTGCCCAAACAGTAGGTGTAGGAGTGATCGTTGAAGTTGGCTCAATTTCATCGTTTGCTTGTGTTCTATTAGAAATGGTTTGACATGATGTTAGAGTAATCAGTGGTATCAATAGAATTAATAGAAATTTCTTCATTGTTGCTTTTCCTGATTCATTGTTTGGGTTATATCAGTCAGGTAAAAATTATCAAACATAATATGTACCCCTGAAACCTCAAAACTGCCGGCAATCAATCCCACGTCACCTGATCCAAAAGTTTTATCTTGCTGCACATCCAGCAAACTATCATTAACATATAAAAACAGGAAATCCTGGTAACAATCCAGTTTAATTCGGTTTCCTGTATCGCCCGCTGAAATCAACTCCGAAAAAACCATGGTGTCATGTCCTAAGATTTTGTATTCACCATTTTCAATCTTAAAAATACCAAAATACCCATCACTGCTGATCATACCTGCATAAAAATTCTTTTCATCCTGATAGCGACAGATCAGACCGAAGTTATTATCATAAGGTCCGTCAATCCGCCGCGCATCCACCTGTAGACCGATATCTGAATAATTACGGTAGAGTGTGGAGAAATAATCCGTATTTTTTTCATCAATCAAAATATGATAGCTCCCATCCATATAATCGGCTCCACCCAGATCTGTTTCAGAACGGTCCCAACCTGAAGTAGTGGAGCTGAAGTCATCATAAAAAATCGTGCCGGTTGGCTGTGTGCTCACCGACTCGGAATTAGAAAAAAGGACTTCACCAAATGGTAGGATGCTGCAGGATGAAGCCAACAGTAGAATCCCCATACTGCATACAATGAAATGTCTGATTTGACGGATGTGTTTTTTATAAATAGCCATCACGTTGATTATAGTACGATGCACAACTGCATCGAAAATTTTACTGAATGCATTTTCGGAATAGAATTCGTTTTTAGAAATTTCCCATCCAATATTGCTATTGATCAACTTGCCAGATTAAATGTATTTGTTATAAGTGGGATTGCATTAAATCCTTTGCTTGATCTATTGCATAAGGCAACAAACGATCGATTTCTTTGGTTGGACTGATATTTACCAGTTTAAATGGAGGAGCAAACGAAACAAGCGGAGTCTGATTGAATTTTTTACGATAAACCATCTGGTTGATAATTTGTAAAAATTCAGCAATACGCTGTCGTTCTCTTCTTCCTTTGCGTAAGTGCGTTAGAGGATGGGAAAGATAATGCGGTGTGAGAACACGGCTAACCACAGCCACTTGAATTACTGTTTCGGGCACTTTATTGACAAAAATCTCAATGCTTTTTGACCATTCATCCAGGGCTTCCATCGCGCCGGGCATAAAGAAGGGTTCGGGATCCATATGGCCACTGGGGAAAATGATCACAGCCCCACCTTTTTCGAGATGGCGGATAGCATTACGGATAACCAGCATACGAACATAACTATCTACAGATGCAAAGAGAAAATGGTCATTCACATTCTTCATCTTTTTTAGGAACGGGATATTTGAAGAAACAATCTTTACGTCATCGCGTGGTAGTTTGGCCGCCAGGCAAAGCGCATCATACGTCCCGGGGTGATTGGAAACGACCAGTAAAGGTCCGCTTGCAGGCGCATTGATATTACCAATTACTTCAACATCATTTACAAGTAGTTTTAAACTTATATCAACAGCTTTACTGAATCCATATTGGTACACCATTTGATCAAAATAGGAACCCAGTTTTGAAAAACGACTGATGGGTACCCAGAATGCCACTTCTACAAATTTTCTCCAGAAATTGCTGATAGGTAATCCAACCGCCCGGACAATTTCATCCAGAAGAGCTTTGCGCAGTTCCGACTCGGATGTGTATTGAAAAGTGACCATTGTATACCCTCAGGCAATATTTCACCGTTTCTCCTCTTATATATTTATAACCCCTTCAATGGCAAGGTCATGCTCGATAACAATGGATTTTACAAATATTTTACAGGGTATTCAATTTCTGTTCATAAAATAAATTCAACCCGGTTTCTTCCCTTTTGTTTCGCACCATATAACGCCTGATCGACCGTTGAAATTAACTCTTGCAGAGTGTTCCGCTCGGGGGTCAATCTTGTCACACCCAAACTTATCGTGAGGGATATTTCTTCTTCATTATATTTCACACGAAAGTTTTCAACTGTATCTCGAATCCGTTCAGCAACAGCCACCGCAGCGTCACCATCCGTATCAGGCAATAATATCAAGAACTCTTCGCCACCATAACGCGCAAAAACATCGCTGCTTCGTAATTCTTTTTGAATGATCTGAGCCAATTTTTGCAGCACTTTATCGCCTGCCATATGTCCGAAATGGTCATTCACATCTTTATAATGATCAATATCAATCAATATCAACGATAAAACCCTACCATAACGCAGTGAGCTATCAATTTCTTTGTTGGCTGCTAAATAAAGGAAACGGCGATTATAAATACCGGTTAATTCATCAATGATTGCCAATTCCTTCATGCGAGCATACATTTTTACGTTTTGAAGCGTGATTGAAACCTGTGAAGCGACTGTCTCAAGCAGACGTACCTGTTTTTGATTAAATGCATCCACTTTCCTGCTGATCGCAGAAAGAATGCCTATTATCTCTTTCCCTTGGATGAGGGGAATTCCAAGATAGGAATGCATCAATTTAAATGGATAGTTTTGGTTTTCGGTCATTTCGGCCAAGATGCATTTACCTGTGTAATCAGGGAGATATACAGTATCTTTTTTCTCTACGATCTGCCCAATAAAACTCTGGTTCAATTGACCGGTCAATTCCAGGTTCTTTGTTGATTTATCAGACGAATTATGTAGATGAACAGTAGTTTTACCAGATTCATCATCAAACATAGCCAAAAAGAAAATATCGATATCTTTAAAGTTCTCTATTTGTCTAAACAAACCTCCTACAATTTCCTGAACGTCAAGCCCCTTCGTCATCGCCAATCCCACATCATATAATGTCGTAAGATCCTGGTTGCGTTCTTTGAGCTCCTCAACATATCGTGCGTTCTGGATCGCAATCGCGGCTTCATCGGCAAAAACCTTCAATCGCTGAGCATGTTCCTGGGTATAAAAATTTGGAATGCTGCTGTCAACATTGATAAATCCAATTGTCTTTCCTTCGACAACAATCGGGCTTCCAATATAAGACCGGATCCATGCCACTCCAGGATTTGGAATCCAGGAAGGGTGGGTCTTGGTATCTGCTACAACCATAGCTTCTTTTTCAACAGCCATTTTCTTAAAGTCTGAGATATCATCAATTGTGTAATTGAGCGATTCGATGATTTTTTTTGATTTGAATTTTTCGTAGCCCTTCAGTTTCACAAAATGCATTTGGTTTTCATCATCCAATAGGGCGATATTGGCGGCATCATGGGGGACTACCTCATGAATAATATCGAGCATTTTTTCTAGAATCACTTCCAGGTTCAAAGAATTATTTAATGTTGCTGCAATATGGGCAAGTGCTTCTGCGTATTTGCGTTGTTCGTTCTCGTACAGTTCCAATTTTTTTCTTTTTGAAATATCCTGTAAAACAATCAGCTGTCCGGATGGGTTGATATTGGTAATGACCGTAGAGATGCTTACCTGCACATATTTCTGACTTGCTTCATCCAGACACATTTCAAATCTATGACTGCCTGATTTCTGTAAATTCTCCAGCAGGACGGGGTATTTATGAAGAGATTGCTCAAATGGTTTCTTTATTATTTCTTTCAAGGGGATATCCAATATCTCCCCCGCTGCACTATTCGCATCCACAACATTACCTCTGATATCCAATACCAGAATCCCTTCCTGCATGGCATCGATAATAATATTACGCGCAATGGGTGCAACCTCGAAAATCTGGCCCCTGTAAAGGGATACTGCCAGAATAAATCCTGAAAAAGCTAATCCAATCGGGGTAAGATCCATTCCCTGGATAGGACTTTTCCCGATGATGTACAGAAGATTACCGATCCAGGGGACCAGTGTAGCGAAGATTAACAGGAGTACTTGCAGACGGTATTCCTTTGAGAAATTTAAAAATGTAGTAATAAGTCGATATATCCCCCCTAAAAGTAAAATGTTGCTATAAATCCAATATACCCAGAAGAAATCGCCATGTTCATAAATCAGATTCTCTATCCCCGGAGTGGCAGCCGGGTAGATCTTGCTCCAGATCAATCCGTGGTATTCATTTGTGAAAACTAGTACCAGGGTGATAAACGGGATCAAGAATATCAGTATTAAATTCTTTCCGGTTATCCATTTATCTTTTCGGCTGAATTGGCTTGCAAAAATAAAATAACACGCAGGAAGGGTAGTGATTCCCAAATATTCAAACTTTGCCCAGAATATTTTTTTCAAGGGTTCTTCGGACACCCCTTCAAAAACGTGAAAAAACAGCCACAGAGCCACGGCAAGCATGACAAAAGCAAAAGCACTCCCACCCGGTTCAATATGTTTGAGTAGAAGGACAACGACGATGAATAAAGAAATGATAGCTGCGCTAAAGAATAATAAATCAACAGGCAAAAAATGATAGGTCATTCTGTTTTAGTTCTCAAATTATTTATTTCAGGTGGATTGGGCGGCAGTGAACCTTTGTTGAATAACCTTCTTCTATTATAAAGTGGAATACTTTTATAAAAAGACCCGAATTCAATTCTTAAGTGGTTCTGCTATCTTGAAAGAATACCATGCATGTTAAGAAAATCCCAAATATTTTCTGAGGTGGTGATTTAATCTCAACACAACTTGTTCAATATCTATTGTTGATAACTATAAAAAATCAGATCCTTTCGGAAAATATTGGCAGACTAATCCATTTACGTTTTCATTATTACCCCGTTCTCAAGCTGCCTGAGGATATGCCAAATATACCTTTACATTCAATGCTTCAGCAATTGCAATATGTTCATTAAATTCTATACCATTATCACAAATGTTTTTATATGCTTTCACTCATGATGAATTTTGTTTTAATTCTTTTATAAGGAACAGAAAGGGGGCATCCTGCCGACGCCCCCTTTCATAAATCATTGTTTGGGACCGGTGTAGACTACTTCAAACAGGATCTTGTCAGGGGATTCAAACATAACTTGATAATACGTTTCTTTGGAATCGCCACAAAATTCAGGTCGATGGCGGGGTGTATCAAAAAGGGCAGTAACAGCTTTCTCCTTCAGATATGTTACAACCTGATCCACATCCTCCTGTTTTTCCACTGAGATAGCCAGATGGTTCACACCCAACCCGTCATAATCATTGCTTGATTGCTTTAAAGGAGTAGCGAACCACAGACTTGTTCCATTCTTATCACCAACACCAAGCGTGTTCTCATCCGAATATAGATCTGACCACCCTAAAAAAGAGAACAATTCCTTATAAAACAATAAATTCCGTGAATTGATATTGACCTGTAGATGTCCAAGATTGCTTTTCATTTTTCCTCCTCAGTCATTTTATCGCAAGATTATATGCAAATTAAGAATAAAACAAATGTTCTATTTTGTCAAGTTTTCATATCCATAAATCGGAAATGTTTTATAAAACCCTAATACTTTTTTTTCTCATTTATACAGTATGATTAAAATGGATAGCTATAAACGCTATCTATAAGGAGCCATACATGAAGGATGAAATGAATGGAATCACCGAAGAGAAGATAGACAGCAACGAAATACTCACGATCAGCGAATTGGAGAAACGGTTAGAAGAGCTCCCCGATTGGAAAATTGTTCATGAGGATAGCATGAATAAATTAATGCGGGAATATTCGTTTGATAATTTCTCACAGGTCCTTGATTTCACAAAACTGATTAAAAAATTTGCCGCCCAAGAAGACCATCAGCCGGTTTTAAAATCCACATGGGGAAGAGTCAACGTCTACTGGTGGACGCATACACTGCATGGCATACAGGAACGAGATTTTTGCATGGCCGTTGAAAGCGATAAGATCTATTTAAAATTCAGGAATGAAGCATCCATTGAGGGATAAATTCGTCACCGAACATCGTGTGTATAAAATTGTAGTCATTGGCAGCGGGAGGGTAGGCACTACCTTTGCGTATACGCTGTTATTAAGTGGCCTGGTGGGAGAAATTGTTCTAATTGATCTTGATAAAGATCGCACCGAAGGCGAAGTGATGGACCTGAATCATGCTGTCCCGCTGACGAATCCTGTCCGTATTTACCAGGGTGATTACAGTGATTGCCAGGGCGCAGATGTGGTGGTTATTACAGCTGGTACAGCCCAGCACCCCGGAGAAACCAGACTGGATTTGTTAAAACGGAATATTGACATCTTCAAACACATCGTTCCGCAAATTATTCAATATACCCGGGAAGCAATCCTTTTGGTAGCTACCAATCCGGTTGACATTCTCAGTTATGCTACTCATAAAATTTCTGGCCTGCCTGCTGCACAGGTCATCGGATCAGGAACTATCCTGGATACTTCCCGCTTCCGCTGGCTGCTGGGCCAACATTTTTCGCTTGATGCGCGCAACATTCACGCATTCATCATTGGAGAACACGGCGATTCCGAGGTAGCGGTCTGGTCATCAGCCAACATTGCTGGTATGCCGTTGGAAGCATACTGCCGCTCGGTCGGCTGCGAAGTCCCCAATACACTACGAGAAGAGTTCACAAGGCAGGTCCGTAACGCAGCGTATGAAATCATCGCACGTAAAGGAGCAACTTCTTACGCGGTAGCAGCCGGACTGGCGCGCATAGTAGAAAGTATTTTGCGAAACCAGAATTCGGTGCTTTCTGTTTCAAACCTGGTCCCAGGTTATTATGGTATCAATGATATTTATCTCAGTTTACCAGCAGTCGTCGGCAAACAGGGCATAGAGCATATCCTTGAACTCCCGCTGGCCAAGGCAGAAGAAAAAGCATTCATTGCATCAGCGCAAGTATTGAAAAGCATGCTCGAACAATTGGGAATTTAATCTCGAACATTACTCGGTCATACAATGAATGGATCAATCCAAAAATGACTTTGCCCATAATTCCATACTGAATAATCCCCCTATCGTACGACCGAAAGGCAACTCCTGGTCCAAGGCGCCCCTTACAGCGTTAATATCGAACCATCCTCGCCTCGTTACCGCAGAACTTAATAATGTCTCACGTGCAAATGCGCGTACCGCGTCCTTTCGATGCCAATTATCAAGCGGAACCAGGAACCCCATTTTATCCTGGCGTGTCAAAATCTCTTTTGGAACAAAGCTCTCACTCGCTCCGCGCAGAATATGCTTTGCCTGCCCACCTCCAAATTTAAACCGGGGTGGTATGCTGGCCGAAAATTCTACAATTCGATAAATCAAGAAGCGGAACACGCGATTCGATGGAAACCATCATGCTTGTTCTATCTTCTACCTGCAGTAATGCCGGCAAGAGAGTTTTAATATCAAAGCGGGTCATCCTGTTGATATAAGAAGCAGGTTCATCTGAGGTAAATATCAGCCGGTATTCTCCATACAGATCATATTGACTTTAAGGTAAAACCGGCAGCCCAGTAATTAATTTCTGAAGAAATACTTGTTTATGAATTGGTGCAGAGTAATATACTTCTGTTCCTAATTATACCCAATCAGATCCATCAACCTGCTATACAATGAAGAAAGTTATTTGGTTTTTCGGCATGCAAAGAAGATAATTTCAATCACATAAAAAAATGGGAACTTTAGAGTGAGTGTCTGGAATAGATAATTGCAACAGTCGTCCTATGTTCTACATTTTCACTCACTGATACAATAAATACATACATGGCTTGGTTTACACCTATTTCACAGACAAAAATCATTGTTCCTCAACGAAGGAAAGAGTTGTTATCGCGCCCCAGATTGCTTGCTTTACTTGATGATCTACTGGATTTCAAACTGATCATTATCGCAGCACCTGCAGGGTACGGGAAAACTTCATTGATGATCGATTACGCCACATCCTATGATTGGCCTGTTGCCTGGTTGGCGCTGGATCCGCTCGATCAAAACCTTACGCGATTTTTGACATATTTCATCTCTGCCATCCAGCAGCGTTTTCCAAATTTTGGAATTAAATCAAACGCAGCAATGCAATCGCTGAGCGAAGACCAATTAAACATTGATTTTCTGGTTACATCTATCACCAATGACATTTTTGAAAACATAACCGAGCATTTTATTGTGGTGTTGGATGATTATCATCTAATTAATCAAGGTAAAGAAATCGATGCTTTTCTAAGTAGTTTTCTCCAGAAAGTCAGTGAAAACTTTCATCTTGTCGTTACCTCTCGCACCCTTTTAACTCTACCCGATCTACCCTTATTGGTTGCGCGCTCGCAGGTTGGCGGTTTGAGTTTGGAAGAATTAGTTTTTCAACCTGATGAAATAAAAAAGTTGTTCGAAAAAAACCATAATGTCGAAATAAGCACAGGCACTGCAGAAACCTACGCCCGCCAAAGCGAGGGCTGGATCACCGGTCTGCTTTTAACTGCGCAGATGGGTGGCAAGGGTATCGGCGATCACACAAAAGTTACCCGCGCTTCCGGTATTGGATTGTATGAATACCTTGCCCAGCAAGTATTGGATCAGCAAAGCATAGAAATACAACAGTTCCTCCTGTGGTCATCTCTGCTAGAAGAATTCAATCCTGAAATGTGCCGCCAGATCATTGGGCAGGCATTGAATCTTGAATGCAACTGGCAGACACTGATGGAAGATATTGTATTTAATAATCTCTTCGTCGTACGGATTGGCGAGGATGGATTCTGGTTGCGCTACCATCATCTATTTCGCGATTTCTTGCAGCATCGCATGGAAACATTGCATCCAAAAGAAACATACACCATCCTCCAAAAACTGGCAGAATATCATACCAAATTGCAGGATTGGGAACGCGTATTCATCATTTATTCGAAGCTCGGTGATATTGATACCATTATCAATCTCGTAGAGACCATCGGTTCTTCATTTATCGCAAAAGGAAAGATTAAACGCCTTGAAAATTGGTTTGCGAACATCCCCGAAGAAAAGATAAGAATAAATCCAAAACTGCTTTCCATAAAAGCCAGTATTGAAGTCAATAAAGGGAATCTACCAGTGGGTTTAGACTTGCTGAATGCGGCGATAGAGCTCCAACAGCAGGTAGAAACCGATAAAATATTGGTAGCTGAAAACCTCGTTCGCCGGTCTACCACACTGCGATTGTTAGGGAAATATCAAGATTCCTTATCAGACGCACAGCAAGCACTCAATCTTTTTAATACAATTAAAAAGCGAAATCCTATTAAAGCAGAGGCTATGCGTGCGATTGGAATCAATTATTATCAGCAGGGGAAATTGGAAGACGCCTTAGCCTGGATGCAAAAATCATTGCACTTATACCAGGGACTGAATTCACAGGAAGACAGTGCCAGAATTCTAGTTGAGCTTGGGGCAATCCAAGAGACACTCGGAAATTTCGATGAGGCTGAGAAAGCGTATAACCTATCACTTCAATTTTGGAAGCAAATTGGCGATTCGATCTGGCAGTCAAATTTATATAATAATCTTGGTGTTCTTCAGCACGCTAAAAGCGATTTTGAGAATAGCTTTGTTAACCTTGAAAAAGCGATGGATTATGCCAAGTTGAGCGGAAATCGCCGGATGGAAGGATACTCGCTGGCCAGTATCGGTGACCTCTATAAAGATCTGGATGCATATCATGAGTCACTGGATGCATACTCCGAAGCAATGAAAATTGCACAGAGCATAGAAGATCAATATCTGGTCCTGTATCTCCGTCTGGCTGAAACGAGAATAAAGATTCTGCAAAAACAATTCAAACAAGCCACCACACTTCTGGATCTGGCCTTCAACCAGGCAAAAAGATCAAGTTCCCAATTGGAATCTGAACAGTGCAAGGTTGAAAAAGCAATTCTCACTTATTATTTCGGAGATCTGGCCGCAGCATCGGTGATGTTCTCAGAGTCACGAGATTTCTTTAAAAGTATTGGGCAGTCAGACACCCTTTTTACCATTGAGTTATACCTCGCTGTGGTTCTGGCGAAATCCAAGCGAGCCAAGGAATCTGCTGAAATTTTTCATGAAATCGCAAGAGCGCTTACCCAACCATTTTCCAATGCACAGATCCTCTCGGTGTGCTTTGATCTTAGAAATGATCTGAAATCAATTTCAGGGCAGGCAGGGATTGCAGAGTACATTGAAATTATCCTGGACCAAAATCAAGCTTATCAGAAAAAGATACAGAACGTTCGTCGAAAGATCCGTAAACATGCCTCAGTAGTCCCATTTGCCGCACCCAAATTGATCATCCGTGGTTTTGGAAAAACAGAGGTCTATCTCAATAATAAACTCCTCTCTACTTCCGATTGGATGACACAAACATCCCGTGATCTTTTCTTCCTTTTTCTTTCCAATCCGGAAGGGATGACCAAGGAAGAGGTTGGGCTTATTCTGTGGCCTGATTCATCGATGGAAGAGTTGAAGAGAAGGTTTAAGAACGCAATTTATCGCATGCGCAGAGCGATAGGTTCTAATGCCGTTATTTTCAATGATAATTACTATCGTTTTAATAATGCGCTCGATTTTGAATATGATGTGCTTTCCTTTGAACAAAACATTGCCCAAGCGGAAAATGAAAAAGATACTCAAAAAGCCGTGACGTTATATGAAACAGCTATTGAATTATATAAAGGACCATTTTTACCTGATGTCGATGCAACCTGGTTCAGTATGGAAAGACAACGGTATTTTGAGATTTATCTAAATACACTCCAAAAACTGTACAGTTTTCACTTAAAACAAAACGAATTGGAAAAAGCACTTGAAATAAATAAATTGATCCTTCAGAATGATCCGTCAAATGAAGAAGCGTATTGTAATGCGATGAGCATTTATCATGGGCTTGGCAACACAGCTGCGATTATTCGAGTGTATGAGCAATGTAAACAACAATTATCCAAAGAATATGGTTTGAAGCCGTCTGAACAAACAGTCCAACATTTTCAATCTCTAATACAACCCAAATCTTAAAAACATAATCTGAGGATTTTCGACTTAATTCCTTAATTGTCCTACAAATATGACATTCCTCATGCAAAATAGTTGACATTTATCCATGTTTGTGGGATAATCGCGCCAATTAATTACAGGTGTCCTTTTAGATAGCATCCTCCTAATCCTCATCGCACCAAGATGCTGTGGAAGGATTTATTTTATACCCGGTAATTATCGGAATTATCATCACAAAGGAGGTGATGCGCCACGAAAAAAGAACCTGCCCTAGAACCCATTAAAAAAAATACAAATGCCTTTTGGAGGAGAACTATGTCTAAACGTTTTTTAATTATTTCATTATTAACCATTGGTATGGTGCTTTTCGCAGCCTGCGGTGGTGCAGCTCCTGCTGATGAAGCTACCTCAGCCGAAACCCCCGCTGAAGCAGCGGAGTCTACTGCTGAAGACGAATGGGGCTATATCACAGTTCCTGCTGGCGAAAAAGTAGTACTGGGCCTTTCATCAGCCCTATCTGCTGGTTATGCCGCTTACGGACAGGATATGCTCAATGGTGTTACCGTTGCCGTCCAGGATTTCGGCGATTTAAATGGTTGGGAGATTGCTGTCGAAGGCGGCGATGATCAATGTGAAGGTGCCCCCGGTGTAACCGTTGCGGAGCAATTTTCGTCTAATCCCTATTTGTTAGGGGTGGTTGGACCAATGTGCTCCGGCACCGTTGTACCTGCCATGGATGTCTATGGTGAAAATCATGTATTGATGATCACCCCATCCTCAACTGCTATTCCAGTAACTGCCGCTGGCTACCAGAACGTTTTTCGTATTGTTGCCAATGATGATCTGCAAGCACAGGTTGCTGTAGATTATCTGTTCAATGAGCTAGGGATGACCAGTCTCGCTATTGTCCACGATCAAAGCATTTACGGTGAAGGTATTGCTCAAGCTGTCCAAACCAAATTCGAGGCCTCTGGCGGGACTGTAACTGGTTTCGAAGGGATCACTCGCGGTGATCAGGATTTTTCTGCGGTCGTATCAACAATTCTCGAAGCAGATCCTGATGCTATTTACTGGGGTGGAATGGACGCAGAAGGTGCATTACTGGTCAATCAATTGCGCGCAGCCGGTTTCGAAGGTGTTTTCTTCGGACCTGATGGCATCAAATCCGTTCCTTCCTTTGTGGAGGCTTCCGGCGGCGCAGCAGAAGGTGCTTACATGACCTTCGGCGCAGTTGGTGGCGCTACCGGTTATGAGGAATTTGAAGCAAAATTCAAAGAACAATTTGGCGACCCTATTGCTTACGGTCCAGGATCATATGATGCAGCCATGATCATGCTGAATGCTGCCAAGGCTGTTGCAACTGTGGATAGTGACGGCAATCTGGTCATCCCCAAGAAAGCCCTTGCTGATATGGTTCGTGCGACACCATATGACGGTATTACCGGTCATCTTGAATTCGATGAAAAGGGTGACTTGAAAGTTGTCTCCCTGACCGTATTCCAAGCACAAGGTGATGAACTCGTTCCTTTAAAAGTCTACAACTTCGGGGAATAGTACTCTTAAGGGGGGGAGAAATCCCCCCTTTCTTATCTCTTTCTCGGAGGGCCCTTTATGCAAAAACTCATTGAACAACTTATTAACGGACTGACTGTCGGCAGCTTCTATGCACTTATCGCGTTAGGCTACACCATGGTTTATGGTGTGCTTTCTATGATCAACTTTGCTCATGGCGATATTTTTATGGTCGGCGCTTATTTTGGTTGTTTCACCATCACGCAATTATCGAAGATTGGTTTTACAGAAATCCATCCTGTTTTAGCAATTATCTTTACTTTTATAGCCGGAGCATTAGGAGCAGCGTTGACGGGTATCACTGTTGAGAAGTTTGCATATCGCCCACTTCGAAAAGCCAGCCGTTTAGCCACATTGATTAGCGCAATCGGCACATCAATATTTCTTCAAGAATTTGTTCGTTTAATCCCAAAATTTGGTTCCTTGATAGCATCAATCCGTATTGCTGGAAAGAATTTACTACCCGAAAGTTGGAGTGCAGCTATTACTGATATAACACAAATTTTTGGCGGTGCCATGGTAAAAACCTATCCGGGTATTCTGGGCACTGATGGGATCAAACTGGGTGGGATTTCAATTTCTTATAGCCGAATTCTTATTATGACTATTGCTGTCGTCTTTATGGTCCTGTTATATCTTCTGGTTCGCTTAACCAAACTTGGTAAAGCCATGCGTGCAGTTTCAGAAGATAAGGATACCGCTGCCCTGATGGGAATCAATGTAAATAAGATCATTTCCAATACATTCTTTATTGGATCAGCACTGGCAGGAATTGCAGGCGTTATGATGGGAATTTTTTATCTCCAAATTCGCCCCACCATGGGTTTCACCCCCGGCATCAAAGCTTTCACCGCTGCGGTAGTAGGGGGGATCGGAAATATCCCCGGCGCCATGCTGGGAGGATATATCCTTGGTCTGGCTGAAGTGATCAGCATCCAATTCTTACCCGCTGTCTATAAAGATATAGTGGCATTCGCCATCCTCATTGTTATGTTGATTTTCAAACCAACCGGTATTCTGGGCGGCAGTGGTGGAAAGAATAAACTATAGGGTCAGGTGCAACTATGAAAGAATTTACCTCAAAATTATTCAAAAAGCTTGACCAGCGGATTGTCCGTTATGTCCTTCCGACAATTATTTCTGTAATTATTTTATCCATCCCCTTAATCAATACACCCCAGAAAAATTTGTGGATCCGTATCATCGGGTACGCAGGTCTATATATAATCCTAGGATTGGGTTTGCTGGTACATGTTGGTCTGGCAGGTATGTTTGACCTTGGTTTTGCCGCCTTCTATGCAATTGGTGCCTATACTTATGCTTTTCTTGCTTCACCCCACTTTAATATCCATCTCCCCTTCTTATTGGTTATTCTCATTGCGGGTTTATTCGCAGCCATAGCAGGACTCCTTATCTGTATCCCGGTTCTTAAATTACGGGGGGATTACCTGGGTATTGTTACGCTCGGTTTTGGCGAAATTGTGCGCATGCTGTTGATGAATCTTTCCGATATTACAAATGGTTCGCAAGGGATTTTCAAACTGGACAAGCCATCCATTTTGGGGATCACTTTCACTAGTGGTACATTTTTCTATTATTTTATTTTTGTCTTAATCGCCTTGCTGCTATTTCTCCTTAATAGAGTAATCAATTCTCGAACAGGGCGTGCCTGGTTAGCCATGCGCGAGGATGAAGATGTCGCTCAAATGTCAGGGATCAATACCTCAAAATATAAATTGCTAGCTTTTGCTACTGGAGCATTCATCGGAGGATTGGGAGGAGCTATCTTCGCAGCATGGCAGGGTTCCATCTTCCCCGACAATTTCAACATGAATGTTTCTATTAACATCTTATGTGTCATCATACTGGGTGGATTGGGGAATCAATTTGGTGTAATCCTGGGTGCCATGGCACTCATCGCCCTTCCAGATATCCTGCGCGGTTTTTCCGATTACCGCATGATTATTTTTGGATTACTTCTCATCATAATGATGATTTTACAGCCACAGGGTTTCTTACCACGTAAAGCACCACAATTTGAAAACAAGGTCACGAAGCAGATAAATAAAAAGGAAGAGGTGCAATCATGAATATTATCTCGTCAAGCAATGTAACCAAACGTTTTGGCGGTCTGGAGGCAATTCGCAATTTAGATTTGGAAATTGAACAGGCTTCCATTACCAGCATTATTGGTCCAAATGGGGCCGGGAAAACAACTTTTTTTAACTGCATTACGGGTTATTACAAACCAGAATTTGGCAATATTTTATTTCTTAAAAAAGAGATTACCGGTTTACCACCCCATAGAATAGCAGAAGAAGGCATCTCTCGAACCTACCAAAATATTCGTCTCTTCAATAGTTTAACTGTTATAGAGAATATTCTTGCGGGAGAGCACACAAAATTGCAAAGTTCATTCGCTGATTCCCTATTTGCATCAAAACGATATAAAACAGAAGAAATGGAATCCATCCAAAAAGCAAAAGAGATTTTATCTTTCGTAGGTTTAAGCGGATGTGGAGATCAATTGGCTTGCAACCTCGCTTATGGTGCGCAGCGGCGTTTGGAAATTGCTAGAGCAATTGCAAACAGTCCTAAGGTTTTATTGTTAGATGAGCCTACCGCCGGAATGAATCCAGCAGAAACTGTTGAAATGATCAAATTGATCCGGCGCCTGCGGGACAAACTTAGTATCACTATCATTTTAATTGAACACGATATCAAATTGGTAATGGAAATCAGTGAGAAAATCATCGTGCTGGATTTTGGTGCAAAAATTGCCGAAGGAAATCCAGCAGAGATTCAAAACGATCCCGCGGTAATCGAAGCATATCTTGGGAAGAAAAATTCTTTATATCAATAAGAAAGGGTTGTTTTCATGGCCTTACTTCAAGTAGACAATATCAAAACCTACTATGGGAATATATGTGCTTTAAAGGGTGTAACCTTTGAAGTGAATCAAGGTGAAATTGTCTGCCTGATCGGATCTAACGGAGCAGGTAAGACAACCACGTTGAAATCGGTCACAGGTCTTTTACACCCGCAAGAAGGATCCATTATCTTTGGCGGTGAAAATATCACCCTTCTGGAACCTCACCATATTGTCGAGAAGGGTATTTCTATGGTTCCGGAAGGCAGGCATGTTTTTTCTAAATTATCAACCCTGGAGAACTTAGAGATGGGCGCATATTCTCGCAAAGACAGCAACGCTATTCAACAAGATATTGAAAATGCCTTCAAACTTTTCCCCAGGCTTAAAGAACGATCGAAACAATCCGCCGGAACACTTTCGGGGGGAGAGCAACAAATGCTGGCAATCGCACGTGCGCTGATGGCCAAACCGAAATTATTACTTCTGGATGAACCATCCATGGGTTTGGCTCCCATTCTGCTGGAAAGTATTTTTGAAAATGTCAAAGAGATCAATGCTCAAGGCACCACCGTATTGCTGGTGGAACAGAATACCAAATTAGCTCTGGCTATTGCAGATCGCGGTTATGTTCTGCAGACAGGTTTGGTAAGTTTAAGCGGCACATCAGATGATTTGCGCAGCAGCGAAATGGTACAAAAAACGTACCTTGGAATAGCTTAAGAAAAAACCGCTCGAGCATCGCGAGCGGTTTTTTATAGTAAGTTCACCCGCCCAAAAGGAAGTGGAATATCAAGGTGTGAAATGTCATTAAACGCGGAAAGTACCGGCACTTTTTTATAAAAGTCAATCACCGTCAGTGATGTATTCAACGCATTGAAATTCATGCGCCGTCCCAGACCTCCGCCGAAGTAGATTGCTAAAAAA